>Ga0181379_1000958_pt1 | contig 13754 bp, 10 predicted proteins | sample 2SPOviralmetaG_FD_130115 | JGI IMG/M metagenome (GOLD analysis project Ga0181379, IMG submission 130115) | Marine viral communities from the oligotrophic San Pedro Time Series (SPOT) site, San Pedro Channel, CA, USA - 2 SPOT_SRF_2009-07-10 | ecosystem: Environmental > Aquatic > Marine > Strait... | reverse complement strand
TCTTGGCGGTGTATCCGTTGAAACTGACTACGAAGTTGCTAATCAACGTACTGCGATTGTATCTAGCCAGACTCTTGGTTTCGACCAAATCTTTGCTGGTGTTGGTGCTTCGCACATCGTACCTGCTACATAATAGTAATACTTTTACTTTTAAACTTCGGGGAGGTTCGCCTCCCCCAAGTTTTTACTAATGGACTTATAGAATATGACAAATTTAATAAATTTAGAAGATTATAAGATTTCGGAAAACATCCAGAATACAAAGGATGATGCCCGTCTTACTATGATTATAGAATCTGTAAGTCAATTAGTAAAAACTTATTGTAATGCTAGTTTTGTTGATTATTTTAATAATGAAAAAACGGACACTTTTAATATTAACTATAACGAGTCTTTTGTACAACTTACAGAAGGGCCTGTTCGTATAGTAACAGGAGCAGGAGCAACAGCCCCTGTAGTAAAAGAAAGAGACAATATTACCAGTGCATATACTACTCTTACTCAAGATGTAGATTATTATGTAGATCAAGAACTAGATTGTATATATAGAATGAATAGGGCGTGGCCAAAAGGTCCTGGCGCCGTTACAGTAACTTATAAAGCAGGTTACAGTGTAGTTCCCGCAGACCTAAAATTAGCGGTTATTGATTTGATTACTTATTATCATAAAGACGAGCACAAAGCACGTCAAACAATGGCAGGAGCTAGTATACAGAATCAAACTTCTTCTAGTCAGCGTGATAATGTGGCATTTCCAGATCATATAAAAAGAGTTCTGGATCTTTATAAGAACTTCTAATGTCTAGTCCTTCGGTTAGGAAAAACCTATCGGAGAAACTTTTAAAGTTTGCCTCTAAAGAAGAAAATGATTTAATTAGGGGGAATCTAAATAAAAGACCTCAAATAGTGTTTTTAGAAAATTTAAAATGGCTAGATGATACTATTTTAGAGATGATGGCAAGAGAAAGTAGTTCTATGCCAAAAAGAAGATTCAGAAGATACGATACTGAAAAGAATTTAAAAACTGCTAGACGGATTGCTAAGAAAAAGCATGATAATTGGGTAAAATCAAATCTTCTACCCGGCAGTAAGTTAGGCGATATAATGGAAACTCATGTAGGACAGAGAATCGCCTATGATATGCCAGAAGTAATGGCAATGATAGAAAAGGGCGAAGCCTATGTAGTAGGTTCTTTTGCTACGGCAGGTGAGCTGAAAAAAGCAATAGTTGCAGAACTAGTTACAAGAAAAGCCCATAAAGAGTATGCCGCAGAGATTGCATCAAAAACAGATAGAGGGCATGGTGCGGGACTAGGAACACCAGTATCTGGACTAAGTGCAGCAAGAGCTGCAGAAGGAATTGGTTCAGTACTAAACGAGGAACAAAAGAAAGAATTTGACAACTACGTTCGAGAAAATGTAAACGGGTTATTAGAAAGCGGAGAGATAACGCAAGCAGAAGCCTCAATGATAGAATCTGTAATTGTAAACTATGAAACAGTTATAGACAAAAATGGAAATATTCAAGCAGAGTATATTCCTTTTATTACATATCAAGATAAGTATGCAAACAGAAAGGTAGATGCTCCTCGAGAAAGATTTATAAAAGATACTTTATTTAAGTTTTTTAATAATTTTATAGATAACGACTTAGTTAATATGGAAGGGTCAGATAGTTTAAAGACTCTTGCTCTAAAAACCGTTTTAGAGCCACTAGTAAAGTTCGATGAAAGAAATAAAAATGTAAGATTACAACTAGAACAAAAGGCTTACGGAAAAAAGACACCAGGAAAAGGCAAAGCGCCCAGTAAAAAGAAATCAGCTAAAAAAACTAGAAGATCTAGAAATAAAAAAGCTAAACCCGGTACACTTACACAGGCAAGAAAAAGTTTTACAAGCAATCCTCTTGCGATGATTGCACAATTAAATAAAGATTTACCAGATGCAGTTAGAAAAAATATGGGAACACCAGGACTTGTAAATAGATCTGGAAGATTTGCAGATAGTGCAAAGGTAACGGAAGTTGTTTCAACTCCTCAAGGATTCCCCAGCATCGGTTATACTTATGAAAAAGACCCATACCAAGTTTTTGAAATGGGATCAGGAGATGCAAAATGGTCAACTCCTGAAAGAGATCCAAGAGCCGTTATAGATAAATCTATACGAGAGTTAGCAACTCAATTTGCTTTAGGAAGATTTTATACTAGGAGAATATAAATGACAGCAAGACAGTACACTACTAGACGACTTGGGATTGTAGAAGGTCTTGTTGAAGTTTTAAAAACAATTGACGGGTCTGGCGAGTTTATGACAGACTTAAACGAGAATGTTTCTCCTCGTTTAAAATTCTGGGATGAGGTGGAGGAATTTCCTGCAGTACACTTAAATGCAGGAGGAGAAACCAGAGAGTATCAAGGAGGCGGATACAAAGATAGATTTCTTTCAGTAACTCTTAGATGCTATGTGCAAGAAGATGATGCAGTAGCAGCACTAGATGCTTTATTGGAAGATGTTGAAACCGTTCTGGAAAATAACTCAAGATTAGAGTATAAAGATCGTAACAATAAAACTCTTTATACCCAACAGATCACTGTAGCCAGTATAGATACTGACGAAGGTGTACTAGAGCCTTTAGGAGTGGGTGAAATGCTCATTGAGGTTCGCTACTAGAAAATACAGGCACGAACAAAAGTTCACGTCCTTGTCTTTTCAAGATACATAGGAGAAAACTATGGCAGATCAATTATATTTTAGTAGAGATACGAGAGTCTTGATCCGACTTTCAGGACAGTCACACGTCTTTGAAATACCCGTACTAGACGGATACTCATTCTCTCAAGCAACAAACTCTTCAGAGATTACTTTGAATGAGATGGCGGATTCAGACGGAAACAGTCGTCGAGCTCGTCAAATGTTTAATGACTCTCTTGCTCCGGCTGAGTGGAGTTTTTCAACATATGCTCAACCTTTCTATAGTGCGTCTGCTGATCAAACTGCGGTTGAAGCTCCTTTGTGGGCTTTATTAGCAGGTGCAGCAACTTATGATTCGGTTAATAAACAATACAAAGACGGTGCCAATGTTTATGCACAAGAAGTAACAGACACTATCGATAAGTGGAAGTTAGAGTTCACACAATCTAACAAAACTACTTTAGGTACTGCTGATATTTTCTTCATAATGGGTGCTGTAAATCCAGGTACTAACGATACTATTTTAGCTTATAAACTAGAAGATTGTTGTGTAAATGAAGCGTCTTTAGACTTTGATATGGAAGGATTGGCAACTATTAACTGGTCAGGCTTTGGAAAGCAAATCAAAGAAGTTGATGTACCAAAAGGTGCAAATGCGGCAGCTGCTGGTGCGGGAGCTAATAGTGTATGGTTTGATACAGATGATAAAACTCTTAACTATGTGAATACCTCTTCTGTTTCTGCTACTGTTACAAAAGTCGAAAGTAATAACTTTATTAAAAATCGACTAACAAAACTCACAGCTAGCACAGGTACTCCAGGCAACGCACTTACCTCTACAAGCTTACTAAGCAGTGACGCTTCTCGAGATGTAGATGATACTGATGCAGATTGGTCTTTCGATGGACAAATCATGCAAACCAACCAGGACATAACTGGTGGCTCACCTGCAGAGGGTGGTGACACAGCGGATAGTCTTACAATGACGGGTACCTCTTCAGGTCAGTTTGGCATATTTTTAAATATGGCATCAGGTACAGCAAACAGCACAGCATTAGCCGCAAACAGTACTCAATTTATGTATTCAGCGTACTTTAAGCCTCTGGGCAATGCTAGATATGTATCTTTTCAAACTAGACAGTTGCGATCGGGCCAGCCTAATCATAATAGAGGTGTTATTGTAGATCTACAGACACGAACGTCTCTTAACTGGAATCCAACTGCCTCTAGCGACGGTAATACAGGTAGTCAAAATTCTACAAACATAACTGTAACCGATGCTCAAAATGGTTGGACAAGAGTATCTTTCCACAATACGGCACCACCAGTAAGTGATACCGCTCCATATGTAGGTGACCAATACTTAGCATTTTACTTCGGAACATCTTCGCCTACACTAACCTCTGCACAGAATCCTTTTTCAGCAAGCAATAATGCCGCTGGAGACGGTATTGCTATAGCAGGTATTATGGTACAGCCGGCTACTGCAGGTACTACACCACACGCTTTTGCTGCAGCTGGTGAAACATATACAACTAGTTCATCTAATTACGTAGCTTATGATGTAACTGTAACAGGCGGAAGTATTAATATTAATAATAATATTACTTATCTAACTCCTGAAACTCTTGGTGAGGTAAACGTACCTTTAGGGCATGTAACCGGTACTAGAAATGTGAGCGGAAGTTTCAACTGTTATATAAACCAAGAAACAAACGGAAGTGCAGATTTATTTAAAAATCTAACAGATTCTATTGAAGTAACCAATGACTTTGATCTAACTTTCGGAATTGGAGATGGCGGAACAGGAAATAATACTCCACGAGTTGAAATGGAACTTCCAAACTGTCACTTTGAAATACCTACGCACTCTATTGAAGATGTTATTTCTCTAGAGACTTCATTCAATGCTCTCCCTAGTAATATTGATGGCAAAGACGAACTTACTGTTAAATACGTAAGCGCGGAATAATAAGGAGACACTAATGAGTAGTAGTTTATTATTTAGTAGAAATACGAAAGTATTTTTAGAAAAAGTTGAAACAGGTGGTAATACTGTTTGGGAAGTTCCTGTACTTGACGGGTTTAGCTTCTCACAAGCACAAAACAGTTCAGAGGTTACTCTTAATGAAGCAATTGATGCAAACGGTAAAAGTAAAAGAAGTCGTAGACTATTTAATGATTCTTATGCTCCCGCAGAGTGGTCATTAGGTACTTATATTCGCCCCTTTGCCTCAGTTCCTGGTACAACCGATGGATGGCAAGTTGCTGACGGTGATGCAGCTGTACACGCCATAGAAGAGCTGTTGTGGGCTTCTCTTGTAGGTAAGCCTGCTTTTACAAAAGCAAGCGGTAGTACATCAGGCGGTAACCTAGTACAAGCTGCTTGGAGTAAAGGTATTACAAACCAAACAAATGCAGCAGGTGGAATGACTATCTCTTTCGAAGATTCAGATATTCCAGATCTAGGTACTTTTAATATATATTTCGTTACTTCTAATGATAGTTTGAATAAAGTATATAAAATTACAGATTGTTGTGTAAATGATGCTTCTATTGATTTTGATATTGATGGCATTGCATCTATTAACTGGAGTGGTTTTGGTTCTGAGATTGTTGATCAAGGCTCCACTGTTCCAACTGCAACCATTAAAGAAAAGGTAACAGATACAACTAACTATATCCGTAACCGACTAACTTCAATGACCTTAAAAACAGCTGATAACCATCTGGACACAACTAACACTACAACAGGCGCTACTGAAGATTATCAAACTGTATTAACAGGAGGCTCTATTAGCTTTAATAATAACCTTACCTTCTTAACCCCTGAGTTTTTAGGTAAAATTAATAAGCCAATAGGTCACGTTGTGGGTGCACGTAGTATTTCAGGTAGCTTTACTTGTTATCTTGATACTGGTACACACTCAGGTAAAAGAAATATTGCCGATCTATTTAAAAATCTAATCGAAGCAGATACAGTTGTAACAAACTCATTCGATATGGATATTAGTATTGGTGGTACATCAGGTAACAGAGTAGAAGTGTCTTTACCAAGATGTCACTTAGAAGTACCTTCACACAGTGTTGAAGATGTTATTGCTTTGGAAGTAAATTTCCATGCCCTAGCTTCTTCACTAGATCCTACAGCAGATACAGGAACTTCTGCTGATAATATGGAAGCGAAGTTAGTATATAAAGTGTAACATATTAAAAAATATTTCTTGACATTTATGGTCATTTCGACTATACTATGAAATAGAAAAAAGTTAAGGGGCTCTTTTCGAGCCCCTTTTACTATCCGGAGAATCATGGCTAATTTTAATTTCTTAAACAATGCTCAAGTTTTTATTGTTTATAATAATTTACGATATAATTTGGACGTCAGCTCAGACATAAAGTTTAGCCAAACTTTTACGGATAATACATATCCACAGAAAACATTGCACGAGCCTAAAAAGTTATTTGAAGAGTCAAATATAAAAAAAGCAAATCCGGCAGATTTTGCATTTTCGCTCCCAATGTATGAAGAGGATGATCTACAAGTAATATTTGATTTACTAGTAGACTATAAAAGCTCTACAGAGTTTACCCTTAAAACCTTTGATTTATATATTCAGTTGCCAGACTTACTGTATAAAATCCAAAAATGTGCAATTATAAATGGGACATTCATAATTGAGAAATTACAGAATCTCAAATTGCAAGTTTCGGGTCAAGGTACAAGGTTATCTCATTATGTAGTAGGTAGTAACGACTACCACAGTCTAGGGTTACATAATCTTAGTCTGGCGGCTAGATCTGCGGAGGTTACGCCTCAAAGAGTAGATCATTTAAGCGTTACTTTAAATAATACTGCTTTGGATAAAATATATAAAATATCAGCAGAGCTACAGAATGATATTGAGTGGAATGAAGAACAAACTGTTCATAAAGCTCTTCAAAGTGGTATAACTTACCCCACCGACTTTACCTTAAAAAGTCGCATACTTTCAGGAACTATAGGTCAGTATGTAGCTACCGATTCTTTAAGCTATTTACAAAGTAACCTTTCTCAAGTACCTCTCGTAATAACTGCGGGGAAAAATTCTACAACAGGGTTTCAGTTTAATTTACAAAACTGTACTTTTACTAACAGGAACAATGTTGATAGAGTATTTACACAAAACTATGATTGGAGGATGAATGATAATCCTGATGATCTTGGAACAAAACTAAAACTAAATAATAATTAGGAGTACTAATGGAACTTAAAAAATTAATGATCGACACAAAATCAGCTTGGGTCGATTATCCTGGTCTTTCGGGATTCTCAGTAGAAGTAGCAAATTTATCAAAAAAAGAGCTACAAAGTCTTAGAAAAAGATGTACAGGACAAAAATTTGACAGAAAAACAAGAGTAGCTATAGAAACTTTGGATGAAGATAAGTTTGTAACTGAGTTTACTAGATCAGTAATTAAAAGCTGGAAAGGCTTAACTCTAGAACACTTAGAATGTTTACTACTTATAGATATGGAAGGTAAAGATCCCAAAGAGGAGCTTGAATTTTCTATAGAAAATGCCGAGGTTTTAGTAAATTCTTCAACTGAATTTGATACTTGGCTCAATGAGGTAGTCTTTGACTTAGATAACTTTCGTACAGGAAGAAAAGCAAAGCCTGCTTGATAGGTTAGAAAAATTCTTTAAAAACACAGATTCTAAAATGACAAGGGATCGTTATTTAGAAATGTGTGAACAAATGGGTAGAGAGCCCAAAGAAGATGAAATACCGCTAGATTGTGAGGATCTTCCACCTCTAGCGATTCACGCAATAAATTCTATTAATAAGATGGGAGATAGATTAGGTGTTGACATAGGTTTTTTAGGAAAAGATTATACTAACTTACCATATTGGATAGACATATATGGTATTGAAGATACGGAACTGTTTTTAGATTTATTAAATTTTCTAGAAACAAGAGCTATCAAACAATCTCAGGACGGTTTAAAACGAGAGAGGGAGAAGCTAAAGAGAAGAAGTAGTGGCAAATAATACAGTTCATGTAACGTTTAAAGTAAACTCTGATGGTACTCTTCAGCAGGTTGCTAATCAAGCCCAAAAAACTGCCAAAAGTATGGATAAGGCAACAGAGAGCACTATTCAATATAATAGACACGCTCGAGGTGTTGCCAATCTTCAACAAAACCAAACAAAAGCATTTGCAGCAACGGCTAGAGGAACCTCTGGTCTTGTTGCGGCTTATGCTACTCTTATGGCTAACGTCTTTGCACTAACTGCAGCGTTTGGCGCTCTACAACGGGCGGCAGCTTTGGAACAGTTAGAGAAAGGTTTGATAGCTGTAGGTAATGCCGCGGGACAAAACTTGCCTTATGTGGCTAGAGAACTTCAACAAATTACGGGCAATGCCGTAACTCTTCAAGAAGCTATGGAAGGCACTGCATTAGCAATGTCTGCTGGCTTCGGTATTAATCAACTTAAAGACTTGGCAAAAGTTGCAAAAGGTGCATCTATCGCTCTTGGCAGAAATATGGGCGATGCACTTACTCGTCTTGTAAAAGGTACTGCAAAACTAGAGCCTGAAATTCTTGATGAATTAGGTATTCTTGTTCGAATCGATAAAGCATCCTCAGATTATGCAGCTACTTTAGGTAAAACAGTTACTGAACTTACTAGATTTGAGAAACAACAAGCATTTCTAAATGCCACTATTGATCAGGGGCAAAAGAAGTTCTCTGTTGTTCTGGACTCAATTGATCCAGATCCGTATTCTAAACTTGGTGCCGCTTTCCAAGATCTTGTAAAAGATATAACTACTACTATTAACAAAGGTCTAATTCCTCTAATTAATTTTTTATCGGAAAACAGATTTGCAATGATGGGCGGTATTATATTATTTGCATCTTCTATTACAAGAATGTTGTTACCGGCTCTAGCTGACTTATCAGCTGCAAATGCGGCTTCAGCCGCTGAGAGTTCTCGCTCTGCTCAAAGAGCAGCCAAAGTAGTGTCTAGTCAATATACTAATGCGGTTAAGCAGGTAAATACTGCATTTAAAACAGTACCGCCAAGTGTAAAAGCAGTAGAAGAGCAGTTTAGGGCTGGAGGTTTGACTGTTCAACAGTATCAAGCCCACTTAAAGAATTTAATGAAATCGGAAAGACTCCGAAGACAACGACTAGACGCAGGTACTGTAAAGAACAGAGCGCAAAAGAAAAAAGAGCTAGCAGACATTCAAGCACTAATAGCAGCTACCCAACAATTAGTTGCTGCTGAAGGGTCTCGAATGGTTGCAAGTGAAGATGCAATTTTCAAGAAGCAATCTTCAAGAATGTCAAAAAGACAGTCAAAATATCAAAATGTAATTGCAAAGTCTGGTGTAGTTGGCGGCTTTAAGGCAGCAAGTAGAGGGGCTAAAGAACATTTTAAAGACCTAGGAAAAGTCACAGGAAAATTAAACAAAACAAAAGCAGCTTTTGAAGCAACAGCTAAAAGTGCTAGTTTATTTGGTTCGTCTTTGTTAAAAATGATACCTTGGATTGGGTGGATTATGACAGGTGTTTCTATACTTGGGTCTCTCTTTGGAGATTTATTTAAGAAAAGTAAGGTTGCCCAGTCCACAGATGAAGTAGTAGACTCCTTTGACAGTTTTGTACGCATAGCATCACAGTTAAATACAGAACTTGAAAAAACGGACACCTTATTTGAAAAAGGTAATAAAATATTAGCAGTTAGGGTGGGACTAGTTAATCAAGTAGCCGCGGGGATCGATAAAGTAATAGCAACAGAAGAAGACGAAAACGCAAAGAAAAGAGCAGACGCTTTATCAGACCTGATAGATGCTCAAGAAAAATTAGCACAAACACAAGAAAGATTTCCTGATCTTAGCATTCATGTCACAAATGCTCAGAATAAGGTACTAAAGGCACAGATTGCCTATGATAAAGAACTAGAAAAGTCGAACAAACTTAGTGCAGAATCTGTGAGAAGAATATTGGCTGAGTCTGCGGCTCGATTAGAGGCAACGGGACTCGTAGAGAAAATGGGTAAAGAGTTTCAAGCCCTTGAAAAGCTTAGAGCCGATATGGAAGGCAAAGAGTTTATAGACCCTAAAGTTATTAAGGAAAGTCTTGAAGGTATAGAAAAACCTGTTAAAAAATTGAAGGCGTCTCAACAAGAGGCACGAGAGGCGGCTCTTAAATTAGGACAAGCTGTGTTAGCACAAACTGAAGCTGCACAAGGAATGTTTGGAGAGCTATTCCAGCAATCTAATAGTTTATTAAATGCTTTGATTGCGGTCGAAGCGGGTATAGAAGCCACAGGAACAACAAATATAGAACCTGTTGAAGCCGATCAAATAGAACAAGTCGAAAGACTTGCAAAAGCTTTGGGTGTTGTTTTAATACTTGAATATGGTATGGGCAAAGGAACCAAAGGTGCCGAAACAGCAACAGTTGATTACGTTGCTACCTTAGAACAAGTTACTAGAGCTATAACAAGAAATAATAAATTGGCAGCTACATTCACAGAACGATCTAGAAAATTAAACTCTCTTGCTAAAGAGTTTGGTACTATAACGAAAGCAAATGCAGAAGCTACAAAGCTACAACTGAGCTTGCGACAACAAGCAAATCAAGTAACCGAAGCAGGACTTAACGCGCAGCTACAAAATCTTTTAGCTACAGAAGGTGAAGAATCAAAATCGAAAGAAGTATTAAAACTAAAAGAACAAATACTTAATGTACAAAAAGAATTAAGAAAAAGCGCAGAATTTTCAGAACAAATAGAGCTAGCAAATATCGCGCACCAACAAAGAATAAACAATGCGTTAAGCAAGCAGTTGACTATGCGTGAAAAAATTGCAAAAAATGCACAAAGTGTAGCAAGAATGGAGCTTGAGTTAGCAAGAGCACAAGGCGGTAAGAAGCTAGGTGCCAAAGATGAAGCCCGTCTTTTAAAAGAAGCAGAACAAACAAACTCAAAACTAAGACAGCAAAAACTAGAACAAGAAAAAGCAAAGATTAATCTTGAATATGATCTAATGCATACTCAGTTTGAGTTAGAAAAAATAAGAGTTGCCAGAATAGTAAGAGAAGAAAACTTAGCAAGACAACAGCTTCTCCAAGCTCAGTTAGCAAGTGGGGAGCTTTTTGATCATGACCTCGACGACCCTGGACAAAAAATAAAGGAAGCTCTAGCCGAAATTGAAAGGCTTCAGAATCCTTTTGATACTCAGGATAGTATTAATGCTTTAACAGCACCTATTACTAAAATGCAGGCGCTTATAGAAGGAGCCCCCGCAGCTCTTAACGAAGAAACAGGAGCGACAACTCCATCAACAGAAGGACTTAGAGCCTCCGCCCTAGCCCAAGCAGATTCAGACTCTACAACAGAGGGAGCTACTGCATCGCATAACATAGCTATGGCACAGATAAAAGCAGAACAAGAAGCATTAGAATATAAAAAATCATTGCATAGTGACATTGCCGCTGCTGCAATTCAGGGTAGGCATGATATAAGGAAGGCAGAGGAAAATGCAAAAAATGTAGCTGCTGATCCAGTGGCGACCGAGAAAGAAAAGTACGATGCTAAAATGGGCGTTGTAATAGCTCATGCTGCTAATGTTTCAAATATTACAAGTGCTCTTGCTGAATCTATGGCGCAGTTGGGTCCTGAAGGAGCTTTGATGGCTGCAGTTCTTCAAGCTACTTCTGATATGACTACTGCCTTTACGAATGCTTATGTTGTAATAGGCGATGAAACTGCAACTACTGTGGAAAAAATACAAGCAGGATTAGCAGCAGCAAGTGCTCTAATATCTGGATATGGAGCAATATCCAAAGCAGCCTCTGATCAAAAAATAGCCGGAATTGACCAAGAAATAGCAGCAGAAAAGAAACGTGATGGTAAATCAGCAGCAAGCCAAGCAAAACTATCTGCTTTGGAGAAGAAGAAAGATAAAGAGAAAAGAAAAGCGTTTGAGGCAAATAAAAAAATGCAAATGGGTCAAACAATTATATCTACTGCATCTGGTATTATGGCAGTTATGGATGATGTACCTGCACCATTTAACTTTGTACTAGCCGGTTTGATTGCTGCTATGGGTGCTAAACAGTTAAGCACTATCTCTTCAACGACTTATCAAGGTGGCGGATCAGCTTCTAGTGCGGGAGGCGGGCCTTCAGCAATAAAAATGGGTGATAGAAAGAATAGTGTAGACCTTGGAAAGGGTGGAAGCCAGGGCGGTGAATTAGCTTATGCTAGAGGTACATCTGGTGTTGGTGGTATGTCTAACTTTACTCCTGCATTCTCAGGTTATAAGAATAGAGCCTCAGGAGGCCCGACAGGTTTTGTAGTTGGAGAGCAAGGACCAGAGTTGTTTGTACCAGAGGTTCCAGGAAATATAGTAGCCTCAGGAGATGCAAATAATCAAGCCAGCCCAACAAATGTAAACTTTAGTATACAAGCAGTAGATGCTTCAGGCGTAGAAAACTTGCTCACAGAGCAAAGAGGAAATATAATTAGAATGATAAGGGAAGCAGCAAATCAACAGGGCCAGACTTTCCTTGAATCAGTATCGGAGACTCAACTATAATGGCATTTTCAAACATACTACCAGATCCCAATAATCCTATAAATGATGCGGGCAAGGCTGATAGCACAGCAAGTGCTCCCGGTTTCGCATCTTTGCAGATTACGTCTGAGAGTAAAACACTTTCAAATAGAACTAACTCAGGTAGACTAATAATTTCTTCAAGTGCTGGTCATACATGGGGTTTTTCTGTTCAATATAATCCTTTAACTAGAGAGGCTTTTGAACCTGTTTATAATTTTTTACTTCAACAGAAAGGTAGACTGACCCCGTTTTTTATGTCTCTTCCACAACATATTTTACCTAGAGATACTACATTTGCCAGCACTGTATCGCCCTCTCCGGGGCTGAACAAAACTCTAAAAATGTATACTGGGGACATTTTTGCAACTCAACTTATAAAAGGCTTCGAATATAAAATTACATCACAAGGATCAAGTGCCAGTAATTGGAATAATGTAGGAGGTAGTCCCGGAACAAATGGAACTGTTTTTACTGCAACAGGCTCAAGTACTGGTGTAACAGGAGGCAGAGCTGCTCTTGCCTATGTTGATGTTGGGTATGATAATATAACTATGAGTTTTTCTGGCTACAATGTAGCTTCGCAGGGCGCCCCTAAACCAGGTGATTTTTTTACTGTAACAGATCCCTTAGATACTTTACACACTAAACTGTATAAAGTTACTCGTGTAGAGACTCCTACACTTTTTGAAGATACTATTACTGCACCTAGCAGTTTTACTAATCCAACTTACAATGTTTCATCACAAGGAGTAAGAATATATTTTACTCCTAAACTACAAAGAAAGCTGCACGTTGATGCCTCTATTAACTTCTACGACCCTAAAGCTAGGGTAATTATTAAAAACGATTTACAGGAATATTCCTTGAGTAATGAAAACTTATACTCTTTTTCTTTGGGACTTGAGGAGGCTCAAAAATAATGGCAATTCGTCCTTTACACACAGATCTTAAAAACCACTTAATGGATAACAAGCCATATGTGTCTGCACATCTAATAAAATTTGAAAAACCAGCACTCAACCCCAACTATGAAGGCGTTAGTGCAAGAAAAAGCACAGATTATGCTTATATTACAGACTCACCCTATAACTTAGAATTTGATGATGGAAGTTATAGTAGACGGGAACAGTTTTTAAAAGAAAAACAAGAATTTGAAAATGCTACTATAACGGCGTCTCCGAACGGCTCTCAGATGTACTTTGCAAATAAAGTAATAAAAGTAGGGACTATAAATGAAGGTATCTCCGCAAAAGCTTCAAACCTAACATTAGAACTAGATGCGAGTGCGTTAGGCGCTTTAGCGCATACCGATTGTACTTTTACAGGTGTGGGTGGAGGAGTTCTTACAACAGCTATTGATCTATCCGAAGAAGGTTTTACAGAGGGAGATAAAATTTATCTTGAGGGCGGATCTGGGGCAAATAATGGTCTTTGTTTACGCCTTGATA
>Ga0181379_1000956_pt1 | contig 13758 bp, 15 predicted proteins | sample 2SPOviralmetaG_FD_130115 | JGI IMG/M metagenome (GOLD analysis project Ga0181379, IMG submission 130115) | Marine viral communities from the oligotrophic San Pedro Time Series (SPOT) site, San Pedro Channel, CA, USA - 2 SPOT_SRF_2009-07-10 | ecosystem: Environmental > Aquatic > Marine > Strait... | reverse complement strand
TGGTCCTCGCTCAATTGAGTTTGAAGAAAAAATAGCTAAAGAATTTGGTAAAAAGTTCGGTGTTTTTGTAAACTCAGGATCTTCTGCATGTTTATTAGCTTTAGCTGCTTTAGATTTACCTAAAGGATGTAAAATTATCACCCCATCATTAACATTTTCTACAACACTAGCACCTATAATCCAATTAGGGTTTAAACCTATATTTATAGACTCAAATCTTAAATCATATGTCCCAGATGTAAAAGATATTATAAATGCTATAACTGATAAAGTTAAAGCCATTATGATTCCAAATTTAATAGGAAATAAACCCGATTGGAAATTATTAAAAAAAGAATTAAAAAGAATTAAAAGAGAAGATATCTATATAATTGAAGACTCAGCTGATACAGTTACTGAAACGCTAGACTCAGACGTTTCTACTACTAGTTTTTATGCTAGTCATGTTATTACTGCTGGTGGAATGGGAGGTATGGTTATGTTTAATGATGAAAAACATGTTAAACGTGCTTTGCAGTATAGGGATTGGGGTAGAATTGGAGATAACAGTGAAAATATTGATGATAGATTTGCTCATGAAGTTGATGGTTTACCTTATGATTATAAGTTTTTATATGGTGTACTAGGATATAACATGAAATGTAGTGAAATGAGTGCTGCTTTTGGTTTAGTCCAATTAGAACGTTTTCAAACATTTAAACAAAAAAGAAGAGATAATATTGAACGTTATTTAAAAAATCTTAAAGATGTTAAAGAAATACTACTACCAGATGATAGTATAGAACCTAATTGGTTAGCTATTCCTTTACAAACAGAACGTAGATTAGAATTATTAACTCATTTAGAAAATAATAATATACAAACTAGAGTTACTTTTGCGGGTAATGTAACAAGACATCCAATTTACCGGGAATATGTACAAGATTTTACTAATGCTGATTTAGTAATGAAAAATGGTTTTTTATTAGGAGCTCACCATGGTATGGGCTTAGATGATGTAGATTATGTTTGTGATAAAATTAAAGAATTTTTTGCCCAATGATAGAATATTATTCAAAAGTAGACCCTACTAAATTACTCCATATAGTAGTAAAAAAAGAAGACCTAAAACCAGGTAGAAAAGATATTATACCTGAAGAACATTTTATACAGTGTTCTCATCTTAATATGGAAAAAGGTAAAACATTTAGACCTCATAAACATATTTTTAAAAATAGAACTCGAAATGTAATTGCTCAAGAAAGTTGGGTAGTAATTCAAGGAAGTGTTAAATGTATATTTTATGATTTAGATGATTCTATTTTAATTGAACCCATATTATACCCAGGTGATGCTTCTTTTACGTTAGAAGGAGGACATAATTATGAAATACTAGAAGATAATACTTTAGTTTATGAATATAAAACTGGCCCATATGAAGGACAGGCTTTAGATAAAACATTTATAAATGAATAATATTACTTTTAGACCAGTTCAAAAAGAAGATTTGGATAAAGTTTTTCTTTTACTTCAACAACTAACTAAAATAGATTATTCTTCTAGAAATTTAGATGATTGTTGGGTTAGTTTTATTAATAATAATTCCTCTAATTCTTTAGTAGGTATTTTTAATAAAAAAATAGTTGCATATGGAAGTGTTATTATTGAAAATAAAATTAGAGGAGAAGTTGCTGGGCATATTGAAGATATTGTAGTAGATAAAGAAGTTAGAGGAAAAAATTTTGGTATTAAACTTATTAATGAATTAGTTAATATAGCTAAGGATAATAAATGTTATAGAATAACTTTATTTTGTGATGAACCTTTAACTAAGTTCTACAGTAAAAATGGATTTAAGATGTTTAGTGATAAAGTTATAATGAAAAATAGTTTATGGATGCGAAATTAAATAAAAATAAAGAAAAAAAATAGTTTATGGATGCGAAATTAAATAAAAATAAAGAAAAAATAGCCATATCTGTACTTACTAAAGGGTATAAAGATATTGAAGAATATAAAACCTTAATTATACGTAATAATTTTATACATGATAATATTATTTCAAAATCTCATTTAGATTTTGATATGGTTATTTTTCATGAAGGGAATATTACTGAAAAACATCAAAAACACATTTCTAAGCAAAGTAAATCAAAACTTATATTTAGAGATATAAAACAATATGCTACTAAATCTGCATTTGATGATAGTAAAAATATCCATAATATGGAATTATGTCCCCCTAATGATTTATCTGAAAGATTTACTCTGGGATATAAGCATATGTGTCATTTTTGGTCCATCGATATATTTGATTATCTACCTGAATACCAGTATACTATTAGGATAGATGAAGATTGTTATGTAGATAGAATAGACCCTGAAGTTTTTAACTCTATAATAAGCCAAAATATTAAATTTGCTGTTCCTTTTATATGTCCTGTATTAGATGATCCTAATGTAATAGTAGGATTAGAACAATTGTTAAATAAATTTTATAGAGATAATAATATTACTCCTCCTGTTGAATATAAAAAAATAAAAGCACCTAATACTAATTTTATGATATTTAATCTAAAGTTTTTTAAACAACATAAAATAGTTCAAAAGTTTTTATCTGAAATTGAAAAAAGTCATGGAATCTATAGTAATCGTTGGGGTGACGCACCTATATGGGGTATAATTTTATATGCTCTAGCTAATGTGGATTTTTATGAACTTCCTAGAATAGGATACCTTCATGGTAGTCATAATCATTATGTTAACGGGTAAATAATTAATATGAGTTTTGAACCAGTAACTAAATTTGAAAATAAATTAGCTAATTTTTTCGGTTCTCCCTTTGCTATAGCAGTGGATTGTTGTACACATGGATTAGAATTATGTTTAAAGTATACTAAAGCTAAAATGTTTAGTACCCCTTCTAGAACCTATTTATCCGTTCCTTTTTTAGCTTATAAATTAAACATTAGGCATATGTGGAGATATGTTGATTGGGAAGATTATTATTATTTAACTAATAATATTATAGATGCTGCGGTACTATGGAAAAAAAACAGTTATTTACCTAATACTTTTATGTGTGTTAGTTTTCAATTTCAAAAACATTTGTCTCTTGGTAGAGGAGGTATTATATTAACGGATAATAGAGAGGCATCTATTCAATTGAAAAAAATGTCTTATGATGGTAGACTACCTAATATACCTTGGAGAGACCAAAATGTAGATACTTTAGGTTACCATTATTATATGACACCAGAAACAGCACAATTAGGTTTAGATAAATTTGATTTAGCTGTTAAAACTCCACCTAGGCAATGGAGTGTAAATGATTGGCCTGATTTAACTAAAATGAAAATATTTAATAATATGGAAGGAATAGATCCTTATTTACAATCAGATAAAATATGAAAAAAGCATTTATCACAGGAATTAATGGGCAAGATGGTTCTTATTTAGCGGAACATTTGTTAGAATTAGGGTATGAAGTTCATGGGACAGTTAGAAGAAATTCTACCCCCGAAAATCAAGATACAAGGATAGAAAATATACATAGTAAAATCAATACATACTATGCTGATTTATTGGATCAGGGTAGTATCGAAAGGTTATTAGATGATATACAACCGGATGAAATATATAACATAGCAGCTCAATCTCATGTAAGAATTAGTTTTGATGTCCCTCAATTTACAGTACAAACAAATGCATTAGGTGTACTTAATATATTAGAAGCATATAGAAGAGCATGTCCTAAAGCTAAATTTTATCAAGCAAGTAGTTCTGAAATGTTTGGTTTATCTGTTGAAGATGATAATTTTCAAAGAGAAACCACAGTAATGAATCCTGTATCTCCTTATGGGTGTTCTAAAGTATTTGGCTATAATATAGTACGAAATTATAGACGTGCTTACAAATTACATACTACTAATGGTATCTTATTTAATCATGAATCCCCAAGAAGGGGATCAAATTTTGTAACTAATAAAGTTGTAAAAGCAGCAGTAAAAATTAAATTAGGTCTACAAGATAAATTAGAATTAGGCAACATGGACTCATATAGAGATTGGGGGCATTCATATGATTATGTTAGAGCAATGTATTTAATGATGCAACATGATAAACCTGGAGATTGGATAGTATCAACTATGGAAACACATTCAGTAAGAGAAATGTGTGAGTTAGTATTTAATTATTTAGATTTAGATTACAAAGATTATGTAACTCAAAATCCTAAATTTTTAAGACCTGAGGAGCTGCCTTATTTAAAAGGAGATTCTACTAAAATTAGAACTGAATTAGGATGGAAACCTACATATACTTTTAAAAGTATGATGGAAGAAATGACAGATTATTGGTTAGATTATTATAAAAAATGAATTATATTACTTTAAAAGATATGGGTTCCTCAGGTGGTTTGTGCTCCCAACTTCAAATATTTGCTAGTTTAAAAGCTATAGCTAAGGCTAATAATTTAAAAATAGCATTCTCCAAAGAAATGATAGAAGGAAGATTAGTAAAATACCCACCCACAGGAGAACCTATGCAAACTTGTATTAGAATATTTGATTTATTAGAATTAGATTATGAATTAAAGCCTAATAATTTTTTTAATAATTTTAAAGACAAACAAATAAATTTTCATACTACCACTTATGATGAATCTTTATTTAATTTAAAATTTGGCTTTAATTATAATTTAGTAGGTAGATTTGATCTTTATACTTATTGGTATAATGATATAAAAAGTGAAGTTGAAAATTGGAATTTTAAAAAAAGTTTAAAAGAATCGTCTAAAAAACGATTAAATACTATTAAAGAAAATTTAGGAAATAATAATCCAATCGTTAGCATACATATGCGTAGAGGTGATTATTTACTTCCACAGTTCCCCTATTGTGAACTAGATATAGAATATTATACTAAAGCTATTGTTGGAAATTTTATGCCTTATAATGAGTATAATTTTATGTGTTTTTCTAATGATATAGAATATTCAAAATCTATTTTAGAAGGAGACAATATATATTTTGTTAATCCTAAAGGTGGGAATAAAGTATGTACTGATTCGGAAAAAGAAGATTTAGCTTTATTAAGTTTATGTGATCATCATATAATATCAAATAGTTCATACCCTTGGTGGGGTGCATTCTTGAGTAAAAACCCAAATAAAAAGGTAGTATGTCCAACAAATTATGTTCAACCACATCATCCATCATCTTGGATAAATGGTAATTACTATCCTCCTGATTGGATAAATATAAATAATTAAAATAAAAAAAAATGAAAGAAAAAAAATATACCGTAGATTGGTTTAGTAATAATATACCTAATTGGGAATTTATATTTAATTATTCAAACCTTAAAGGTAAAGATAATCTTAACTTTTTAGAAATTGGATGTTTTGAAGGTAGAGCTACTAATTATTTGTTAGAAAATATTTTAACAGGAAAAAATAGCAAAATTCATGTTATAGATACTTTTAAAGGTTCTGCAAATGAAATAGGAATGCTAGGCATAAATAATGACTTAGATCTAGGATTAAATGAATTATATCAAAAATTTACTCATAATATTTCCAAATATAAAAATAAAGTTAAAATATATCAGGGCTTATCTAGTAATATCTTAAGAAATACATTTAAAAATGAATTTTTTGATTTTGCTTATATAGATGGGTCACACACAGCATATGATGTTTTAGAAGATGCTGTATTATTACATAAATTAATAAAACCTGGGGGAGTTATAATTTTTGATGATTATTTGTGGCAGGATCCAAATAATACTAGCATTACAAATAGCCCAAAACTAGCTATAGATTGCTTTATTAATGTACACCAGGATTTTTATGATATTTTAACTAAGGGATATCAAGTATCACTAATAAAAAATAAAGATTAATGAAAGTAGTATATATAACAGGTTGTTTAGGGTTTATAGGTTCTTATGTTACTAGAATTTGTTTGAAAAAAGGATGGTATGTTAAAGGAGTAGATAAGATGACCTATGCTTCAAATAAAAATCTACTTACAGAATTTAAAAAATTTCCTAATTTTTCATTTGTTAAATGTGATATTAACGATTTAGAATTCTTGTATGAATGTGATTATATTATAAATACGGCAGCAGAGACTCATGTAGGTAATAGTATAGTAAAGAGTGAAAGTTTTGTACATTCTAATATCAATGGTGTTCATAATTTACTTGAATTAGTTAGAAATTATAGAGCAGAAACTGATAAATTACCTATTTTATTACATTTTTCTACGGATGAAGTTTATGGCGATATTATTGAGGGTGAACACATTGAAACTGATATTTTAAAACCTTCTAACCCATATTCGGCTACCAAAGCTGCAGCTGACCAATTAATAACAGCTTGGGGTAGAACCTATAATATTCCTTATATTATATTAAGACCAACTAATAATTATGGAATTGGTCAGTATACTGAAAAGTTAATTCCTAAGGCAATTAAATATTTACAATTAGGTAAAAAAATTCCACTACATGATGGAGGCACACCAATTAGAAATTGGTTACATGCACAAGATACAGCTAATGCTGTAATAACAATTATTGAGCGTAAAGTTAAAAATGAAATTTATAATATTTGTGGTGGTTTTGAACAAACTAATTTGGATACTGTAAGTAAGCTCATTACATTGTACCATCCAACAGATGAAGCATTGTTAGAAACTTTCCCCCACTATGATCAAAAAAGAATTAGTGAGTATCTGGATTTAGATATAATAAGAAAGGGACAAGATGTTAGATATGCTTTAAATGATGATAAATTAAGGTCTTTAGGTTGGGAGCCAAAAATGGACTTTAATAAAGAGCTCCCAGAAATAATAAACTATTATAAACAAAATTTTATTTGGTAATGAAAAAACAAGAATTTAAATGCGCAAGATTACTTACAGATTTAGTTGAAAACTATGGTGTAATTGGTATTAAAACTTCATTTGAGGATGAAGGTGCTTCATACGAAGAAGTAATGAGATTAAAAGAAATATGCAATCAAGCAAATACAAAAATTTATCTAAAAATAGGAGGTCCTGAAGATAAAAGATCAATGGTTGATTCTACTATTATTGGAGTAAAAGGATTAGTAGGACCTATGGTTGAAAGTGATTTTGGATTAACAAAATTTGTAAAAGCTGCCAATTCAGTTATACCTAAAGATGTTGTTAAATCTTTAAATTTATATGTTAATATAGAAACAATTACTGGTACTAATAGTATTGAAGCTATATCTAAAACTAAAGAATTTAAACAGTTGCATGGTGTAACCATTGGAAGAGTTGATTTAGTTGGTTCAATGAATAAAGATAGAAGCTTTGTCAACTCGGATACATTATATGAAATTGCTAAAAAAGTATTTACTAAAGTAAAAGATGCTGGATTAAAAGCATGCTTAGGTGGAGCTATTAGTGTTGACTCAAAAGAGTTTTTAACTAAACTTTATTCTGAGGGTTTATTAGATAAATTTGAAACAAGATATGTTATTTTTGACCCATCTAAATCATTAAAAGATTTATCAAAAGCACTTGCTAAAGCACAGGTATTCGAATATGAATGGTTAAAATGTAAAAGAGAAAATTATCTGGCCCAAGCAAATAAAGAGTTAAGTAGAATAGAAATGATTCAAGCAAGAATTAATAAATCAATTGTATCTTAATGAAAGCATTGATTACTGGGGGGTCAGGTGGTATAGGCAGTACTATTTGTGGTTATTTTAGACAACAAAATATTACTGTGATTAATCCTAGTAGGAATGAATTAGATTTATCTAATCCTAATAGTATTAAAAATTACTTAAATACTATAGATAATTTACATATAATAGTAAATAATGCGGGGATTAATAATTTAACTTACATTGATAATACTAGTTTAGATGAAATCACTAATACATTTAATGTTAATTTTTTTAGCCCTTATATTATAGTTTCTCATTTTTTAAATAAATTTAAAAAACAAAATTATGGAAGGATAATTAATATTTCAAGTATATTAGGTTTATATTCTAAAAATGCAAGATCTACTTATTCAAGTAGTAAAGCAGCTTTGCATTCATTTACTAAATCAATTGTAACTGAAACAAAAGGATTTAATATATTATCTAATACTATTTCACCTGGTTATATTGATACAAAGTTAACCTTTAAAAACAACAACCCAGAACAGATAGCAAAACTTATAAATAAGGTACCAATTAAAAAATTAGGTCAGCCAATAGAAATAGCTAAATGGGTTCATAAATTAACCGTTGAAAATGAATATATTAATGGTCAAGAAATAACTATAGATGGAGGTTTAACATGCACACTTTAAAAATTAAATCATCAAATAAGGAGTATCAAGTAAACTTTTATAATAAAGTTAATGATACAATTAAATCTATTAAGGATAAAAAAGCATTCTATTTAATAGATGAAAATGTATATTTGCTTTATAAGGATTATTTTAAACATAAACCAAAACTAATAGTACCTGCTTTAGAAACGTCTAAAACATTAGAATATACTTCAAACATATTTAACCATTTAATTGATAAAAATTTCAAAACTGATATTCATTTAGTTGTTATTGGAGGCGGAATATTACAAGATTTAGGTGGGTTTATAGCTTCAATATTTTGTAGGGGAGTAAAATATACTTTAGTACCCACTACATTATTAGCTATGTGTGATAGTTGTATTGGGGGAAAAACATCAATAAACCATCATAAACGTAAAAATATTTTAGGTACATTTTATCCTCCTGATGAAATTAAAATTAGTTTAGAATTTCTAAACACATTAGGTAAAAAAGACTTATTAAGTGGGTATGGTGAGTTAATTAAATTTTATTGTCTTGATAGTAATATTTTTAATATTAATTTAGAAAATTTAGAAGAATGTGTTTATTATGGTTTAAATAAAAAATCTAAAATAATACAAACTGATGAATTTGATAAGGGATTAAGAAAATTACTTAACTTTGGTCATACTTTTGGACATGCATTAGAAAGTGCTTCAAATTATGCAATACCTCATGGGAGTGCTATTATTATAGGGATGTTAATCGCTAACGAAATATCTACAAAATTAAGTTATTGCTCAGAAAGATATAATGTTAATGTTAGAAAAAAACTATTACCCTATATTAACCATTTAAAATTAAAACAAGAATGGTTTGTATTTGATAAATTACTTTCGTATATTAAATCAGACAAGAAGAATACAGGTAAAAATATAAATATGGTTTTACATAATAATGGATCCTATAGTATTTACCCTATAAATGATCTTGAAATATTAAAAACTAGTTTAAGTACTATATATGAGATTATCAGATTACGTAATTAATTTTATTAAGAAAGAATATAAAGTAGATACAATTTTTACTGTTTCAGGGGGTGGTTGTATTTTTTTAATTGATTCTTTATCTAAAGTAAAGGGATTAGAGTATGTCTGTAACCATCATGAACAAGCTTGTGCAATAGCAGCTGAAGGTTATGCACGTAAATCAAATAATATAGGTGTTTGTTTAGTCACAAGTGGACCAGGTGGTACAAATACATTAACTGGTGTTTTAGGTGCTTGGTTAGATAGTACCCCAATGTTAGTTATAAGTGGTCAGGTAAATAGAGAAATGACTACTAATTTTACTAACCAACCATTAAGACAATTAGGTGACCAAGAATTTAATATTGTAGACACAGTTAAAAATTTAACTAAATATTCAGTTCAAGTAAATGAACCTAAAGACATTAAATACCATTTAGAAAGAGCTTTACATGAAGCTAAAAGTGGTAGACCTGGTCCTGTATGGTTAGATATTCCTTTAGATGTTCAAAAAACAGAAATAGAACTAAATAATTTATCTGGATATAAACCTGATGGTAAAATTATAAGTGCATCAAAAGATGATATTAGTCAAGTTATTAATAAATTAAAATTAGCAAAAAAACCATTACTAATAGTTGGTAATGGAGTTAGATTATCTAATGGTTTAAAAGAATTAAATGATTTTTTAGAAAAAACTAATATACCTGTAATTTCATCTACTAATGGTAATGATATAGTTAATAGTGATTACAATTATTACTGTGGAAGGTTTGGTACACATGCTCATATTTGTGCTAATGAATTAATTAATGAATGTGATTATTTACTTACTATTGGTTCAAGATTATATGTAAGACAAACAGGGTATAATTTTAAAAACTTTGCAAAAAACGCTTATAAAATTTATGTTGATATAGACAATAATGAATTACACAAACCAACACTATTCCCAGATTTAAAAATTAATAGTGATGCTAATTTATTTTTATATAATTTAAACCATAATCATTTGCCTGAAGTTGGGCCTGAATGGTCTAACTATTGCAAATTAAAATATAAAAAAACACCTCGTGTTTTAGATAGACATAGAAATAAAAAAGATATAGTTAGTCATTATAGATTTATTGAAAAGTTAAATGATTATTTACCTATAGATTATGATGTAGTAACAAGTGATGGTTCTGCCCATGTATGTGCTATGCAAGTATTAGATTTAAAAGGTAATCAAAGATTAATAACAAATAAAGGAAATGCACCAATGGGTCATGGTTTACCTTGTGCAATTGGAGCTGCTAAGGTTAAGGGAAGTAAATGGGTATGTTTAGAAGGAGATGGTAGTTTACACTTAAATGTTCATGAATTACAAACATTAAAACATTATAATTTACCAATTAAATTAATTTTATTTAATAATAATGGATATAGTTCAATTAAATTATCCCAACAAGCATTTTTTGATGGTAATAAAGTAGCATCAGATCCTGAAAGTGGTGTTTCATTTCCAAATTGGAAAAAATTAATAAAAGCTTATGATTTACCTTATTATTGCATTAATAATCATTCTGAAATAGATAATGTATTAAGTAAAATATTTAAATTAGAGGGACCTATAGTAGTTGAAGTAAAAACAGACCCAGAGGAAATGCATGAACCTAAAGTTATGGCTCAGTTAGATGAAAATAATAATTTTATACCTGGTGAATTACATAATATTAAGTGGCTTAAATGAGAAGAATATTAATTACAGGAAAAAATGGTTACATTGCTAAAAGTTTAGCTGTTAATTTAGGTAAATATTTTAATTTTACCTACCCTAATTATTTAGTTACTTGTGGTCGAGATGATTTTGATATTACTGATAGACAAGAAACTACTAATTGGTTCCACAAATATGGCTACTTTGATCTAGTAATCCATACAGCTATAAATGGGGGTAGTAGACTTAAAAAAGATAATGACGATGTTTTAGCTAATAATTTAAAAATGTTTTATAATTTATTAGCTAATAAAAATAAATTTGGGCAGTTAATAAGTTTTGGTTCTGGAATGGAACTAAATAATCCTACAGATCCATATGGATTAAGTAAAAATATTATTTGGGACATTATTAAACACGAACCTAAATTTAATAATATAAGAATATTTGGTGTTTTCGATGAAAATGAATTAGACACTAGATTTATTAAAACTAATTTAAACAACTATATTAAAAGAAAACCCCTAACTATACACCAAGATAAGTATTTTGACTTTATTTACATGCCGGATTTAATTACAATTATTAAACTTATTAATATAAATCCTTTTATCAAATCAATTGATTGTTGTTATGATGAACATTACACATTATCTGAAATTGCTCACTATATTAATACATTGGGTAATCATTATTGCGAGGTGAAAATTGAAAATAAAGAATTAGGTAGTCCATATAAAGGAAATTTTGTAGATTATGGTTTAAATTTAGTAGGTTTAAAAGAAGGAATTAAAAAAATATACAATGACAGGAATATCATTTTGCATAGCAACAGCTAAAAACGAAAAGGATTATACATTTAGTTTACTTAAAAGTTTAGAGGATAATACTAAATTAGATAACCATGAAATAGTTATCTTTATAGATTCTGATAATCAGAAAACATATGAGGCATTACTTAAATACCAAAAAGGAAAAAATAATGTTAAAATACATAGAAATGAAACGGGTTTTCCTATTGGTAGTCAAAGAAATGTTTCTATAATGTTTGATAAAGCAACTAAAGATGTTGTTATTTATCTTCAATCCGATATGGTAGTTTGTCCTGATTTTGATAAACATTTTTTAAAGGCATTAGGTAATAATAAAAATAGAGTTGTTAGTGCCGCTAGAATTGAACCACCATTACACCCACCATCTCCAGAAAAAATTGTTAAGGATTTTGGTTTGAACCCAACAGATTTTAAGTATAAAGAATTTTGTAAATTTACTAGAGATCTCCAAAAAGAAAAACGTTCTTTAATGGATGGACATTTTGCACCATTTGGTTCATTTAAATCAACTTATTTTGATATAATGGGTGGTTTTGATACTCAATTTAGATGTTCTAGAGAGGATTCCGATTTTATTATTAGGTTAAAAGCGGGTAATGTTGAAACATTACAGACATGGGATGCTAGTGTTTATCATTATACTTGTATTTCATCTAGAGGTACTGATTGGTATAAAGATGATTCTCAGGCTGAAATTAAAAACCAATGGCAATCATATGCTGATCAAGAAGAATTAAAAAGATTTATTAGAAAATGGGGTTATTTTGGGCATGATTATAGACCCAAATACGATGTTACTTTATTTATTGATATTAATACAGCTCCAAATTTAGGGTTATTATCTTCTATTGAACCCTATTTTAATAAAGTTATTATTAATGAAGAAGCAGTTAAGGACGCTTTAATTGATTTAGCTAATTTTGACAGTTATTATTATGCTAATAAAAGATGGGGTTACACTCAAGAACATTGGAATAGTATAAGATCTAAATTTATGGGACCTTATTTTAAGGATAGAATTTTATTTAGTAAAAATCCTAAACAAAGTGATTTTGATGTATTTGTTACTACTGATATGTATTCTTTAATAAAGAACCATAAAGACAAGGCAAATCAGGATTTTATTACTAATAGTAATATTATATTAGGACAATTATTAAACAATGAAGTATATAAAGGTAAATATACTATAGGTGGTTTTGAAGTTTATGTTAATAATTTAAATGATATTAACAAAAACCACCTAGATTCTACTCAATATTTATTTAATACTAAAGAATTTATTTTTTCATGAAAAATAAGCCAAAAAAATCAATTACTATTGGTAGTTTAAAACTTCAAATAGAACAAAATCCCAAAAAGATAGAGAATAAACATAAAAAATTTTTTATCCATTTAATAAATAGATTAGTTTCAATACAAGAACGTACTGATAAAGTATTTACAGAATATGGTTTAAATCTTATAATGTATGAAGATCTATATTTTCAAGTAATAGAAGATATGGTATACGAGCATTATGATGTAGAAGTAGGTGAAGTTATATTTTGGTATGTTAATGGAGCTAAACTTAATGATGATGAGCAATATATAGAAGATAAAAAAACTGGTAAAAAGTATAAAGCAAAAACACCTTTACAAGTATACAATGTGTGTAAAAAATTAAAGTTATTTAAAAATTAATATATGTATCAAACAAAAACAATGGAAAAATTAGAAATGATAGCATGTCCTAAATGTGGAAATCCAATGCCTTTAAAACGAAGAGAATTAGGTTACCATGTTTGTATTAATTGTTCTACAGTATCATCTAAAAGAGGAGTACCTGTAATGAGAGGAACAGGTGATCACACATGGGTTGATTTAGAAGTAATGACACAAGAACAATTTGAGAGATATGAGGAGATGG
>Ga0181379_1000954_pt1 | contig 13773 bp, 16 predicted proteins | sample 2SPOviralmetaG_FD_130115 | JGI IMG/M metagenome (GOLD analysis project Ga0181379, IMG submission 130115) | Marine viral communities from the oligotrophic San Pedro Time Series (SPOT) site, San Pedro Channel, CA, USA - 2 SPOT_SRF_2009-07-10 | ecosystem: Environmental > Aquatic > Marine > Strait... | reverse complement strand
AGAAAGGCTTTCTTCTGGTCTTCTGTAGCTCCAGAGATACGGTTAGCATCTACAGACATCTTTGGTAAGTTCCAGTTGAACCAGCCCATTGTCTCGATACCATACCTAGCGTAGTCTTCTGGTGAACCTAAGCGTTCAGCATCTACACTGTTATTCATGTTGTAGATAACTTCAGATGCCTTCTGGAAGTTCACATCATTAACTAGGTCATTGTCGTACAGTGTTTCATCAGTGTCTTGGTAAGTAGCATTAAATCCTGATGGGGCTTGCTGCTGTAAGATAGCTGCACCAAACTTACCTGTAGTGCTTTGTTGTTGCTCTAAAGCATCACTAAACTTACCCATATAATTCACCTATTGTTCTGTGAGTGTTTCAACTAGTTCTTCTATAATGGAACTACCAGTATCTTCTTCTTCTGTAATTACTTCGTAGTTATTATCATCATTAATATCCCCACCTAAGTACCTAGCTTTTTCACCATCAGCAGCAGTTACTATTGTCCCTACTTCAAGTGTAGGCTGAGGTTCAGGCTGTGGGTCTGGAGGGGTAAGACCTCGTATCTTATTCATACGCTTCTCAGTGATAGCTTCAGCTTCGTCATAGATAGCTCGTAATGCTCTACCTTCAGGCTTTGCATTGTTCTCTGTAGCATACTCGACAATAAGGTCTAGCACTGTGGTGTCCCATAGGTCACGCACACGGCTCTCAAGAGAACGTCCTTCTAGCTTACCGCCTATATTAAGGATGGATTGGTCAATAGCTCTCGCTTCATCACCCACTCTATTGTTGAACTCTGTGCTATGCTTAGAGGCAGCTATGAGGTCACTACCAGCCATGATGTTGTCTAGTTTAGCTCGTATACCTTCTTTATCTTCCTCACGCATATCTGTACTAGAAGCTATCTCTGTAAGTACATCAGCTCTGTTAAGCTCACCCTTGATAGCTTTAACAACCAGGCTATCTTCGTATGTAGCAGCAAACTTCTGGCTTACATCTACGTCAACATCAGCAGATGCTAGGGCAACTTCACCCATCTTATACATAGCAGCACCAAGCGCAGCGTCTTTACCAGTTAGGCTGTTGGCTTTGACCATAGCTGCTCTGATGCCTTCCTTGTTGTTCTCGAAAGATAGCTTGTTAAATTCTACTTGAGCTTCATCTAGTGTCTGTTGGTTTTGTAGCTTTTGAAGTGCAGCATCATCTCTTAACTTTTGTAGAGATAAACCTGCAATAACTGGCGCAGCTTCACTTAACTTTTGGTCAGTTACTTTCCCTTGTAGGTAGGGTATCTTTTGAATAAGATTAATAGCCCCTGAATCTGGGTTGTTCTTGTTATAAGTAATTAGTGCATCTACTATAATTTGCTTATCTTCTGTTTTACTAAATGGTGATGTTGCTTTATTTTTGGCATCTAAATCATTGATTAATGTGACAGCAGATACCTGTCCATCATTAGTAGATAAATCATACTTACTTAGTATATTAGTAATACTAGCTTCTGTATTTGTTTTAGACTGGTCTCTAGTGAACGCATCACGCTGAGAAGAGAACTGTCCACGCATCTCTCTGATAGCAGCTTGAACACCTTGAACAGCACCTGACTGCACAAAGTCCATCCCTGTGGTCTTCTCTGTAGCATCAGCTAGAATCCTGTCAAACTCTTTCTCTAATGCTACTACGTTGTATTTAATATCATTATCTAAGCTAGACAGAGATTGTTTAGTTTGTGAGTAGAAATCATTTTTATGCTTATCTTCTACAATGGTAGCTACAACTGTGTCTGAGAGGTGGGCATGAGTTTCTCCTAGCTTAACTGAGTCTAGGAACTCACCTTCTTCTCCTTTAAATCTAGCTGCATAGCTAACTGCTTTCTTAGCATCTAACTCTTCTTTCTCTGCTTTAGCCTGTGCAGCAGACTTCTGCCCTGCCCTGCTCAATGTCCCTAGAGCATCTGCAAGCTGCCCCGCAGAAGACTGTCTAGGCGTAGCAGGTGCGCCAGCATAAGCATCGACCATATTAGCCGAAGGACTAGCTACATTATCTAACCCTTGTAAATCTTGTGTTGGTTGTCTAGCCATCGAACTTACTCCCCCACCATGAATCAAAGTCACTAGCCATATCACTATCAGCTAACATTGGCCCAAAGCTCTGAGCAGCCATAGCTAACAGGTTAGGCTGTGTAGCGGGAGGTAACCCCTGCATACGAGAAACCATGCCTTGTGCAGCCTTTGTAAACTGGTCATCTATAGCATCCATACGGCTATCAAAGGATTGCTTCTGGCGTGTCTTGATAGTGCTTTCTTGTCTTCTAATGTTGTCCTTTATTCTATCTACAGAGATACCTCTGACCCCTGCTTCACCTGCTGCAACATTGGCAGAGGCTTCAGCTTCCATAGCCCTACGCTGTAAGTCCATACCAGACTGAACGAAGGCTCTAGCTTCCTCATTAGTTCTGCGAATTAGAATTTCCCTGTCCAGATTGATTGCAGCCAAGGCACTCTCTTTTGCAATATCATTCTGCATCTTCTGCATCTGGTACTGACCGTACCCCGCAGCTAACTGTGAGCCAAACTGTAAGCCAGCCATAGCTCCAGAAAATGCCCCTGCTCCAGTGCTTCCACTCCCTAATGAACTCCCTACGGAAGAAGTTGAAGCCATCATATTATTAGCATTTCCGTGGGTAGCTACAGCTCTCGAACCTGCCATAATTAAATCCTCTTGCTATATGCGTATGCGGCTGGCGTATAGCCTAGCCTTTGAAATAAACCTCTTGTTCTCTCTGTATCCACACCTGTTGATGTAGACACACCTATCTCTTTGATGCCTAAGTTACTTGCCCATTTCTCATAGGCTCTGATTAATCGTCCTACAGCAGATGTCCCTCGCTTCTCTGGTTTAACATAGATAGCTAAGTCAGCAGTTTGTTTATCTGTACCAAACCAATACTCAACACATACACCTACCAATAACCCTACAATCTCTTCATCATCCTCAACGACAAACATTGAGTATGACTCAGGGTTAGTGAAGGTAGCGTTGATAAGCTGTAGTATTTTATCTTTGTTAAACTCATAGGGACTGTAGCGAGACTCTTGGTGCATCGCCTCGCCCATCTCTATGCAGACATCAATGTCATGTTCTTCTATAGGACGTACAATCATTGTTATATTCTCTTAGACCTTATGTTGTAGAAGCCTTCCCATTCAGCACTCTGGAAAGAGCAGGGTAGGTAACTATCTGATTTTATCTCTATGTCTACACGGTCATTCTTAGACTGAATAGGGAACCTGAAAGTACCGTCAGTTAAGTTCACATCACCAATAGTAGAGCCTAACTGATTAAGTACTACACCTGTGTACTCATAAGAGTTAGTAGCCCTACCTTTGGGTGTTACTTCAATCTTAAAGAACCCAGTATTCTCGAAGTTTACTCTCATAGTTCTGAGCTGTAACCGTCCAGATTGTATAGACTGGGAACCATCCCTCTCTCTTACATACTGTGGCGAAAACTTGTAGGTCATGTCATACGGAATACCTACAATTAAAGGCACACTCCTATAATCACCTGAGACTGCTATTTCTGTATTAGTAGGGCGTGTTACTACTACATCTCTTCCAGGGCTGCCTACAGAACTTGTTATATTAGTTATCAGGGCTTTCATTTCCCCCGAATGGTGATAAGGAAGGGGCCACGTTGTAGTGTCAGTATTACCGTCATAAGAAGCCCCACTTTGGAGAAGGAACTTACGGTCTAATCTAGCACAGAAACCCAAAGTAGAATCATCAAGATATTGTAAAGCTATCTTTTCTAAGTAAAGCCCATTAGTATAGTTAATTAATAAATATAAATTACTATCTAATACGGTAACGTCTTTTACTTGAGCATTACTAGGTAGCTGCCAAGTAGACCAGCTAGATTGCAGTTTAGACTGCCCATCATTAAACCATTTGTAGACGTATAGTTTGCTTCTATCTTGTGCTGATAAAGCTACTAATATATCTTCATTACTTGAAGTAGTAAGTTTGACTATATTCTTAGGCACATACTTAGGTACATGCGCTGTTATTTCCATAGCATCAGTTATAACTGTATCGGCTTCAATAAAGTATTCTCTGATACTACTGAAGTCACCTTTGTTTGAGGTGAAGTAAAGGTTGTTTCCTGCCCCTACTGGAGTTACATTTGCGTCATTCTCAAACTCTGTGCTTGGAATAATAGATATAGTCTTAGGTGTTAATGCCCCTATATTCTCAATAATGAATTGTGTATGCTCTGAGAATAAAGTTAATGAGTCATTAAATGCTATTGCTTGCTTAAGTATAGATGTCTTAGTATGCACTGTAGACACATCGATAGGGCCGTCATCAAGCACAGTCCTTACTGTTTCAGGGAAGAACCTGAAGTAATCTCCTGCTGCACTAAAGCTAACATTCTCTCCGCTTAAGAAACCTAAACGATTCTTGTAGAAGAACAGGTTGTTAATAGTAGAGCCTACAAAGGAGGGGAATGGGGCTGATTCTAAATCACCTACTGTGCGATGAGGCCATGTGATGTTATCTAAAATGTAATCATAAGTATTTGAAACATCTGGGTATAACTTTAAAGGCAGTGTAGTAGCATCTAACTGATACCTTTCACCAGGCTTTGCAGATTCCTCATAGGTTTTAGTGCTTAATGCCTTTACATAATATGAACCACTTTCTGAGGATGCCCCAATTATTTCATATATGTTATTAACAGTTGCATTATCATTGTCTACCCCATCAGGTAGCTCAGAGAAATCATTAAACTGAGTAGACAAAAGATTTCCAGTAACAGCAGTTGATGAAGCTACTTGCTTAGTAGTATTTAGTATCAATGTATAATCATTAACTGTAAGAAACTTAATTTGCGTAGCAGGGTCAGAACACTTAAGATAATCTGTTAGTATAGTATTAGTAGACCCAGGAGATTGTGTTAATAAAGTCCCATTTAAATTGTAAACGGTGACTGTCGCTGATGAGGGACTAGCTTGAACTACTATAATGTCTCTATTGTTTACTCCCCTATCAATTACATGAATAGCTGCAGTTGAAAGATTTGTATTAAACAGCTTTGCTATGTGTTCTGTAGGTGGACGTTTAATTAAACCGTCAATCACTGATGACAGGGCATTAGTTTGAGTTTCTCCCTGTGTAACCTGACGTAACGGTGCAGGTTGCTGACTAACCCCATTCAATAGGTTTGGTATACTGGTAGATACTAATGCCATAATTGATTACCTTGTAGTTCTTCTAGGTGCGCCTCTAGCTATAATTTTATAAGTGTCGTAACTATCTGTAAGGATGTTACTGTCCTCATTAATAGCTTCAGCTCTTTCAAATTCTATTAGTGCTTCTTGTTCATCAAGATTAGTAAATGCAGCTAATGTATCTGAACCTAAGAAACGTGCTTGAAAGCGTCTAGCAGCTTTAACTGTGATGTAACGCTTAACGTGTTGGGGTAGCTCATCAAACTCTAATAGTAGAACCATATCTACATAAAGTTTTTCTGAGAAAGACGTATAGCTTTTTTCTATGCGGTCATAGAGTCTGTTACCTCTTTGTGTAACATCGACATCTCTTGACACATCTGTGGTGTCTATACGGACACAGTTGATAGGCACATTTATCTCGCCATCAACCGTAGGAATAAGTGGAAAGTTAATTTCCGTGTTGCAGTGGAGACCTCTGGTCTGAATATCTACTGAAGTTTCTTTTACAAGAGACTGTGCTAATGCAGCATCAACCAATGAAGGGTCATCTAAACTAGATACTGGAGCTTCACCAATGGCTGCTAACATCACGTTTACAGCTTCTATCTCTGTTGTAGGTGTAATTAAAGCCACGATAAATCCTCTTAAAATAAAAAAAAGCGGAAGCCCAATTAAGGACTCCCGCTATAAGGTTTAAGCAGTCTGGATTTGAACAGCAGCTTCAGGACGTAGGACACCGTGGCCCATAGCGTACTTAGCAACCATCAAGGTTCCTTGTCTGCGAATGTCGTACTCTGACTCTACAGCCAAATCCATCAACTTCACTGTACCAACAGCAGAAGTGTGAGCGATAAGAGCAGTAGTGTTAGCAGCGTTGACAACTTGAGCGCCACCTGCACCACCAGCAGCAACACCAGTGCCAGTTATGTTAGAAGTAGGTAGATGTGGGGTCTTGATTAGGTTGATACCAGCGATTTGTGGTACTGTACCTTCAGCAATCGAACCACGACCAGAGAAGTCTACGTTCACTGCGTTAGAAGCGTTAGCAAGCAAGTAGTATTGCTCTGGCTTCAAGAAGCAGAAACGACCTTCAGATGGAACGTAAGCATCATCTAGGGCTTCAGCAGCATCAAAGATTGAACCAATCAATGAAGTTGCGTTAGTGTTAGAATCAGCATCAGTGATGATAGTACCATTGTCCCCGACAGTTGCGTTGGATGTAGAAGCAGCCTTACACATCATCTGGAGAACGTGCTTGTCCATTTGGTGAGCAAGCGCACGGCCCATCTCAGTTGAATAAGCTGAACGCACATCGTAGTGGTTCTTAGCTTCATCAATGTTTGAGATGAAGTGGCTAGACAAGAGAAGGTCATTAATAGTAATAATTCTCTCGTTGTGGTTGAGGTCTGTACCAGTGATTTCAGCACCAGGCGTGTGATACGCTGCGCTTGAACGACCCATTACTGGGAACTGTGCAGACTTGCCGTTAGCAATGGTGCGAATCATGTGCTTGTCAGCAGTTACTGTAGCTTGTTCAAAAGAAGTAAGAACTTCACCACTGAACTGTTTTAGGAACAAAGCGTCAGCCGTTCCTGCATTGTTTACCAGACCGATGCCTGATGGGTTTGCATTACTCATTGTAATATTCCTTTAAAATAAATTAAGTTAGTAAATTAAATAACCAATAATTCGCTAATCCTTACTTTACTAGAAAGGGTGTTCACCTCGGTGAGCCTTACTGTTTTTTGGGGATGTATTGAATTGATTAACAGCCTTGGGAGGCTGGTTAAAGTGTGCTTCGTGAGAGCTTCTTCTGGACTGCGTCTCTGAAGGCGGGGTCTTTCTGATACTCAGTGGTTCCCATATCCTTGGTAACCTGCGCCCAACTATTATAAGTATCTACAGAGGCAGAGGCTTTACCACCTAACAATGTAGGTTCTGCACCACCGTTATCCCTGTATCTTGATACTAATCCATCAATAGCTAGTCTTGCCTGAGATGTGTTACCTGAACTGATAGCATCATTAAAAGCATCTATCTCACTATCAGCCATGTTTTCGGATGCCCAATCAAGCATACCTTTGTAAGACTCTTCACCACCAGCGAACTCAAATATCTCGTTAGTGTATTCATTAGCCTTAGCCTTTTGACCATCAACATAAGCGTCTACCATTTCTTTTGGTATGCCTCTGTTTTGTAGGTCTTTGTAGGTGTCCTCAGAGAGTTCACCATTCTCTGCAAATTCCGTTTGCATTGAATCAAAGTCTAGTCCTGCGTTTTCAACAGCGTCTCTAGCTTCTGTAGTAGCTTCAGTTTCGTTTGACGATACTTCATTACCACTTTCTGTTTCTTTAGCTGTAGATGCTTCTTGACGAGACTGAGTGTATTGCTTTTCCAGTTCGCTATAAGCTTTAGATAGGTCTTCACCAGACTTAAACTTTTCTGGTAACCATTCTGGACGAGCTTCTTGAGTTTGCTCCACTGGAGCTTCAGAACCTGTAACATTTCCTTCTACCTGTACTGTATCAACCATTAGCTTCTACCCCGCTGAATAATATTGCCTCTAGGGTTAATGTACTTAACGCCTACTTCAGCAGCTTCCATTCCAGGCCACTTAGGATACTCAGCCTTCTTTTCTTTCTTAGGCGTTGCTTCCTTCGGGTTATCTTTCTTTAAAGTCATTTTGGGTGTTGTTGCCATTATTTATTGTACCTGTTGTTGCTGTATTTCAGCCTTCACAACTTCTGGTATTGCCTTGCTTGCAGCTTGTTGCATTGTCTCTTGTTGCATTTGCTCCTGCATAGCTTGTTGTTGAGCTTCCATCTCAGCTTGTAGTTCCTGTTCAGTCTTAATCAGACCTATCGTATCTATCCCATGACCAGTAGCTAATCGAGTTACTAGGTCACCGAAGTTGACACGTTGTATTGTCTCAGGAGAAACCTGAGCTAATGACACAAGGTCAGTGATATAAGTGCGTAGTTTATTTAAGTCGTTTCCTCTGCCAAGTGCTTCCACACCAGTAACAATAACTGGAGTGACAGTACCTTTAGGTAGCTTAGGAATCTTCTTGGTTGCAGACATTCTCTTCATCAATATATTGACTAAGGGAAGTTGCATCTCTTGGCTCAGTACAGAGTAGACACCACCTAATGCAGCCTCTAACTCTTGAGCCATAAAGCGTATCTCTTCAGCAGTTACTCTCTCAGCATTGCGCTGAATCGCTGTGTTTAAAAGAAACGCATAGGCGAGTCTGTCTTCAATTCGTTGAACGGTATCTAGTACCACACGCATGTCAGGGTACTTTTCTGTTTGCAGTACACTTACATCGTTAGGGTCACCTAATATGACATCACCATTCTGTGATTGTGCTAGGTCAGTCCTACGGACACTTGCGTTAGGGCGCACCATAAACACAAGTTTAGCACTAGCTGCTGCGGAGCTAACTAGAGCTTCCATCAATCCCTCTAGGGACTTCAGGTCTCCAAGGTACTCTTCCACGAAAGAGCGACCATAGTCTTCACCATCAAGGTGTACCATTCTTAAGGCAAGCCAAGGCATGAGGTCTTTCTTATATTTACCCTCAGAGCCTGGAACTATATGCCCTTCAACTTCTTGATAAACTTCATATGTATCAGAGTTTACTCTGTATACTTTAGTATATAATTTAAGGTCTTCATCACCTGTGTAGTCAATACCTTCAATACCTTCTGGCAATGCTCTAGGTGACACAGACTCTTGTAGGATTACTTCTAGTAACTCCCCGTCAGGCGCACGTTTTACAACATAGCTCGACATAGGGAAGACACGCAGTCCTCCTTTCTTTGGAAGGTGTACTAAGACGTTACCGCTTACAATTAAGTGCTTGAGTGCTTCAAAGAAGTTTACCCGTAAGGCTCTGTTCTCTATCTCACCCATCACTTCTCTTTCAATGCCAGCAAGACCTTGTTCAATCTCTGCTCGTAAGTCCCCTTCACCATCTAGTTCAGCTTTGGTTTTACTATCCATTGCTAAACGGAAGAACGGGGAGTTAGGCGGGAGTAATAACAGCATCAGCTTAGAGGCTAGGTTATTTACACCCCTTGCCCCTATGCTTTGAAATGGCTGATAAAGGTCAGTAGCAGAGCTAAAGCCTTCAGGAGTTATCAGTGCAGGAAGTGTAAGTTCAGAACACTCTCTTGCTCTGTCTAAGTAAATCTCCCTGTCTGCTGAAAGTTTATGATAACGCTTGGCGCAGGAAGTTCCTTCGTGCATATCTTACTCCTAACCTTTAGGTATGTTTATCCCAGTCCCAGTAGAGCCACCAGTGCCAACAGAGCTGTAGCCTGGGCTAGAACTCTTACTTACTTTAAGCGCACTGATACCTTTAGAGCGTGACTTCTGTGCTTGATTGCGTAGTAGCGTAGGCACTGCTTCAGCTTTCTTCTTATCCAAGTCAAACTTAGCTTGTTGTTCTTTTCTTAGACGTTCAGCTTCTTTCTGCTGCTTCTCCATCTCAGCCATTTGCTTATCTGACTGGTACTTAGTAGCTGCACCACCAATAAGCGCACTGCCTATAATTGCTGCGGTTACACACATTATAAATTCCTCTGGTTAGTTAGGGTTTTCTTCCCGTCTTTTCAACTCTAACAGCCATTGGACTACAGACCTTTGACCAGCCTTGTACCATACTTCTCTATCAGACCATTCAAGTCGTGCTGACTCTTCAGGAAAGATGTCTTCAAGCATCTCTAATAACTGGTGTCCGTTGACGGGGATAGCTTCTATTTGTTTTTTAGTAGACATTTTAAGTCCTCTTATATGGCGGGTATTAATCCTGCTCTTCCCGTTCTAGGTACTTCTCTAGGTTAGCCATCGCCCGCCACGCTACCTGCGCCCAGTCCTCATCAATGATATGACGCATCATAGCGTCTAACTCATCCCCTGATTTGGCTCTGTCCCAGTGTAATGTCTGTGGTGTTTGACCATGTTGAATACCACCTATCATCGAGATTCTTGATACCTCTGTAATAGCTCTAGGGAAGTATTTAACAAAACCTGTGTAAGCTGGAATAGTTTTCCTAGTCTGTGCATCAGTAGGTAACTTGTACTTCTTTACAGGTTGATAGCCTTCGCTTAACTGAGAAACATTATTAGCTGCCTTTGCTGCTGTCTGCTTCCAGTCACTTGTAACCTTGTCCCAATCTTGTGGGGTAATATCATCTATGGAGTCCATAATATTGGTTCCTTTGTATTAGTGTTGTAATCAGATGCTCTTAGTATCCTAGCTAACCTAGCTTGTACTAAGGCTTCCTCTTCAGTTTGCCCTGCCTTCTCATAGGCTTTGACTACAGCTTCCCATGTAGGGTCTTTGGTTAAGATGTCTGTGGCTCTCTTGTCACCCACACCTTTACAACCTTTGTAGCCATCAGTGGCATCACCCACTAGGGTTTGATATAGATGGTAGTAATCTGCATATTCCTCAGATATATCTTCCATCTCTGCCGCTCTCCATAACAAACCTGGTATTGTCTTCATGTCCTTGTCTTCAGAAACAATGACTGTCTCTTCGTACTTTCCAGACGTAGCAAGTATGCCCATCACATCGTCACCTTCTAAACCAGGCATCTCGATAGATTCATACTCAGACTCAAGCCAAGTCTTTACTCCTTTATAACAAGTGGGCTTACGCTTCCCTTTCCTATTATGTTTATAGTCAGGGTAGATAGTCTTCCTGAAGTTATCCTTGTCAGAAAATGTAAATACAAAGTCATCTGCTGCGGTAGCCTCAACCAAGTGGTCAAGGTACTGTAGGATTAACTGCTTGGCTTCCTTAGCGTCAGACCAGAGCGACCAGACATCGTCACCCCAGTCCACCTCTTGCTCTACTGTACTGGAGTAGCGATAGGCTACTATGTCTCCATCAATCAGTAGTGTTCTCTTCATTAGTTGCCTCCGTGGATAGTTGTTTATAAATTTTTAGCGTGTCAGTTGAGAATAACTTAGAGAGGTTGACGAGGTACATCTTAGATGCCCAGTGGTCACCGCCTTTAACAATGCGATGGTTGTCTAGTTTCTCTACAATCTTCTTCAAGTTCTCTACTTCAAAGACCAAGGTACAGTAAACATCATCACCAACTGCTAAGTTATGAAACCAGTAGTCAGCTTCCGTTGCATTGATGCCTGATGGTTTACCATAAGATTCAAACTCGATTGCTATGTTTCCTGTCTTAGTCCACATACCTCTCTCTGTTTTAACTTCAACCTTCTTACCTTGTAGCATGTCTAACACTCTGTCTTCATGCATCTGACCGTATGCTAAATCTAAATCAAACTTTTTCCTGTTCTTCTTAGTGGGTCTCAGCCCAGTTGTTTCCGATGTTGTATTCTCCATCGAGGGGGCATCGGATGCTGAAGGCATCTCCTGCTCGTTTGATACATTCAACTGCGAGTTTTCCAATTTCATCTGACATATCTTCCTTTGTCTCTAGCTGTATTTCATCATGCACCCATGCTACTTGAGTACATGACTCCTTCAATCCTTGTTCTATCAATGCGTAGTTAAACTCCACCATCCACTGCTTACAGATAAGCGCACCCGCAGACTGTAGTAATACATTAAGTGCTGAATGAGGTGACCTTACCTTCAAGTGTCTGCCATCCAGTCCTACTATGTATCCTCTTTCTGCTGCTTTCTGTACCCTCTCAATAAGCGTGGCTAGTGCAGGGAGCTTTGCTAGGAATCTCTTCTTCAAGACAGTACCTTCCTTTGCTCCCTTACCTACAATCTCACCTAGCTTTCCTACACCTGCTCCATAGAGAAACCCATAGATAAATGTCTTAGCTTGTGAGCGTTCAGATAACCCTGCTGCCTTCTGGTTTGTGGTGTGTATATCGCCATTCACTACGTCTTCACCGTAAGCACCACCGTCATACCTAGCCATGTAATGAGCTAAACATCTAAGCTCTAAGCCAGACACATCGACACCTACTAGCTTCATGCCTTTAGGTACTGTGAATAGTTCTCTACACTCCTTGCCATAGGGCGCACCACAGGACGGAACCTGTGCCACGTTAGGGTAAGCATGTGTTGCTCTCCCTGTGACGGCTCCGTTCGTATTACAAGACCCGTGGATACGCCCCCCTCGCTCTACCTTGAGCCATGCTTGGCGGCCATCTCCTAATTGTCCTAGCCTCTTTATGAGGGTGTAGTATTCAACCAGTACCTTTGCCTCTGGATAAGGCAACTTAGATAGAGTCATCTCATCAACTTTAGGCTTACCGTCATTAGTATAGTCGGTAGGCTTCCAGCCCCTGAGTGTTGTCAGTCTGTTAGCTACATGGTCTCTGCTACCTGGGTTAAACTGAACTGTCTTAACTTTGTAAGTGGGTACACCTTTCTCATACCCTAGCTTCTTGTTGTTGACCTTGGGGGTGAACGGGGTTCTTACCTCCCAGTCAGGGAATGTTTCTTTAAGCTCAGTCTCCAGTTCCAGTTTTCTTGCTGATAGTTTCGCATATAACTTAGCAGCACTCTCTGTGTCAAAGGCAAAGCCAGCAACTTCCTGTTCATGTATAATTTCTGCAACTTCATGTTCTAATTCTAAGGCTTGTCGTGAATAATTTTTGACAGCTATCTTTTCATATAGCGTGTAAGTAACCTCAACATCCTGAAAGCAATACTCCAACATCTCATCAGAGTATTCTTCCCAACCACCATCGTAGTCACCCTTGTAATTACCTAAGCGGTGCCCCCATGCAGCTAGGCTATGGCTTCCTATTAGCTTTCTAGGAAAGTCTGTTCTGGTGAAGTCGGCTTGCTTGATGTCAGCCCAGATGAGCCTAGTGCAAACCAAGGTATCAAACACTTCTCCTTTCGGATTGAAAGTACCTAGCTTCTTTAGAACAGGGATGTCGTACTTAATAATGTTATGACCGATAATCATGTCGGCCTTCTCTAACTTAGGGATGCCCTCAGTCCAGATACCTCTACCTGTGTATCCAAGGGATTGCCCTGTGTCGATGTCCTTGATAACCATGCAGTGTATCGTGGTGACATCATCGAGAAGACCGTCAGTTTCTAGGTCGAATATATAACTAGGCATTATACTCCTCCCACTTGTGTATAAAGATGGGTGTTTGCTCGCCTACGTAAGCACCGCACACGTTAAAATCCATGTACTCCACAGCCATCTCATAGTCCATTTCAGCTTGCTGCATTAGTATGTCCACACACTGCTCATAAGAATAAGCAAGGCATGGCTTGTTACCTATGCGTTCAGCCACCCCGATGATTGCTAACTCAAAACCATCGGCTTGTATCAAGGTGTCGTAATCATCTTCTTCAGAACTCATCTTCTACCTCTTCAAATTCTGGATTGCACTCAAGCAAACGTCCCGTCTGTGGATTGTACTGGACATGGCAAGCCACACCTGTCTCCCCACTGAAACGGTTCTTAAGTACCCTCACTGTTGTTGTGTTGGAAGCCTCACCCTGTTGGTCACGCTCCAGTCCTATCACCATGTCTGACAACTGAGCGATAGCATGGCTACCTCTGAGCTGT
>Ga0181379_1000953_pt1 | contig 13774 bp, 10 predicted proteins | sample 2SPOviralmetaG_FD_130115 | JGI IMG/M metagenome (GOLD analysis project Ga0181379, IMG submission 130115) | Marine viral communities from the oligotrophic San Pedro Time Series (SPOT) site, San Pedro Channel, CA, USA - 2 SPOT_SRF_2009-07-10 | ecosystem: Environmental > Aquatic > Marine > Strait... | reverse complement strand
CATTATCCTCAGTGGCCCAAATCGAACGTGAATATTATCGGCTTTTTTGTTCACTCGAGAGGCTGTGATTTTTCGATACCTTCTACTATTTTCATAGGAAATGACGTGAGCTTGTGATAATTGTTCGGACCAAAATTCAGTTGAAACCCCACTGCCAAATTCAAGAATGCTTGATACCTCATTATTGTCGATGTATTCTTTTAGAAATTCTAAGGTTGTTAGATTGATTGAAACCGGGTTGATACGGTGCTCAAAATTATCTTTGATTTCGCTCATTTAAACGCCTCTTTGTTGTTGTATGGATTTACGAACATCCGCAGTGCTTCCAATGACGGAGACAAATCTTCCATATTGGTGGGTTTCAGTAATAGAACATCAACGTTGTTGCGTTGGTGTTACGCTGGATAAGATCCTGGCCCTTGTATAACATATTCAAAGTGAGCGCTTAAACGAGATCAATCTCCCAATTAACATTAAGGAAAGAAGGGTATTTTGTAAGCCGAAGAAGCGGTGAAACAATATATTGTTCGGTATTCGTTAAACCATGAAGAAAATGATCATGCGTCAATATTGGCGGATTCAGCAATCCCAGGCGGTTGTCTCAATGGTATTCTGGACAACGACCCTGACGTTGATTATTTGGCCCTATGTGAAGTGGAGGTTTGACGATAGTTGCAGTGGCTCACTCTGCTTTTCTGATGAGGTTTTTGGAATTTCATCAACCTATTTTGGCCTACTGTTAATCGGTATTATTGTTGTCCTAACAGTATTATTCATAGGATATATTTACGATGTAGGTTTTGGCCTATGGAAAGAACATCTGACCATATCAGCGGAGCGAAATCCGTTCGGCGTATACCTCATTGCACCACCGATGGGATTGATCTTAGCACAGACAAATCTTTTGCTCAAGCATTTAGCTCCCGAAGATGAAGACGTCCAACGGCATGTTGCCTTTATCGAACGCTGGCTTGAATGGAATGCTGATGAAGAAATATGGGCGCGTGCAATGGATGCTTGGAAGAATAATATGGGGGATGAAGATCCTCATCTGCCGTTTCTTAGCAAAGAAAAGAGAGATGATTTGGAAGAGCGCTCCTCGTCACTTCCTAAAGATTGAGAAATCATCCAAATTACCGTTTTTCTAGCCGCAGCCTTGAAAAGGTGGAGTGTCTAGGATAAATTGCCGAATCATATTCACTTGGTTACCCGCTTTGCGTGTAACCATTGTACTGTATCGCCTAATTAGGGCGGAAAAGTACTGTCTTTGAGGAAGCCGAAAGGAGGAATTAATCTGGCTCGAAAAAATCATTCAGGAAATAAACAAGGAAAGGCGATGAAGTATCTCATCAAAGCCGATATCAAAGTAAACGGAACAGTTCAACGCAAGGACATCATTGGCGCTATTATGGGCCAAACAGAAGGTCTACTAGGCGATGAACTTGAACTACGAAAACTGCAACGAACTGCTCGCGTAGGGCACGTTGACGTAGAAACAGAAACAAAAGGCGGTAAGGTGCATGGAGTTATTCTCATACCAAGTAGTATGGATAACGTAGAAACTGCAATTATTGGATCTGCGCTCGAAACAATCGATCGTATTGGTCCGTGTCAAGCAAAGATAACTGTCATAGAAATATCAGACGTTCGTGCAACAAAGCGTAGTGCTGTTGTTGACCGTGCAAAGGAACTGCTGCTTCAACTCGTCAATTCTGGCGAGGCTGCTAGCAAAACTGTTGTTGAAGAAGTTCGCTCAGTCCTCACTGTAGGAACTGCAACGAATTTCCATGGTTTAACATGTGGACCAAACGTGCAGAGTTCTGACTCACTCATTATTGTCGAAGGCCGTAATGACGTCATTAACCTACTCAACTGTGGTGTAAAGAATGCAATCAGTGCAGATGGCGCTGGAGACATTAAGCAGGAGCTTATTGACCTTGCAAATGGAAAGCAATCCGTTACACTAGCGATTGATGGAGACCGTGGTGGAGAGATGCTCTTCCGCCAACTTCACGCTATTCTGCGCGTCGACTTTGTCGCACAAGCACCAACCGGACAAGAATGGGAACTCCTTCCTCAGAAGACAATTACCAAATCTCTGTCTATGAAGGTTGAAGTCGCTAAATTTGCAAAGATTATGGAGAAGGAAGACAAGGAAGACAAGAAGAAGCATGGTGGTGCGGATAAGGGCGACTGGGTAGAAGAAATGCCTGAAGTGTTTGAAACTGAAGTTGCACCTGCTGAAATTCAAGAAATGTTCGATCATCTCGATTCACTTGGTAAAAACAAGGCTCTATTTGTACTAGCTGACGGAAGTATTGGTGAGGAAATGGGTGCTTCAGGTATTGCTAAGACTGCTTCTTCTACTGAAGGCGTCAAGGTACTCATCATCAATGGACCCGTCAATGAACGTATTCAAGAAATTGCTTCTGAAGCTTCAATCGATACCGTTATTGGGACAAAACCTGGAAAGGGATTTAGTAAAGACGGAGCAGCCAAGTCTTGGTTCTCTGAAATGCACCGATAATTAGGTACGTTGATGGTCTGATTGGTCTTAGACCTAAGTATGGACACTCTTGTCGAGACGCCTTGGGGCGAAGATTCTGATGAAGAAGATGTTGTAGATGCGCCTGCGTCTGATGAAGAAATCGTAGAAGATTCGGAAGAAGAATCAATCGAAGAAAAAGAGATCCATGATGTGCTCGCTCTCCCTATTCGTGCTAAACCACTCTTCCTGAATAATAATGAAGAGGTTGTTGAATTTACATTAACTGAATCAAATGATGGTCTTGAATCAACTTCGATTATCGTGGGAGAGGGTTTGTTTCGAATTGTTGAGACTAAAATGCATCAAGATGGTGTTCCAAGAATAGATTTGAAAATGGCATTGGATAGTGAATTAACAGGGTTTCAACATATTGTCGAGAAACCTACTAAGGTGGAAATGGGAGTTAGTGGCAGTCTTTTCTTTGTTGGATTGATATTGTGCCTCTTCCCGTTTCAAATTACAATGGTTTTAGGAATTTCAGCCATCTTATTCGGTATAAAGTTCGCACCTTCATACATGGAAAGTCACCGCTTGGTATTTTCATCATGTGGAAGCACTCATGTTTTTGATATGAACTTGATAGGTGTTTTCAAACCGACATTTCGGGCCAGTATGGCCTTAATCGGACCTACTCTAGCTGAATATATGAAAACAGGTGATATTGATTCCACTTCTATCGATGAGTTACACATCAGTTTGAGATCACCTATTCCTGCACACCAGCCACTACAGATCGCTGCCCCAGCGCAGATGAATGAACAAACCCCTATCGGGCCGCCATCTCCTGTACAGGGGCCTGCATCACCCACTACTCCAATGATAGAAATCGCATCTTCGAGTATACAAGTTCCTGAAGAAGGGCCTAGTACTATGCCACAACCTACACAGCCTATCGTAATCCCTGCACCTCCACAAACTGTGCCTCAGCCAAATCCGCTGCCAGCACCTCCGCAAGTTGTGCCGCAACCAAATCCACTACCAGCGCCTCCACAAGTCATACCGCAGCCGAATCAATTACCGCCTCCTCCGCCAGTAATTCCACAACCTGCCCCGTTACCAATTCCTCCTGCAATACTTCCAAATCAACCTTCTTTGCAAGGCTTTGATTCTGCTTCTTTGCCATTGGATGCACCACTACCAGAAGCGCCTCGCATTCCAGTGGCCGCTGCTCCTCAAGAACAAATGGTGTCTCAGGAAGTTACTGATGCCCTCATGGATGAGTTATCTGACTAGTTAACGCCGCCAGCTGCAGTCAGATCGAGGGTTTCTACAAGTCGTTGAACGCTTTTCTCTATGTCTTGTAGATTTGAAGCGTCGGGAAGGGGTGACGTATCAGCGGTCAAGGGAACTTTGACGCCAGGTCCAGGTGTACGATGTAATGCTGCCCCAAGTTGTATCGAGTCCTCAAGGAAGTTTCCTGCCGCCCCTGAATGACGTGCTTCTAAGCGCATTCGAATCCATTGCTGATATTTGGGAAGGACCTGCCCTATTTTGTCAACTAATGTGGCGCGTTGATCATTCAAGCCATCATCGGATGGTAAGAGACGAAGTAAGAGGCGGATCATCCTATCAACTCGAACATCTCTTGGCTCAATACCTACATGTTCCGCCAAAGTTCTTCTGAGATGTTTTGTATCAAGATTCCCTTGAGCATTAAAGACCATACTCTCAGACAAAGACAGTCGTTCCAAGATGGATTCAAACGAATTCAGTAAGCCGAGGCTCGGTGCAGCGTCTGTGTTTTCATCCCTTGTTTCAATACGGTTCTCAATCGGTTTTTCTGGTGTTATTTCTTCAACGAATGGTGCTATAACCTCAAGGATTGGTTCTTTCTTAACCAACGGGGATTCTTCATGAAGTTCCGAAGTTTCAACCTCAACTTCTTCTTCCATAGCTTCGAGGATGGCTTCTTGTGCATCTTCTAGAGTCGTTTGTGGTTGAATAATTACATGTTTCTTCGTAGGCAACTGTCCGTCTTTCTTAGGAAGTAGGATTGGCCTTTGAGTTGGCGACCATAATGGATACGTAAATTCCTCTTCTTCGATTGGACGACTTGATAAATGGCGTATTAGAGCAGGGATTTGCGTTTCAATGCCTTTGAGTGAAATAGGATTGCGAACCATTTCTGATATCTCTAATCCTTTTGTTACATCTCTTCGCCAATCAAGTGCGGAAAGCCTTCTTTGAATTTTAGAGATGTTTGACATTGCACCTCTTGTTGATGTAAATTGTCTGAGAAATTCACTTGAATTTTCTTCCGCTAATGTAATCAGTTCACCTACATTCCAACCCTGAGATTCAAGTGTTTGTAATTCCCGTTTTGCGTTGCTAATTATTCGAGAAGAAGAGTGTTCAAACTGATGTTGTTGGCCTTGTCGTTCAATTGATGCAATCGCTTGCTCAAAGGAGTGTAAATCTGAGAAGTTCGGTTCAGTCGTAGTTTTTCCAGCCCTTTTTGATTGATTCCATTCTCGTTCTAACATACGCCGATGACGTGTATTTCTGAGAGTACGTTTCTCAACCCAATCTTCCATTTCCGATAAGATCTCAGCGTCCAAATCTGCTGTTTGGAGAAGGATTGTACGTTGTTCGACTTCTTCTTCACCTCCCAATGAGGTATCGAGATTGAAAAATGAATCCATTAATCCAGACGCTTTTTCTAGGCAGGGAACATATGCAGTGAGTTCTGCTAAAGCGGAACGTGGCTCTTCAGTTGCTCTGTATCGCCAAATATCTAAATCAAATCCGTATTGTTCCCAGTGTTCAATGATTGAAGCAGTCTGAAGTTCAAGGTTCGTCCACTCTTGTTCAAGACCCTCAATTTTCTCTAGAAACATTTCAGTATGCTCTAGTTTCCCTATACTACTCTGGATTTCTTCACCATCCAATTCCCAAGATTTGGAGATTGTCTCCCATCGCTCCATTGCTGAAGAATGGATATTGTAGGATTGTTCAATCTCTGGCAACATATGTTCCCATTCAAGTAATTCTGAGGAACTGATTTGAGTAGTTGAATGGTATGTGAATCCTTGGTCATTCCATTTTGATAAAATGGTATTCATCTCCACAAGACGTTCTTTGAGGTGGTGGCTAATTGTTTGAATGTTCTTTTCCAACTTTTCTAAAGAGTCCCTATCTTCGATGTCTAACTCTTGTATTCGTTTTTCTAAGGTCTCTGAAAGGATTGTGTCAAAGGGCTGAATTGAATTTTTTATTTCAAGTAAAACATATTCCCTTCGATCAGAAATCGACTGATAGTAATCTATTTTCGAAAGTTGTTCAATAAAATTCCCTGTTGGTTTTGTAATATCAAAGCCCTGTTTGCGTAAAATCGATAACGCCTCATCAAGCATTTGCCGTTGTCGGGCTTCGCTGTCTTCGATTTTAGAGACTTCATCGTGTAAGTCATTGTAAGCGTCAGGCTCAGCCAAGAACGGGGTAAGAAGTTGAATAGCGGGCCAATTGGACTCGTCAAAGGTAGAGAAATTTTGCAGTAAATTCCAGTATTGAGATTCTTTATCAGGATCAGAAGCCCAAAGAGGATAGTATCGATAACAGGCAGATTCCCACGGTAAATTCGTTTTACTCCATTCGAGGAATTCGAGTTCAATAGCTTCAACATTAAACGGATTTGTGAGGCGATTGCGGTATGTCTTCTCTTCCTTGGCAAGACTCAGACGCTTTCTTAATATCTCACAGTGATTGATTCTGGCCTCCACTTCTTCAATATTAGACAACGTAATATTGTGATTAAAATGCTCTGAAATAGCTTCCAAATCAAACCCAGATTGTGCCCATGATGACGTGTACTCCTCTAAATCCCCGAGGGATGAAGAAGTGGTTTCATCACTGGACATAGGCTCACCTATCGTGGGAAAATACGGCTTAGTCTTTCAATGTGAGCCGTCTTTTGACGATTTTTTGTTCAAATCGAAGGTGGTTGGAGATTGGCGGAGCATTCTGAAATCGGCATCTGGACTGTCAATTTTACCGCAGAACATAAAGGCAGACTGTATGCTTTCTGACTAATGGAACCATTATCGATTGCTTTATTCAGTCTATTCATCTTAACAGCAGGTGTCCTTGGATGGCAAATCCTAGCTGCTCGAGAGACACTCCAAGCTGTTGTTGACCGAACGATGGTTCTCTCTGAATCTCAAGGAGCGCATGCGAAACAAACGACTGAAGTCGTGTCGGCTCTCCATGATAAAATGGAATCGTATGACGCTTTGATACAGGCGCTACGTTCTACTCAACCAGAGATCGATAGTGGAGTCGATGCGTATCAAAATATCCAGAACTTGAAAACGGAAGATGTGGATCCTCTACGTTCATCAATTACAGCCATCAAATCAGTTTGTGCAACGATTTCTGTTTCGGAACTTTCTCCAGACCTAACTGTCATGCAAATGTCTCTTGCAGATCGTTTGTTTGGAGTATTAGAGTCGAGACAGATTTCTGCCGAACAACTTCATTTGGATGGTCGCCAAGCTCTTCAATTAGGACTCTGTGCCCTCCATCTTCAGAAAATTGATTGGGCTTCTGCTGCCTTAGGTGCTGCTCATCAATCGCTACCAGGTAATGATATTGTGTTGCAAGGACTGGAGAAAATTGCTTTACTAAAATCAGACGACGTTCTTCGCCAGCATTGGCTTGAAGCAAGATTGCGTAATGATCCAGACAATCCTGAATTATTGAGAACCCAAGCGCACATCCTCGTTCGCCAGGGAGACGAGGGTGCTGAAAAGGCAGTTCGGCGTTTGGAGGCTTTAGGAGTTGATACTCCAGCAGACAGATCTCTTCTTTCAGGACTGCGCCATCGCGCAGGTTCTCCAAATGAAGCCATCGAAGCTATTGAACAAGCCCTCGAGGAAGATAATCAGAAGCCTGATTATTGGCTGCAATACGCAATCTTACTGAAAGGAGAAGGAGAAAATGGACGGTCTCTCGAGGCTGTAGATAGTTGTTTAAATCTCGATCGTCAAGTCGGAGACGCTTGGGCTCTTCGAGCCGAATTACTGAGTATTCGGAACGGTAGAGAAGCAGAGGCTTTGAAGGCCGCTATTCACGCTGTTGCGCTTGAATGTGGTGGTGCAAAACTAATCTTACTGAAAGCAGATTTGCTTGCTGAAAGTGGAGACCTGATTGGATCAGAAACATGTCTCGAACAAGCTGTTGAAAAATTCCCTATGGATCCTGAATTACGTAGTATTGTCGCCTCAAGAAGATTGGCTGATGGTAGAATAGAGGCGGCTCAAGTTTTGCTTGATAATACGCCTCAGATTATCGACCATCCTGAACTTCATATCGTTGAAGGGCGCCTACATCTTGCTCGGGCCGATAGGACACGGGATGGAACAGGTGAAACGGATAAGATTCTACTCTCTTCCGCAATTGAATCATTCAATGCTGCACTGTCTATGAACAGAGAACTTGGAGTTGCATGGCTCGGTCTTGCTCGAACACAACGATTGATGAAGAGCGTTGATGAAGCGAGTGATTCGCTTGTTAGAGCGCGAAGATTGTTAGGTGAAACTGATGCTTCTGTATCTGTCGAATCTGCCCTCCTTGCAATTGACATGGATGATTTGAATGCAGCCACTCGTTACATCGATGCTGCTGGAATCCAAGGTGAGAGTACAACGATCTCCTACGTTCGCGGCAATATCGCAATCAGACTCGGGGAACTTGATAGAGCAGTTGGGCTCTATAATGAAGTCCTAGAAGATAACCCTAAGCATATTCGAGCGCGATTAAACCGTATTAGTTGCCATCTAGCACTAAATCAAGCAATAGAAGCCAAAAGTGATGCTGAGACACTTCTTTCCCTTGCACCTGAACTCACCGTAGCGATATTCGCTCGTGCTGATGCTCAGTCAAGACTAGGAGAATGGGAAGAAGCCAAGGACGGTTTCAGAGAAGTACTCGAAGTAGCCCCACACCACTATCAAGCGCTTACAAAACTAGCAGCGTGTTACATCGCCCTCGATCGTCATGAGCGTGCAGAATCTCCACTAAATGAGGCACTCCGTATTGCCCCTGAATACGGTGATGCATGGCATCAAAGAGGATTACTATACCTTGAATGGGAACGAATGGAAAATGCGTTAGGAGATTTCGAAGCAGCTATCCGGGCAGATGGAAATCACCTAGAAGCAAGACTCCGGGCAGCCGCTATTTATCACGCTCATGAAAAAATCGACTTGGCTTCTGCTGCTTGGAGAGGAATTCTTGCAATCGAACCAGACCATCCATTAGCACGAAAGAGACTCAATGAGTGTGAGCAGAAATTAGCAACCACTACCACCCGATGAAAAGCGAAGACCTAAGAATTAGGTCGTAAAGCGTCTGTTATGACCCTTCAAGTTGGAGACAAGGCGCCAGATTATTCCCTGAAAAATTCGAACTCGGAAGAAGGAGGAGACGTCCTATCTCTCTCAGATTCGATCGAGAAGAGAGGTTGTGTTGTGGTATTCGAATGCAATCATTGCCCATACGTTGTTGCTAGTGTAGACCGGATTAACGCCATGTCTAATTACTGCAACGAGCGAGAGATTGGGTTTGTTGGAATTAATTCAAACGACCCTGTGAACTATCCTGCTGATTCATTTGAAAATATGGTAAAGCGTGCTCAGAAAGGCATGCCATATCCATATCTCCACGACCCTACACAAGTAACCGCAACAGCATGGGGTGCAGAAAGAACTCCAGAGTTCTTTTTGCTAAATTCAGAAGGTATTGTCGTTTATCATGGACGTATGGACGACAGCCCTCGAGATCCAACACAGGCTACAACATCTGAATTGAAAGATGCTATTGATGCAATGGTTTCTGGCGTTAACCCTACAGTAGTTTCAACTGAATCAATTGGTTGTTCTGTCAAGTGGAAGTGATGATTTGAGCGGTTGCATTCGTCAATGTGACTGGGATGATAATGACGTGTGTAGAAGTTGCGGAACCGACTATTCCCCTCCAAAAACGGAAACCCCTCCAAAGAAACTCAGGCCGTTTCATCTTGCTTTTCCAGTAGATGATCTCGTCTCAGCAAAGGAATTCTATACCGAAGTCCTGGGATGCTCAATTGGTAGAGAAAAAGATGAGTCGTGTGTTTTCAACTTCTATGGCCACCAGATCGTCGCCCATCTCGTGGAGGAAATGCCTGAATTAACCAAGAAACCAGTAGATGGTAAAGAAATCCCAGCCCTGCATTTTGGTCTTGTAATGGATTGGGATGATTGGCATCAGTTGAAAGATAAGTTTGAATCGAATCAAACCGAATTTGTAGTTGGGCCGTATACTCGATATGACAATCAACCTGGCTCGCAAGCCACGATGTTCATCAAAGATCCATCTGGAAATCACCTTGAATTCAAATCATTCAGAGATGACAGTACGATATTCGACCCATCGTGGTAATCTATTCACTCTCTGAAAGCTCTTTTCGAAGCAATTCTATCTGATTAGATAATTCTGTAATGTTTTGGTTTATTCGGCGCATTTCTGAATTTGAACCATCTTCTGAATCGGCTTCTAATGCAACAACTGTGTTGGTGAATATAGCAACAAACATATTCAGGAATGTGAACGTTGTCATGAAAATAAATACGACAAAATAGACCCCCACCCACCATCCTTCAGTATCGATTAGGTTTCGAACAATACCATTCGACCATGATTCCAATGTCATAACTTGGAAGAGTGAAAACAGAGATTTTCCTAATGAGCCAAAATACATTGCACCATCGGTCCCAGAATTTTGGAAGAGTACTGTAGAAAGTACTGCAAAAACGTAAATCACAACCATAAGTAACGTGGCGACCGCAGCAAGCCCTCGAACAGAGTAGAATAATGACTCAGCAACTAATTTTAATTCGGGTATTCTCGATACAAGTCTGAACGCTCGGAGTACTCTGAAAACTCTGAAAACCCTGAAAACGCCGGATGATGGGAACAGTGCTATTGCAACGATGATGAAATCAAAAAGGCACCATGGATCACGGAAGAAATCAAACCTCATGGCGTATATTTTGAATAGTATTTCTGTCACGAATATTGACATGAAAATCCAATCGAGATAAAGAAGGAGGTTGTTTCCGGTAGATCCCCAGTCATATGTTTCAAAACCGATAGATATCGAACTTGCGAGAATTGCAATGAACACAATATTGTTGAATCGTTCTGAGTCTACAATCTGGCGAACTTTAGAACGTTCAATAGGAAGTTTCACATTTTGCATAACGTTTCTTATGCAAGATAAGGTATCAACTCTTTCCCTACATTCATGGCAAGGAAGCCTATCCTTCGATAAGTGGGCAACGGTCGTCTTCAACTTCTACAACATGTATTGCCCAAAGAGATCCTGTTCGTACAGCCAATATTCTTACATCACTTTTCATATTCTCAATAGTAAGTATCTCTCTGTTCCATTATCAAACTATTGAGCACATTCCATCAAAGAATTGAGATATGGAGAGTTGGTGGCTAAAGTATGAGCCGAGAATTCAGCATTGCATTGGGCTTTGTTTGTTTGATGTTATTCGCTCCTCTCTCTGGCTGTTTCGGTGGAAGTACAGAAGAGCCGTTGTCCTCTGATTCTCTGAATGTTTCACCGAATATGTTGACTGGTGGTATTTTTCAAACGGTTACCTTCGAAGCAACAGGCGACCTCTCAGTCTTTATCCCATATCTGATAAAAGATCAATCAACTGGTTACGTCATCAATTCCACAGTTTTAAATTTACAAGATGGTGATTCTGTAGAATTGTCAGTATTGGCCCCACCAAGAACAAATCGAGGGGTTCTGATGCTCGCTGATTACGGTACGGATTTGTGGCCATTACGCGACACAACTGAATCATGGGGAACTTGGGTTGACCGTAGTGGCTTTGCAGATTCAATGGGCACCGCTGTTCGCTTTGCTCCCTCTGTTAATTCAAGCTCTTTTACCTACGAAATCCATAATGGCGGATTTGAGATTCTCCCGTTTGAGTTCATGATCCAACGTGAACAGATGCCAGCATACTCAGAAGATGAGGGTGGGCGGCATTCAACAGGTGTTGTAAATGGGCGAACGACCTACAATTATTTGTCAATGTTGTCAGATGAAACTTCTGATCCAACAGATGCAGCAGATGGAGCCTTAGGGTTTTTAGATCGGTGGGCTGGACAAGGAAATCTTGCTTACGAGGATGCTGCATTGCACTTAATTCAAACACTCGAAAACTTTGGACTCGAAGTTATTACTCAACGATTTGTCTATGATTCGGTCATGACTGGTGCTCAAAATCCCGAAGCGTACAACATATGTGGATACCGATTTGGAGAGATAGACCCTGACAAATGGATGGTTTTTGGCGCTCACTTTGACATTGCGCCTCCTGTGAATGCCGTCGCTCTCGATCCGCACATCTTTGGAAGAACATACGGAACCCGAGTAGGAGCATATGACAACACCGCTGGAACAAGTATGGTTCTTACAGTCGCAGAAGCGATGGCTGGGTATTCCACAAGGAATACCATGGTCTTCTGTCTCTGGTCTGGTGAAGAAGGTGGAAAGAGAGGCAGTGATTTCTGGACAGATGAATGGGTAAAAGAAGAAAACCCTAACGTCGAAGTTACAAATTATGTGAATCTTGACATGGCTGGTGTAAATTGGCCAGGTGGCGGTGGAGCTCCTTGTGGTGATGGCCATGGTGGCGGTGAAGGAAATTGCGACCCGCAACCAGAAATCGACCCGACTGGCTATCCAAAGGATGACGAAGTGTGGCCAATGCGAGTTTACATTGGCCCAAGTCAAGATCACGATGTTATGAATCAACCCGCAATGGTCAACCTTGCTATGTGGATTGGTTCCGATGCTATTGGTGTTGAAGAACAAATGGCGCCATTGATCGGGACCGGTTACGATGCAGAGACTTGGAAAGTTGATGATTGGTTAGACAAGGATCGCCCCGAAATTATCGTTTATGAGGATACAACCGCACGATCCGATCACGCTACTTTCCAGGACAATCTTGGAACAGTAACTATGGGCTTCGGCGGTCTTGTTGATGGGTATTGGTGTTATCACCAAACCTGCGATACAATCGACGAAATGGAAGATTGGATGGATACTACTGGAAAGGATTACGGAGAGGAACAGAGTGGTAAAAGCAACCTCGTTGATGCTCTTGATACGATTACTTGGTGGGCAACGTACTCATTCTTCCATCTCGATGAATCGCCGATTGTTAATTCATATAACGAAGAATAATCATAAAATCCTTTCTCAAAGGATATATGTTATATGCAAATATCGCGAGGAGCGCCTATGGAAGATGCTCAAACACCCTTTATGGGTTGGGTCAAATCGAATACTTCGACTGCTAATTTGTTATCGATTGTATTGCTCGTATTCGCTGCATGGGCTGCCGTTGAAATCGTTTCAAACGTCAATGGATCTGATATCCCACCAACAACTGGTGTCCTCTCAAATGAAAATGATCCTGATGGCCAACGTATCAATAATGGTCTTATCATTGGATTGGGGGCTGTTGCTGGAACAACTGGACTAATTTTACAACTACTTATTACAAGAGATTCAGCAGAAATAGTCGTTGAAACAGAGCCTGTAGAAGACGATGAAATAGACGAAGTTGTTGAAGATTTAATGGATGATGGGGAAGACTCTGAAGAAGAAATTGTTGTCGAAGACATCATTATCGAAGAAGAAGAAGAAGAAACCATTGTCGAAGAAGAAACTCCTGTTGAAGAGCAGAGTCTTGAAGAAGAGGAGAGTACCCCTGAGGAACAAGGCGAGGACGAATCGAAAGAGGAAGCCCCTGCCGACGAAAATAAAACTCCTATTAAAAAGAGGAAATTTTGAGGTGAAAAAGAATGTGGGAACATCGAGCAGTATCGCATAAGCAATTCAAAGACAGTGGTAGAATCACACCAACCGAAACATACGTACAGTTGATGGATAAAGTCGAAGATGCCGTTAAAGAGGCTCAAAAGATGCCTTTTGACCATGAGGAATTTCTAAAGTACATTCCACAACACGGTCCTTGGGAACCAATTCATGCAACTGATGATACCAAGGCAGATCCTCGTACCAGATACATCGGGCCTGGACGCCCTAAGCTTCTCAACACGAACTTGATTTTTGGTTCAACCTGGATTGAATCGGAACGATTCAAGTTCGAACGTAGAATTTCAACCCTTTCTGATTTCCTAAAGCAGAAGACT
>Ga0181379_1000952_pt1 | contig 13775 bp, 12 predicted proteins | sample 2SPOviralmetaG_FD_130115 | JGI IMG/M metagenome (GOLD analysis project Ga0181379, IMG submission 130115) | Marine viral communities from the oligotrophic San Pedro Time Series (SPOT) site, San Pedro Channel, CA, USA - 2 SPOT_SRF_2009-07-10 | ecosystem: Environmental > Aquatic > Marine > Strait... | reverse complement strand
TTGATGCACACCAGCAGCGGCACCGCGATCAGGATGCCGACCACGCCCCACATCCAGCCCCACAGCAGGATCGACAGGAACACCGCCACCGGGCTCAGCGCCAGGCGGTGACCGGCCACCGTCGGGGTGATGAACTGGCCCTCCAGCACGTTCAGGACCATCACCAGAAACGGCGGCAGCAATACCTGGGTGAGGCCGTCGAAATTCAGGCTGCTGATAAACAGTAGGATCACGCCGCTGACGATCGGCCCGATATAGGGGGCGAAATTCAGCATGCCCACCATCACCCCGAAGAGGATCGGGTTGGGCATGTCCAGCAGATAGAGAATCAACGCGGCGCCGGCGCCCAGGCAGGTGTTGATGATGGTGATGGTGCCCAGATACAGCGACACGCTGGTCTGGATCTGGCGCACGGTTTCCACCGCCGCCCGCTTGTGCTCGAACTGGGGAATCACCCGCACCAGCTTGCGCAGAAAGGTGTCGCCGGACGCCAGCATGAAATAGAGAAGAATCACGCTCAGGGTGATGCCGTACAGCGCCGACCAGGTGCCGGAGAGAATCCATTTCACCGGGCTCCAGCCGGGGGCCTCGGCTTTCTGCTGGTTGTCGTCCCCGGGGGTGATGTCCTCGATCTGCGCGTTGGCCAGTTTGAGCTGCTGCATGGGCTCGCTGAACTGATGGAATTCCTGTTCCAGCTGGCGCAGATCGCGGGGCGCTTTTTGCAGCCATTCCATGGCCGGTTCCGACAGCCCGTACAGCGCGCCGAAGCCCAGGCCGAGCACGCCGATCACCACCGCCGCCGCGCTCACCGGCGGCGGGATTTTCAGCACCCGCAGCGCGCGCACCACCGGGGTGAAAATCAGGCTGGTGAGAAACGCCACCATCAGCGGCATAAAAAGAGTGGCCGCGGCGTACAGGGTGTACATCACCAGCAGCAGAAAAATACCGGTGAGCATGGCGGAACGCACATTCACCGACTCGAAGTTGGCTTTGGGCCTGTTCCGGTCCACTTTGGGCGGGGTGTTTGACGGCATCGGGGTGTCCATTGTTAGCCGGGCGGCGCGGGCGTTCCGTGGCGCGCTGTCGTTATGGCTGCCAATGATTGCATGCCGGGTGCGGGCGGTTAAGTGATCCGGATGTCGGGGGCGGTAAAAAAGGGTAAAGGCGTGAGCCGCGTGGCGCCGGCGGCACCACACGGGATCGATTGGGCGTTTATTCGTCCCAGAGTGTCGCCAGGGTGTAGGGGCTGCCTTCCTGGGCCCAGAAGGCGCCGTCCACGTAGCGCCGGTGGCGGTCCAGGTCGGCGATCTCGTTGAGGTCGTCGTCGCTGAGCCTCAGATCGGCGGCGGCCAGGTTCTGCCCCAGGCGTTCCGGGTTCACGGATTTGGGGATCACCGCGGTGTCGCGGTGCAGCGCCCAGCTAATCAGCACCTGGGCCGGGGTGGCCTGGTGCCGCTCGGCGATGGTCTTGATCACCGGGTCTTCCAGCAACACCGGTTCGTCCTTGGCTTTGAAATTGTCCGGGCGGTCGGACGAGCCCAGCGGTGAATAGGCGGTGACCTGGATGCCGTTGTCATGGCAGAAGCGCACCAGCGGCGCCTGCTGCAAATACGGGTGCAGCTCCACCTGGTTCATGGCCGGCCGGTGGCGGGCGGTTTCCAGCAGCGCGGTGAGCTTGCGCACGCTGAAGTTGGACACGCCGATCTGGCGGGTCAGATTATCGTCCACCAGCGCTTCCATGGCGCGCCAGGTGTCGGCCACCGGCATGTCCTCGGGGTCCAGGATATCGGCGCCGGATTTCGGAAAACTGATGCCCGGGGTCAGCGCCACCGGCCAGTGCATCAGGTAGAGATCCAGGTAGTCGAGCTGCAGGTCGTCGAGGGTTTTTTCCAGGGCCGGCTGCACGTCTTCCGGGGCGTGGGCGCTGTTCCACAACTTCGAGGTGATCCACAGGTCCTCGCGGCTGACGGTGCCGGCGGCGAACGATTCCGCCAGCGCCTGGCCCACTTCCGCCTCGTTGCCGTAAATGCGGGCGCAGTCGATGTGCCGGTAACCCTGTTGCAGGGCTTCCTTGACCGCGCCGTACACGTCGCCGGGGGCGGACTTCCAGGTGCCCAGGCCGAGCATCGGCATGGTGTCGCCGTTTTCGAATGTCAGGGTCTTCATGGGTCACTCCTTCCTTGTTGGGCTTCGCTTACCCTAAACAGTCGGCCGGCCCGGGGGCTAGCGGGATACTGTTAAATTCTTGCCCGTTCGTTAAGCTGGGGCCCACTCATCAGCAGGAGACCGCCGCCATGATTTCGGACCAGATGCCCTACCAGAAACATTTCCAGGACGTCGACGGCAAGCGCATCGCCTATGTGGACGAAGGCGAGGGCGACCCGATCGTGCTGCTGCACGGCAACCCCACCTCCTCGTACCTGTGGCGCAATGTGATTCCGGAGCTGGTCGGCAGTGGCCGGGTGATCGCGCCGGATCTGATCGGCCAGGGCGATTCGGAAAAGCTGCCGGCCAGCGACGGCCCCGGTCGTTACGGCTTTCTGACCGCCTACCATTACCTCGACGGGTTGCTGGCGGCGCTGGGTCTGGACCGGAACGTCACCCTGGTGGTGCACGACTGGGGCAGCGGTCTGGGCTTTCATTGGGCCAGCCAGCACCCGGACGCGGTCAAGGCGATCGCCTATATGGAAGCCATCGTCATGCCGATGACCTGGGACGACTGGCCGGAAGCCGCCCGCGGCATCTTCCAGGGGTTCCGCTCGGAAAAAGGCGAGGACCTGATTCTCAAGCGCAATATGTTCGTGGAAGCGGTGCTGCCCGGTTCGGTGCTGCGCGGTCTCACCGATGTGGAGATGGCCCACTACCGTCGGCCCTTCGAGCTGGAGGAAGACCGCCAGCCCACCCTCAACTGGCCGCGCGAGATCCCCATGGAAGGCGAGCCGCCGGAGATGATCCGGCTGGTGGAAAACTACGGGCGCTGGCTGGCGGCGAGCCCGGTGCCCAAGCTGTTCGTGAACGCCGAGCCGGGCTCCATTCTGATCGGACGGCAGCGGGAGTTCTGCCGCAGCTGGCCGAACCAGACCGAGGTCACCGTCCAGGGCAGCCACTTCCTGCAGGAAGATTCACCGGTGGAGATCGGTCAGGCGGTGGCCCGCTGGCTGGCGGCGCTGTGACGCCGCCGGCCGGCCTCAGTGCTTAAAGATCACGTAGAGCGCGTGGATGATGCCCGGAATGTAGCCGAGCAGGGTCAGCAGGATGTTCAGCCAGAAATGGCCCTTGAAGCCCACTTCCAGAAACACGCCCACGGGCGGCAGCAGAATCGCGAAGATGATCTTGATCGGGTCGGTGGCGGTGAACGGCATGGTACGACTCCTTCGAAGGTTGTGTCCTTGGTCTCCGTCAGTGTGCAACCGGTCCGGTGCTTTTTCCAGATACCTTTGCTTACTCCGCCCGCCGCGTCAGATCGCATTCGATGACGCCGTACCAGCCCAGCCCCCGGTAGGTTTCGTAACCGGGGGTCAGGGCGAAGGCCACCAGGCGGTCGCCGTCCATGTAGTAGCCCCGCTCCAGGGTGCCGCCGTCCGGCGCCCGGGTGTTCAGCGGGTAATGGTCGCCCAGCTCGCCCTTGCCGCTGGCGTCGGCGATAACGCGATGCTGGGCGTCCAGCAGCATGACCCGGCAGGTGCCGCGTTCCTCGTCGCTGAGCCCGACGCCGTTGACCACGTCGGCGGCTTGCGGCGTCCAGTCGAAAAAGATGCCCAGCACGCCGATGGCGTCACCGTTCTCCTGGCCGCCGTCACGGATCGCCGTGGCATAGGTGGCCACCGCGGCGTCGTCCAGCGCCGGGTTGCGGGCGATATCGGTGACCGCGAACTCGTCACCGCTGGCGGTGCGCATGGCCTGCTGAAACCAGGCGCTGCGCGATACGTCCAGGCCCACGGCGCCGCGGTAGCGATCCGGCCGGCCGTTGGCGATCACCCGGCCGCGGTCGTCGGTAACCCATAAGTCCAGATACACCACATAGGAACGCAGGATGGTCGCCAGCCGTTGGCTGGCGTGCTCCAGCCCCGGGACGTCGCCGGGGTTGGCGGCGGCGCTGACCAGAGCGCTGTCGGTCGCCCACCAGCGCACGTCGCAGGAGCGCTCGAACAGGTTGCGGTCGATGATCTCAATGGCGTTCAACGACAGGTCGGTGAACCGCTGGCCGCGAAAATCGATCAGCATCCGGCCGCCGGCTTCCTCGATCTCGCTGGTGTGGGCTTCCACCGCGTCGCGGAAATCCGCGGCGATATGATTGATCTGCTCGGAGACATTGCCGATTTCCTCGGCGACCACGCCGAAGGCGGCACCGGCGGTGCCGGCGCGGCCGGCTTCGATGCGCGCATTGAGGGCCAGGATCTTGGTGGTGGTCATGATCGACTCAATGGCGCCGACCTTGTCGCGGGTCATTTGGGAGATGTCGTAGGCCAGCTTCAGGATGGTGTTGTCTTGCATGTCCTGCTCCTTTTGATGCATTGACGCAGAGCGCCCGGGGGCCAGGCGGAGGTTGCAAGAAACAGGCCTAACCCGTTGACCTATAAGGGGAAATAAAAAGTTTAAAGGAGGGGTTATCAAATCTTATCGGCCCCTCTTGAGAAAGCTTTAGAGCCGCCGCATCTAAACGGGTAAGGCAAGACACAAAAGGAGTGGTGTCATGATGGAATTGATCGAGCTTCAGGAAGACCACATCGTCGGGCTACGTATCGACGGCAAGGTGGACAACGAGACCTTCGACCGGGTGCTGGCGGAGATCGAGGACCGGCTGACCCGGCACGACAAGATTCGTCTCTATGTGGAGTTGGTGTCCCTGGGCGGCATCGGTCTGGAAGCCCTGTTCAAGGACATGAAGTTCGGCCTCGGCAATTGGCGGCGCTTCGAGCGGGAGGCGGTGGTTTCGGACCGCTCCTGGGTGCACAAAATTGCGTCCGTGACCGACCGGCTGATGCCCTCGGTGGAGGTAAAGGCGTTTCCCCTGGAGGAAAAGAGCGCCGCGCTGGCCTGGGTCCGGGAGTGACCGGGCCCGGCATGCCGGGCGGAGCGAAATAGTTTTGACAGGGGCCGGAAGGCGTGTATCCTTGGTCACAGCTTGAAAGTATGCACGTATTTATGAATCCCTGTTCGATGCCCTACCAGTTAGCGTTCGTCCTGACCTTCATAAGTAACCGTAAGACTTCCAGCACAATCGGCCCCCAGCGGGCTTCCATTACTTTCTGAATGATCAGGAGACTATTATGTCCACTACCACCGGTACCGTTAAGTGGTTCAACGAAGCTAAAGGTTTTGGTTTTATCGAGCAGGAAAACGGCCCTGACGTGTTCGCACACTTCAGCGCTATCCAGGGCTCAGGCTTCAAAACCCTGGCCGAAGGCCAGCGCGTTGAGTTCACTGTAACTCAGGGCCAGAAAGGTCCTCAGGCAGAGAACATCGTCGCCGTATAAAGCGATGTTGAAAGCCGCCCGCGCCTAACCGCGCCGGGCAGGAAAAGCGGGGCCTTCGGGCCCCGCTTTTTTTATGCCCGCTGTTTAGTGCCCAGCCCTTGCCCCGCACCCGAGCGGCGCGCTCTCCGCCAGGATTGTCGACGCGGTCACTTTCCCCTCCTCTCTGCCGGGTATAGGCTCTAACCGAGAACGTTATTGGACGCCTGTTTCGCTATGCGGAATAGCTATCACAACAACAATGCGTAAACGGAGAGCAACCATGACCCTTTTCCAGCGAGGCGCACTCTGTCTGGCCGCCCTGGTGTTGGCCGGCCTGACCCAGGCGGCGGACAATGTGAAGCTGCCCGGCACCATCGCCATGACCGCCTACGGCACCGGCTCCGCCGGCTACACCCAGATGGTGTCGGTGGGCAATCTTCTGCAAAACGAATACGACGTGTCAGTGCGTATTCTCCCCGGCGAAAACGATGTATCCCGTATGACGCCGCTGCGCACCGGCCGGGTGCCGCTGTGTGCCTGTGGTATCGCCAGTTATTACGGTTCGGAAGGCGTGCTGATGTTCGCTGACCGCCAATGGGGGCCGCAGCCGATCCGGGTGATCGCCACCTCCATCGCCAGCTTCGGTCTCGGCGTCGCCGTGGCCGGTGACATCGAAGTGGAAACACCGGCGGACCTCAAGGGCAAGAAAGTTTCCTACATTCGCGGTGACGACGCCCTCAATCTGGGCACGGAAGCGTTTCTGGCGTTCGGCGGGCTCACCTGGGACGACGTGGAGCGGGTTGAATTCCCCGGTTACGGGCGCGCGTTCGACGGCGTGATCGCCGGCCAGAGCGACACCGGATTCACCATGTCGGTGGCGCCGCCGGCGCAACAACTGGCCGCCAGCCCGCGTGGTATTGTCTGGCCGCGGCTCGATCCCGAGAACAAGGAGGGCTGGAAGCGTTTGCAGGCCATGGCACCCTATTTCCAGCCCCATCAAGTCACCGCCGCCGCCGGCGATTATGGCAAGGACAACCCCTGGGTGGGCGCCAGCTACCCCTATCCGATTCTGGTCGCCAACGCGGATCAGCAAAGTGGTCTGGCGGGCGGTCTTATTAAAGTGCTGATCGAGGATCACGACAAATACAAGGATGCGGCGCCTGGCAACTCCGGCTACGCCCTGGAAAAGCAGAACATGCAGTGGGTAATCCCGTTCCACGATGAAGTGGTGGCCTACTACAAGGAAATCGGCCACTGGACCGATGAGATGCAGGCCCACCAGGACCGTCTGGTGAAACGCCAGCAGGTGCTGCAAAACACCTGGAAGGCCTACACCAGCGACGCGCCGGAGGACGATGAGGCGTTCCGCGAGGGTTGGATGAAGGCCCGCGCCGAGGCGCTGGAAGCCGAGGGCATGAACCCGGTGTTCCGCTAAGTCTGTCCCGCTTCAAGGAGTTCTGCCGTGGATTCTCATCATACGGGTGAGCCAACGGCGAAGCAGGTGTCGGGCGTGCGCGACTTACAGGGCCTCTGGCCCTGGCTGCCGCGCCTGGCGACCCTGGTTCTCACCGTTCTGACCCTCGATTACGTTCTTAACCTGGGCTATTTCAGTCTGGTCACCGCGGTGGAGAGCCAGTTTCTCTACACCGTGGTGGCGCTGATGGTGCCGCTGGTGTTCATCATGTGGCCCGCGTTTTCCGGTGGCGACCGCCGACGGGTGGCCTGGTACGACGTGCTGCTGTTTTTGCTGGCCGTGGGGACCTGCGGCTACTTTGTGTATAACGCCGAGCGCATTCTCGACAACGGCTGGGAATACGCCGCGCCGCAAACCGCCACGGTGATGAGTTTCGTATTGTGGGGGCTGACGGTGGAGGCGGTGCGCCGGGCCGGCGGCTGGCCGCTGGCGTTGATTGTCGGCGTGGCCGGCTGCTACCCGATGGTCGCCGACATCATGCCGGGGCCGATTCAGGGCTTTCCGTCCTCACCGATCTAGACCGCCATTTACCACGCCATGAGCCGAGAGAGCGTGTTCGGCATTCCGTTGCAGGCGTTCGCCAATCTGGTGATCGGCTTTCTGCTGTTCGGCGTGGCCCTGCAAAAAACCGGTGGCGGGAAGTTCTTTATCAACTTGGCGTTCGCCTTGCTCGGCCATGTGCGCGGCGGGCCCGCCAAGGTATCGATCTTCTCCAGCGGCCTGATGGGCTCCATGAGCGGCAGCGTGATCACCAACGTGCTGACCACCGGGGTGCTCACTATTCCCGCCATGCGCCGGGTCGGTATCGGCCGCTCCTACGCCGCCGGCGTGGAGGCGTGCGCTTCCACCGGCGGGGTGCTGATGCCGCCGGTGATGGGCGCCACCGCCTTTGTCATGGCCAGCTTCCTGAATACGCCCTACAGCACCATCGCGCTGGCGGCGGTGGTGCCGTCGTTGTTGTTCTATCTCGGTCTGTTCGTGCAGATCGACGCCTACGCCGCGAAACATGAACTCAAGGGCCTGCCCGAAGAGGAACTGCCGTCACTCAAGCAGACGCTCAAGGAAGGCTGGTACTTTATTTTCGTGTTCGTGTTGCTGATCTGGATGCTGTTCTGGCTGCGCCGTGAAGCGATCGCGCCGTTCTACGCCACCGCGCTGCTGCTGGTGATCAACCAGATTCTGCCGTATCAGCGTTGGGGCTGGCGCGACGTCACCGACTTCTTCTCCAGTGCCGGCAAGCTGTTTGCCGAGTTGATTACCATTCTGGCCGGCGTCGGCTTGTTGGTGGGCGCGCTGTCGGTCACCGGGCTGTCGGGCACCATCGCCAACGACCTGATCTACATCGCCGGCGGCAACCCGCTGGTGTTGTTGCTGATGGGCGCGGTGACCAGCTTTATTCTCGGTATCGGCATGACCGTGACCGCCGCCTATATTTTTCTCGCGGTGGCGCTGGCGCCGGCATTGATTCAGGGCGGGGGTATGAATCCGCTGGCCGTGCACCTGTTCATTCTCTACTGGGGCATGCTCAGTTACATCACGCCGCCGGTGGCGTTGGGCGCTTTCGCGGCGGCCACGGTGGCCGGCTCCAAGCCGATGGAAACCGGCCTTAACGCCATGCGTCTGGGCAGTGTGATTTATTTCGTGCCGTTCCTGTTCGTGCTGAACCCGGCGCTGATTCTGCAAGGCGGCTGGCAGGAAATCGCGCTGGTACTGGCGCAGGCCCTGGTCGGTGTGGTGCTGATCGCCAGCGCCATTCAGGGCTATCTGGTGGGCATCGGCAGCTTATCCACGCAGCGGCTCCTGCAATGGCCGATCCGGTTAATGCTGATCGTCGGCGGGCTGGCGTTCGCCGTGCCCGGCGGCGGCGCCATGCCGCTGGGTCACGGCGCCATGTTCGCGCTCAGCCTGGCGTTGACCGTGCCGGCCCTGGGGCTGGCGCTGTGGATCAATCGCGGGCTCTTGTCGTCCCGCCGGGAACCTGTATAAGGAAAGAAGGTTTTCTCGGACGGGGGCGCCATGATCGGTGACCGTGAAGTGATACTGTTCCAGGATCCGCGCATGCTGGATCACCGGCCCGACCCGGACGCCGCCTTCCTGCCGGGGCGGCTGGACCGCCGGGTGCGTGAAATTCTTTCCGGGCTGGGCGCCAAGTGGAGCTACCCGGAACACCCGGGCCGGCTCACCGCCGTGCTCGATCTGCTCGAGCGTGAGCCGGTGCCGGGCGTCCGTCTGGAAGCCGGGCGCGTGGCCACCCGGGCGGAACTGGCCCGGGTGCACACCACCTCTTACCTGGACGGCATTTACGCCATGCGCGGCGAAAACGCCTGGCTGGACATGGACACCACGGCGGTGTCGCCGGGCAGTGTGGAGGCCGCGGAGGTAGCCGCCGGCACCGCCGTGGCGGCGGTGGAGGCGGTGGTCGCGGGCCGTGCCGCCGGGGCCTTCGCCCTGGTCCGGCCACCGGGCCATCACGCCGAATCCGTGCGCGCCCGCGGCTTCTGTCTCTTCAACAACGTGGCGGTGGCGGCGGCCCATGCCCAGGCGGCCCTCGGCTGCCGGCGCGTGCTGATCGTGGATTGGGATGCGCACCACGGCAACGGCACCCAGGAAATTTTCTGGGCCGACCCGGACGTTCTGTTTTTTGATACCCACCGCGCGGCGCCGTTCTATCCCGGCTCCGGCTCGTTGTCCGAAGTGGGCGGCGGTCTGGGCGAGGGCTACACGGTGAACGTGCCGCTGCCCGGCGGCACCGGCGACATGGCCATGCTCAAGGCGTTCCGGGATATTCTGGTGCCGGCGGCGGACGCTTTCCGGCCGGACCTGGTGCTGGTGTCCGCCGGCTTTGACGCGCATCGTTTTGATCTGGCCATGAACGTCAGCTACGAGGGCTTCGCCTCAATGACCGGCATCGTGCGGGAGATCGCCGACCGCCATTGCGGCGGCCGGCTGGCGATGGTGCTGGAGGGCGGCTACCACACCGAATCCCTGGCCCGCGGCGTGCACGCCACCCTGGAAGTGATGGCCGGCGCCGACCCGCAGGATCCCTGGGCGCCGGGCATCAACGAAGTGGAAGAGGCCGCCGGGTTCCACCGCGACGCCTTCCGGGAAGACTAGCGCTCCAGCGCCCAGCTGCCCCGCGCCAGCGCTTCCACTTCCGCCACGTCCTCCGCCGGCACGCCGGCGGGGTCGATGTGCTCAAGCGGATCGTAGTGGAAGATGTACAGGCGTGACACGAACTCCGCCACCGGCAGGGACGATTCGCCGAAGCGCTCGCCGCGTCCTTCGGTGGACACCTTCACCCCATTGCCCAGGTCCTGCCCGGAATCGTTGTTGGGGTTGTAGAAATACACCCGCATCACTTCGTCCTGATCCAGCGTCACCCGCTGGATGGTGATGGCGTGCCAGCCGACGAAACGGGCGGCGCTGTCGGTCACCGCCAGGCCCACCGGCTGCGGATAGATCAACGGCTGGTTGCCGTTGTGCAGCGGGTGGTAGCAGGCGTAGAAGTAACGCACGAAATCGTCGTAGTGGCTCAGCTTGCCGGTGGGCAGGTCCACCGCCAGCTTGAACCCGCGGCCCACCCACCAGCCGTGGAATTCCGGATTGATCCAGCGGTGCGGGTCGTCGCCCCGGTCCGCGCACAGCGCGCCCATGGCGTGATAGATGCGGTCCAGGTGGGGCACCAGCACCGCCGACACCGCGTCCACGTCCAGCGGTGCGATCGCGGGCGTGGTGAGCGCCAGCTCCTTGGAGGACAGACGCTGGCCCTCGAAGTGCATCACCAGGTCGTCGTCGCGGGTGGCCCAGACGATCATCTGCAGCAGGTAGTCCGGGTCGTTGTAGGCCCACATGGAAATCGCCCGCGCCGACTGGCAGGTGGGGTTGTTGCCCTGGCCGACGCCTAGCGGCAGGCCGAGCACGCCGAGCACGCCGGCGATCAGCTGCACCTTGGCCGGCCGGATGTCGCTCAGTGCCTGGACGATGGCGGCGTCGGCGTTGGCGCTCAGGGTCTGGCCCAGTTGCCGCCACAGCGCCGGCGCCACCGGCGGCGCGAACAGCACGCCGCGCTCCAGCATCAGCGCCAGCCCGTAGGCGGCCTGGGCGGTTTCCGGAAACACCGAGGCGTCGATCAGCGCGTAGACCAGATCCTGGTAGCAGAGCAGGGCGTCGCGGCCGGTGGCGCTCAGGCCCAGGGCGGCGCTCACCAGGTCGGTGGATTGGGACACGGCGAAGCGCAGGAACACCGGCTGATACGCCGACACCAGGCCGGTGTCGTGCATCGCGCGGGCGAAGCCGTTGGCCTCCTGCTGCAGGGCCTGGCTGTCCATGCCCGCCAACCGCTCGGCGTACACCTCCAGACCCGGGTCCTCCACGGAGGCCTGGGTGGGCCCGAACAGGGCACTCACCAAACGGTCCGCGCCGCGGCTGTTGGACACCGTGATCGCCGGGTTGTACAGGCAGGCGGCGATCTGCGTGATCATCGCCTTGAGGTGGTCCACCCGTACCGGCCGCTGGGCCAGAATCCGCCAGATCTCCTCGATCAGCCGGTCGATGATGTTGTCGTAGCCGATGCGCGACACCAGCAACTGCAGCACGCCGCGTACCGCCACCGCCATGCGGCCCTGACGCACGCGGATCGCTTCGCCGCCGGTTTCGAACAGCAGATCCAGGTTCAGCGCCAGCACCTGGGCCAGGTAGTGGTGCGCCTGTTCCGCGGACAGCGCGTCGTGGGGCAGCTCGCCCTGGGCCACCGCCAGCAGGCGCAATTCACTGAGGGCTTCCAGGGTGATGTCGTCCGGCGCACCCAGCCGCAGGGTCTGAACGGTGATGTCCGCCTGCAGAATCTCTGGGTTGGCCCAGTCGGTGCCGGAAAACAGGCCCGAATGTTCGATCGCCGTGGCGCGCTGATACAGCTGCTCGGCGCCCTCGGGCTGGCACAACAGGCGGCCGGCCAGTTGCAGGACCTTGCCGGTGTGCAGTGCCTTGGCGAAACGGCTGGCCTGGCTCACCTGTTCCAGGGCCTGGTCGAAGCGTCCCGCCAGGTCCGGTGTGGCGTCGTCGTGCTGCGTATCGCTGGTGCTCATGATATCCCCGGGTCGGGCTCGTTTGCCGCCGGTAGGGCGGCCCGCGTGACACTATACCCCAAGATGAACCCGGAACCCTTGACGCGGCAAGCGCTGCGTTCTGCTACCCTGTAAAAAGGGTCAGCGACCCGGTGTGCAAGGACGCCACGCCGAACCCCGCGGTGGCATGCCGCGCCCCCTCTCTACGGTCGGCCCGAAACAAGGAGATGATCATGACGGCCAAGAAAGATCCGCAAAAAGGTTACGTGGCCCTGCTGGGCTGGAGCCTGAACGCCATCGAAGCACTGGAAAAGTTCGACCGCCGGTTTGTGGTGGTGGCGCCGGACTGGGCCCGCGCGTTCGCCGAAGAGCACGACATTCCCTTCATGAGCTGGGATTTCGAACGGCTCAACGACCGCTCCATGGAAATCGCTGAAAAGCTTCAGGCGGAAGGCGTCGACGTGGCGATCCCGTTGTTCGAGGAGACGGTGGAATGGTCCGGGGCGATCAACTCGGTGCTGATGGACAACCCGCGGCTGTACGGCCAGTCGGTCTTGTTCCGCGACAAAGCCTTGATGAAACGGCGCGCGCAACTGGGTGGCATTCGCGTGGGCATTTTCGAAGAGGCCCACGACCGTGAAGACGTGATCCGCTTTCTCAAGCGGGTGAATCAGACGCTGCTCAAGCTGGACGGCGACCCGAACGATCCGATTCACCTGAAAGCGTTCGACAAGGCCGGCTGTCTCGGCCACCGCGTGATCCGCACGCCGGACGAAGTGGATACCATCCCGGACGAAGAATTCCCGGTGTTGATGGAAAGCCACCTGGACGGCTGGGAATTCGCCGTGGAAGCCTGGATCCACGACGGCAAGATCCGCTTCCTGAATATTTCCGAGTACGTGACGCTGGGCTATTCCGTGTTCGTGCCCGCCACCCCGGACCTGGAAAGCTGGCGCCCGCGCATCGAACAGGAAATCGAAAAGCTGATCAAAACTTTCGATCTGAAATCCGGCTTTATCCACCCGGAATACTTCGTCACCAGCGACGGCACCATGTACTTCGGCGAAGTGGCCTATCGCCCGCCGGGCTTCAAGGTGTTCGAGCTGCTGGAAAAGGTTTACGGCTTCAACGCCTACCAGGCCATGGTGCTGGTGTTCGACCCGAAAACCACCGAGCAGGAAATTGTCGATTTCTTCCCCAAAGAAGTGGTCGACGCCAAAGGGCACGCCGGTTGTTTCGGCGTGTACCCGCGCCGCCGCGTGGTCAGCCAGCTGGAAATTCCGCAAGAAACCCTGGAGCACCCGTACTTCGATTTCCACGAGCTCACCGCGCCGCTGGAAGAAACCGTTACCAAACGCACCGCCTTCGGCACCCACTGGGGCCTGGTGTATTTCCACGGCGACGACCCCTACCAGCTTCGCGATCTGCTCAAGCACCAGGAAGATCTGGATTTCTACATCTAAGCGGTTTCATCCGCGCCTAAAGGCGGTATCGTCGGGGTTTGTGTTTCTTCAGCCAGAAGGCCCCGACGATGACCGCGGAGTTCCACCCCAGCGTTAACCTCAACCTCAATGTCCGTGGCCTGGGGGTGTCCGCCACCCTCGCCATCAACGAACTCAGTAACGAACTGCTTGCCCGGGGGCGCCCGGTGTTCAAGCTCGGGCTGGGGCAGTCGCCGTTTCCGGTGCCGGCCTCCGTGGTCGGCGCCCTGCGCGAGCACGCCGCCGCCAAGGATTACCTGCCGGTGCTGGGGCTGCCGGCCCTGCGCCGGGCCGTGGCCGG
>Ga0181379_1000950_pt1 | contig 13780 bp, 17 predicted proteins | sample 2SPOviralmetaG_FD_130115 | JGI IMG/M metagenome (GOLD analysis project Ga0181379, IMG submission 130115) | Marine viral communities from the oligotrophic San Pedro Time Series (SPOT) site, San Pedro Channel, CA, USA - 2 SPOT_SRF_2009-07-10 | ecosystem: Environmental > Aquatic > Marine > Strait... | reverse complement strand
TAGAAAGATAATGAGCAACCTGAAGTGGGTGTGTAATGTATGATTCACCAGATTTTCTTTTTTGATGTTTATGACCTTCAAAAGCAAATTGAAAAGCTTCAGTAATTAATTCATGCTCTGATTCATCAAATGTAGCTTGAATATCACCAAGTAAATTATCGATAACAGTTGATTCTGGTAATTTTGCCATATGCTAATGGTACTAAATTTAATTAGTTTTAATTATTTTTGATAAAAATGGTATGGTTACAAAAATAGAGCTGTATGTACCTGATATAATTCCTATAAGTAAAGGAATTGCAAAATCTGCTAAGTTTCCTTCAATACCTAAGTAATTTCCTATGAAAATAATTGAAAGTATTGGAATAGCTGATGTTAATGATGTATTAATACTTCTCATAAGCACTTCATTAAATGTTTTGTTTAGTACATCTTTATTTAATGTTGCTATTTTGAACACCCTTTGAGAATCTTTCAATTTATCAAACAATATAACTGTGTCATATAGTGAGTAACCTAAAATAGTTAATAATGCAATTATTGTTGAGGGTGTAATTTCCAACCCAATTACAACATATATGGAAAAAGTTAATAGAAGGTCGTGAAGTAAAGCTAAAAGAGCTATTAATGCGTATTTATATTCATATCTAAATGAAATTAATAAAGCGATAATAGCTATGAAAATAACTAAGGCTCTAATTCCTTTTTCAGTAATATCTTGACCAAAGGTTGGACCAACTCTTTGAAAATCAATTTCTGATGCCTGAACATTAAATTTGTCAGAAAGATAGTTTAATAATTGAGTTTCAACATCTTGAGTAGATTCTATTGCACGAAAAATAATTGTGTCAGAATTTTCAAAGGTTTGATATCTAGAAACTTGTAAAATTTCATTACTCAACACTTCGTCAATATCATCCTGAGAATATTTTGTTGATAGTTGATATGTAGTTCCTCCAGTAAAATCAACTGATAGGTTTAAAGTAAATACTCCAAACAATGAACTTAATAATATTGCAATAAACAATATAAATTCGATGATAAAAATCTTATAAAATCTTACACCTAAATCATTAAAGTTTATGTTTGGTGTCCCTAAATATAATCTCTTAAACATCAGCTATATCCTTCTGAGTAAGAGGATAAAAGAATCTAGGATTGATAGTTATAGATCCAAGACTAGGAACGGCATTACCAATAAATAGTCTTGTATAGAAAAGGTCGAATACAGTTGCTACCCCTAAAGTTAGGGCAAAGCCTCTAATGGGACCAACTGCAAGAATGTATAAAATAACTGATGCAATTATAGATACAAAGTCAGCTACTAAAATTGTATTCCATGCTTCCTTTACAGCTTTTTCAGTTGCAAAATTAAAAGATCTTCCAACTTTTAGTTCGTCTTTTAATTTTTCAAAAATAACAATATAAGAATCAGCAGTGAGTCCTATAGATACGATTACTCCTGCAATGCCAGCAAGAGTAAGTGTATATCCTTGAAATTCACCTAATAAAGCAATAACAGAATAAAATAAAGCACCGAAAGAAGAAAGTCCTAAAATAGCAACAAGCCCGTTTAATCTATAATATATCAGTAAAAAGAAACTGACTATAACTAAACCTACAAACCCTGCTTGTAGTCCTAGATTTAATGTATTTTCGCCAAGAGTAGCTGAAACTTTTTGAATACTTGATCTTTCAAAAGAAACTGGTAACGCTCCGTATCTTAAAACAACAGCAAGATTATTTGCCGACTCACCTTGATCGGCATTCCCCATAGAAATGGCAGCAGTGTCCCCTGTAATACCTGTATTTGGATCTACATCTATTGCAATACCTGGTGCTGATATAACTTCATTGTCCAATACAATTGCTAATTTTCTTTGTTCACCTGATAATGATGCTAATTTTTTTGTTAAATCAGTAAATTTTTGTACAGAGTCTTCTTTTAATACTAATTGTACAATCCATTCATTTTGGGGATATACAGCTAAAGCATCCTTAATGTCACTTCCTGAAAGTTCAGCTGGACCTAGTTCGTAAATAACAGGGTATCCGTCTCTTATAGAAAGAAGGTATGAGATATCGTTTGGATTATCGTCTATGGTGATCCCTGTAATTGGGTCAACACCTTCAGGTGCATTTACAATAGGATTATCTGGATCATCTGGATCTTGTGTTATGTCCAATGCAGGTGAGTATCCAATATTTAATGAGGAATTCAAAACAGGTCTAAAAGTTAATAAACCAGTAGTACCGACTGCCTGTAATGCTTTTTCCTGATCAGTTATACCAGGTAGTTGTACAAGTACAGAATTCTCACCACTAATTGAAATTTCAGGTTCTTGTACTTCTCCGAATGCAGCAATACGAGTTCTCATAATTTCAACAGCTTGTTCTATCAATTCTTTATCAGTTCCCTCGTCTGCTGTAAGAATCACAGAAATACCGCCTTGTAAGTCCAATCCCAATTTTGGTTGAATTTGATTTGTGTATACATATACAAATAAAGCAATTGAAAGTATTGGCAAAAATAATAATTTAAAGATTCTTTTCATAATTTATTTGTAAGAAATATTTGATTTTAATATTTCAATTTCACCTTTTTTAATTACTAAAGTTACAGTTTCTTCTTTAATATTCACAACCCTACCGTGTATACCCGAGTCTGTAATCACCTGATCCCCAATGGTCAACGAATCAATATAAATTTTATGTTTTTTTTGTCTGCGACGTTGTGGAATATATAAAATAACATAAAATATAAAAAATACAGTTATTAATGGTAATAAAGCTAACAGATCATCCATTTAAAATACTTTCTTTATATTTATCAAATTCTGAGTTTAATATACTTTCTCTTACTTCGTTAAGTATATTTTCTGTCTGAACAAAGTTATGCAAAGTCAAATAAAACCAAGATGAAGTACTTTCATTTATTAACAGGTGTCTTAAATAAGCTTTGGAATAATTTAAACATGTAAAACAATTACAACCTTCTACTAATGGGTCAGAATCCAACCTATGTTTATTATTTTTTAAATTAAAAAATTTACCTTTGTTAATAATTTTTCCATGTCTGGCTAATCTTGCAGGCCAAACACAGTCAAACATGTCCACACCAAGTTCTATCAGCTCCAACATACCATTTATGTCACCTAAGCCCATTACATATCTTAATTTATCGCTTGGTAGCATATCTATTGTGTATTGAACAATTTCTTTTCTTTCTTCAGGTGTTTCACCTATAGCTAATCCACCGATAGCGTACCCATCAAAATCAAGAGACAGCATATCCATTGCAGATCTTTCTCTAAGTTCTTTATACTTACCTCCCTGAACAATTCCAAAAAGAGATTGTTGACTATTAGAGTGATACTCTCTTGCTTGTTGAGCCCAATCATTTGTGACTCCAATGGCGTGTAATTGATTATCGTAATTTTCATCTATATTAATTAAGTTATCTAAAATCATGGCTATATCACTATTTAATGTTTGCTGTATGTCCATTGAAAGTATTGGATCCATGAAGAACTTAGAACCGTCGTAAATATTTTTAAATTCAATTCCATCCTTTTTAAATTTATTTGGAATTGACCAACCTTGAAAACCACCTGAATCTGTCAAAATAACTTTATCCCAACCTATAAATTTATGAATACCATTAAATTCACGTATAACATCTAGACCTGGACGTAAGTAAAGGTGGTAAGTATTTCCAAGGACTATGTCTGTTTGGTTTAAGTATTTAAAAGGTAGCGATTTTAAAGAACCCTTTGTTGCGACTGGCATAAATAACGGAGTTTTAAAATTTTTACCGTTTAAAGTAACTTCATTAAGACGTGCTTTACCGTCTACAGCTATTGTTCTTATATCAATGTCATTCATTTACTTTAAATATTACTGCATCTCCAAAACTTAAAAATTTTAATCCAGAATTTAGAGCATATTGATACAGTTTTGGCCATCCTGCGCCGTAAACATTAGCAACAATCGACAAAAGTGAGCTTTTAGGGGCATGAAAATTTGTGATTAGGTAATCAGGTATATTAATTTTGGTATCAGGAAAAATAAAATAATCTGTTCGTCCGTTTAAATTTCCAGACAAATATGCTGACTCAACAGCTCTTAGTGATGTCGTTCCAATACAATAAATATTAATATTTTTATTCTTAGCTTTTAAAATTTTATTAAAATCAGATTCATCAATATCGTAATATTCTTCGTGGATATCATGGTCCTCTAAAAACTTTGAAGTTACCGGTTTAAATGTGTCAACATTTACATCTAAATTTATATATACAAAATCATGGCCGAGTTTTTTTAAAATTTTTATTTGTTTGTTAGTGAAGTGCAATCCAGCAGTTGGTGATGCTACTGAAAAACCTCCTGAAGAAAATTGATTATTGTAATATTTGTATTTTTTTGAATTATCTTCAATATAAGGCGGAAGTGGTGTTTTACCATATTTATCTATTATTTCATTAATAGCTAAATTTGTGTGAATATGAAAAGTATTGTTTTCAATTTTGATAATTTTAAATTCAAAATTTTCAAGTTCATATTTTTTATTTAATACTTTCCTATCGGTGGAGCGTATTAAACACTTCGCTATATTATTTCCCAATATTTGAAGAATAAATATTTCAATTGTTCCTTCCGTTTTTTTCTTAGATTGTATTCTTACATTTCTTACAGTCGATTTATTCATAATAAATAAAGATGGTGAATTAATTATTTTGTTAAATTCTTTAAATTTTATTATTTCTTTTGTATCCGCTATTAATAACTTTGAATTATTTGGATTTTTGTATGGGTTTTGATTGATTGATTCTTTTGGAAGCTTGTAATCAAAATTTATTGATTCAAACGGCATTATTTGTTCATCAATTTTACGAATAAATCATACGACATAGTAACTACTTCAGGTATGCCGTCTGATGATCGTCTTGAATTCCCATCTCTTTTCTTTAATTTTTTCCAAAATAAAACAGTATTTTCACTTCCTGATTTATCAATAGCCTTATCTAACGATTGATGTATATTTAAATTTTGGCGTGACTTAGCTTCAATAAAAAATTCTTCATTTCCTACTAGAAGTTGGATGTCTCCTAAATCATTTGATCCACCTTCAGCAAACCGTTGGGATTTAAATGAATTATTTTTATTGAGTCTATTAACAATATTAGTTTCGTAAGTTGTGCCCTGTTTTTTTGCTTTATTTACCATATATAAATATTAGTTTTAATTATTCAGAAAGTAATGACTCCAGCTCTTTTTCTTCAATATCAAAATTTGCATATACATCTTGCACATCGTCTAGATCTTCAAGAGTTTCTATTAACTTAGTAATTTGTAAAAATTGTGATGCGTCTAGATTTATTGATGTTGCTGGTATGTTTGCTACTTCAGCATTCGTGGGTTCATATTCTCTATTTTTAAAGTTTTCATAAGCAATTTTAAATTCACTTGGTTCAAACTCCAATGTAACTCCATTGTTCGATTCTTGAATATCTAAGCAGTTATTATTTATAGCGAGTTCAATAAGATCATCGTTATATTCCTCAAATTGAAAAATAGCTTTTAATTCAAACAAATATGCAACACTTCCCGGATTACCCATAGAGCCGTTATTTTTAGTTAACGCAGCTCTAACATCGGAAGATGTACGATTCTTGTTATCAGTTAAGCATTTTATTAAAATTGCTACTCCATGAGGACCATATCCTTCGTAAATGAGCTCAAATATCTCTCCTGAATCTGAATCGCCGTCAATTCTTTTTAAAGCTCTTTCGATATTGTCATTTGGTACGGAATTTGATTTTGCTTTAGAAATTGCCTGATATAAAGCAGCATTTGCTGATGGGTCAGTTCCACCATTTTTAGCAGAAACCTCAATTGCTTTTATAAGTTTTGCGAATAACTTGCCTCTTTTTGCATCATTGGCACCCTTTTTTCGTTTAATGGTTGACCATTTAGAATGTCCTGACATTTTTACCTTCCTTAATAAATCTTTTCAACCAATCTAAATAGTACTTATTGTTATTAAGTTCTGGGTGATAAGTTAAAGCAACAACGTTTTCTTGTTGAACGCCAACTACTTCATCATCATGTTTTGCAATAACTTCTACTTTTTCTGAAAGTATGTCTGTAATTTTAGGAGCTCTAATAAAACAATAAATATCTTCATTTTCATAAAAATTAACATTACCTTCAAAAGACTCCGTTTGTCTGCCGTAAGCATTTCTTGTAATTTGTATATCTATAGATGGAATTGTTGGTTTTCCACCAACAACTTCTTTAGCTAACAATATTGTTCCTGCACATGTAGATAAAGTAGGCTTCCCAGATTTTATAAAGGTATTGATTTTTTGAAACATATCAGCAAAATCGTTAATTTTTCTCATAGCTGTTGACTCGCCACCTGGAAGTATTAGTCCATCTAAACTCTCAATATCCGATTCATTTTTAATTAATATTGGTGTACAACCAATTAGTTCAACACTTTTTGAATGGTCTAGGAAACTACCTTGGAATGAAAGTATTCCAATATTCAATTACCAACCTCTTTTAGCTAACTTCTCTTCATCCGACAAGGTGTCTATATTAATACCTACCATAGGTTCTCCTAAATCTTTTGATATCTCAGCTAAAACTTTTGGATCATTAAAGTTTGTAGTAGCAATAACTATTGCTTCAGCTCGTTCTGCAGGATCACCACTTTTAAATATTCCTGAACCAACAAATACCCCATCACAGCCTAACTGCATCATGAGAGCTGCATCGGCCGGAGTAGCTATACCTCCAGCAGCAAAATTTACTACGGGTAATTTTTTCTGTTCCTTAATTAACTCCAAAACACTTAGTGGTGCACCAAACTTTTTACTTAATGCTACGATTTGGTTTTCATCACAAGAAATTATTTCATTAAGCTCATTAGTAATCGTTCGCATATGTCTAACGGCTTCTACTACATTTCCGGTACCTGCTTCACCTTTTGTTCTAATCATTGAAGCTCCTTCAGCAATTCGTCTTGCTGCTTCTCCAATACCAGTTGCACCACATACAAAAGGAGCTTTAAAAGATTGTTTATTAATATGGTTAACTTCATCAGCGGGAGTTAAGACTTCTGATTCGTCTATAAAATCAATACCGAGTGAATCTAAAATTTGAGCTTCAACAAAATGACCTATTCTAGCTTTTGCCATAACGGGAATTGAGACAGAATCCATAACTTCTTGTATGACACCAACAGAAGACATACGTGCGACACCACCATCGGCTCTAATGTCGGCAGGAATTCTTTCTAAAGCCATGACTGCAACAGCTCCAGATTTTTCAGCAATTACTGCTTGTTCGGCGTTAACTACATCCATTATGACGCCACCTTTAAGCATTTCAGCTAAACCTTTTTTAATTTTATCAGTTGATTCAATTTTCATAATTATAATTGTACCCTAAAGGCTTAAATACAATAAAATCAACTTGTCCATATTTTTATTAATTTCATACTTTTTTATGTGGTTAAATTGTTTAATCCAAATATTTAAAAGATTTTTAGTTTTTATTATTTGAATTGTCTCTTGCAATGAAGACAGTGAATTATTCTCAAAATATATTCCTGAGTTACCAAGAAGATTTACAAAGGGCTCAATATCACTCGAAATAACTATATTTCCTGAATTAATTGCTTCTATAAGTGTTATACCAAAACTTTCACCATAGGTATTTAAAGCAAGATAAATATCAGATTCAATCAATATTTCTCTCTTTTCTTGCTCATTTGGATTTATAAATGTACTGATATTTTTATTATTAATATGTTTATTTGTAATTGCACTGTACTTATATTTTGAATCATAAAAATTACCTACATAATTGTTATATAAATTTAAATTTTTACGTTTTTCATCTCTACCTATAAATAAAAAATGATTATTAATTTTAAATTCTAAGTCATCATTCAGATGGAACATATTAGGTATAAGGTGTGAAAATTTGTTTAATGTTAGAGCATTTTGTTTAGATAATAGACTTACGTGCGTACTTATACCCTTACGACCTATCAATTTATACAATAAATTTAATAAAAAACATACAATTTGATTTAATGCTGCATGGTGCGTAAAAACATATTTTTTATTCTTGGGAAGTCTCCAAAAAGTTAGTGGGACAAAGGGTTCATGGATGTGTACTATGTCTGCCCATTTTAAAGCCTCAAATAATTTTTCTTTATTAGGAAATAAACAAACTGGTGATACTGACCCGTTAAAGGGAATATTCATTGAATTACCTAAGTCATAATCTTTTGAATCGGGAGCTGCAACTTTCGATGTGAAATTTTCTAAATTATTTAAATATGAATTAATAGAAGAAACTTGGTTCTGAACACCTCCAAATGATTTCATATTGTAAGGAGAAATTAAAAGTATATTAATACTCACTAGTCCACACAGGTTGAATGGAATGCCATTGATTTGGATCTAGCATTATAAGATCTTCCAATGATCTACTTAATACTTTTAAACCATGCTGAATACTTTGTGCTTGGTTTTCAAAAAAAGGAACTATGAAAGGTTTACCGAAATGAAGTTCGTAACCATCACCAGATTTTATAAATGCTGTAGGAACAACTGGTAATTGTGTTTCTAAAGAAAGTGCTACAGGCCCTTTAGGAAATGCTGCAATTTGTTTAAAAAATTCAACACCAACTCCACTTTTACCAACATGTCTTTCGGCTAGCAAGCAAACATGGTTGTCATTATTCAATAGTGATATGATTTCGTTAAAAGTATTCTGTCCTTTACCACCTAAAATTATCTTGCAACCTAGTTGTTCTCTAAGATTCGTAAACCAAGCTAAAATCTTTCTGTCATCCAATGGTTCTGCAACAGCAACTAGGTTTAAATCTAATTGTTTACCCATTGGAATTGCAAATTCCCAGTTACCCATATGTGGCAACGCAAGAATATACGAAGAATGATTCTTATTAAGCTTCCTTATGGCCTCTTCATTGATAATTTTAACTATTGGATATACATACTTTTTATAACCATCTTTTGTTAACCATATTGTTTCTAGCCAATATTTTACGTAATTAAGTTTTACTTTAAATACTGAATAATCGCTTATAAACTTTTTTCTTTTGGATAATTTGAAATTCGAATAAGGAGTAAAACAGTAATAAATAACAGCAACTGGGTATGAAAGATAAAGAAGATATTTAATCGGCAATTTATTCAACAATGAATGAAACAATTTGATAACTGAAAATTTCATTTATCTAAAGAATTATAAAGATATATAAAACGTTGAAACACTGTAAGCCATGTTAGTAATGCAAATATGTACATATACACAAATGGTAATTGGAAAAACATGAAGACTACGGCAAAAATAACTCTTTCGGGCCTGGGCGTAATGCCTTTCTTGTTTTCAAAATTATAACTTTCTGACTTAGCTCTCAAATAAGGAATTAAATTTGAAGACACTAATATTGCAAATATAGTGAATAATTCTATGTCGGAATTGGTGTATGAAATGCCAATTACGCTCCATATAACCAGCTCTCCAATTCGATCAATAAACGAATCTAATATAGCACCTTTTTCACTTGATAAATTACTATACCTTGCATAAGGTCCATCAAGGCCATCAATGGCACTACCGAGAAAAATTAATAGAATTCCAAATAAACTTTTTCCAATATAAAAATAATATGAGCCAATAAGAACTACCAGTAAACCAATATAAGAAACAGTATTTGGTTTTATATTAAAATAAGCAAGAACTTTAATAAAAGGTAATGCAATTTTTTCAGATATAGGTTTAAATAATTTTTCAAGCATTAATTGATTCTGTGTACGATTCACTTAAAAGATTTCCAGAAAAGGCGCTAATTTCTACAATAGTTTTGAAATTAGGTGGAGATTCATGGGAATATACAATAACAGTCCAGACTGGTGTAAGAATATTTTTGAAATTAAAAAGAAATGTTAAAGCAATGGAGTAATAACCAATTGAATGATTAATATGACTTAATATATTCTCTATAACCTCTTCTTGTGGAATTAAAAACTTATTGTTTACTAGAAGCAATAATAACGAGACAGCTAAAAGTATAATTATTGATAAATTAAAATTTATAAAATTTAAAAATAAAGAAGCCACATAAGTACAAACTAAAATCAAAATGACATAAACAGGGTAAAATTTTCTTTTATTTGGATTTGGAACAATATAACTACCTACAGCTAAAGAATTTAAATCCTCAGGTATTAACGAATTATCTGCATCATCCTGATTTATTTCAATGCCATCAACCATTTATTGTAAATTCCGGTTCTTTTAATTCAGTTTTAATGATTTTAATCGCATCCTCTAAAGGAACATCTTTAAGATTGTCTTTGTTATAAATATTCAAAGCAACTGTAAAGGAATTTATATCGTTTTCACCGACAATCACTTGTATTGGAGTTTTGTTTTTTTGTGAACTATGAATCTTTTCACCTAATCTAATATTTCTATCATCGATATTTATACGATAGCCAGATAGTTTATCATTAATTTGATCTATATATTCAGTAACATTACCAATTGTTAGAACATCAATTTGTACTGGAGATAACCAACCTGGCATATGACCCGCATAATGTTCAATTAAGACACCTGTAAATCTTTCAACAGATCCAAGTAGTGCACGATGTATCATCACAGGTCTTACTTTTTTATTGTCAGTATTTACATATTCAATATCAAAATTTTGAGGTTGAGCAAAGTCAATTTGTATTGTACTTAACTGCCATCTTCTACCTATCGCATCTTTTGCGTGTAAATCAATTTTTGGACCATAAAATGCCCCTTCACCTTTAGCAGTAGCAAAAGGAATATTTAATTCCGTTAAAGAATTTTTAAGACTATCTGTTGCAACTTCCCAATCTTCATCAGACCCTATGTATTTTTTAGGTTTTGTGGACAAATCTGCCTCTATATCGAATAGCCCGAAACTGTTAAGAAGCTTCACAGAAAAATTTAGTAATGTTTTAACTTCGCTATTTATCTGATCATTTGTGCAAAAAATATGTGCATCATCCTGGGTAAAGCCTCGTAATCTAAGTAAACCATGGAGAACACCTGTTTTTTCATATCTATATACAGATCCAAATTCAAAATATCTTAAAGGTAGTTCTTTATATGAATGCAAATCGCTTTTGTATACAAGTATGTGAAATGGACAGTTCATAGGTTTTAGATAATAAGTTTCATCATTTTCTTCATGAACAATCGGTGGAAACATATTTTCCTTATAATGCTTTAGGTGTCCAGATGTTTCCCATAAAATTGATTTACCTATATGCGGTGTGTTTACTAAATCATAGCCGTTATTTAGATGAGCGTTTTTACTGTAGGTTTCAATAAGATCTCTTAAAATTGCTCCTTTCGGCTTCCATAAGAAATTACCCGATCCCAATTCATTGGAAGTTGTAAATAGATTAAGTTCATTTCCTAATTTTCTATGGTCTCTTTTTTCAGCCTCTTCTTGTTGAACTAAATACTCGTCCAAATCTTTTTTTGTAAACCAAGATGTTCCATATATACGTTGTAATTGTGGATTATCCTCATCCCCCCGCCAATATGCACCGCCTAATTTTGTTAATTTGAAATGTTTTAGATATTTTGTATTTGGTATATGAGGTCCTTTACACAAATCATTAAAATCATCATTAGAATACATTGTTACAGAATCACCCGATACACCTTCTTCAGACTCTGCAGAAGTTATAAGTTCAATTTTAAATGACTGTTCCTTAAAAATTTTTTTTGCATCTTTTTTTGAAATTTCAGATTTGTTAAATTCTTGTGAACTTTTAGTAATACTAACCATCTCTTTTTCGATTTCAATTAGATCAGTTTCTTTAAGTGGTTCATTAAACAAAAAATCATAATAAAATCCATTTTCAATACTAGGACCAACACCATACTTAGCGTCGGGGTATAAATTTAAAACAGCTTGAGCAAGTATATGAGCTGATGAGTGTCTTAAGATGTGCAATGCGTCTGGATCACTATTAGTAACTATTCGTACTGAAATGTTTTTATCAAAAACAGTTGATAGATCAAAAAAATTGTTATCTATTTCTATACATATAGCGTCTTTTGCTAATTTTGAGCCGATACTTTTAGCAATATCAAAGCCGGTAACAGGATTATCAAATGATTTAATTCCTCCATCTGGCAACGTTACTTCTACAGTCATAATTTCATAATAATAACTAAAATATGATATTTATCACACAACAAATAATCTAATTAATCCTGGATAACAAAATTTTCTTACTTTTATTTAATAAAATAGAAATATGAAAAATAAAGTCTTATTTGAAGGTAATGAAATTGTAGTTCAAATACCGAATGCTGTTAAAAATTTAAATGTTAAAATAAATTATATTTTCCCAAATCCATATCAACTAGTAGTTAAAGAAGTTTCCTTCTTTACAAAAAAAAATTTAGAAATTAATTCAGTAGATATACGTGAAGTCAACTACTTTACCATTAAGAAAAAAGGTTTAAATTTAATAAATAACATAGCAAATATTGATAAAGATTACTTTTACAAACAAACAAAAAACAATCAATACATGTCATTTGATTTAAATAAAATATCTAAATATTTAAAAACTAGAATTTATGAGAATGAAGACTTAAAACTTGCTGCTTATGCTTATTATTATGTTTTAAATAACTTCAATTATGCTACAAATTATTCATTATTTTTATCCAAAAAACTTGGATATAGTGATTCTTACATAAAGAATTTATCAAAAGAACTTTTTAAAAATGGTTATCTCAAAAAAAATACTTCAGGTACTCCTGGAGGAATCTTTACAAGAAAAACTATAAAATTGTTTAACTCTCCGAAATTTCAACAGTTTCAATAACAACATCCTCAACTGGTTTATCAGCAGCTCCAGTTTCTACGCTCGCAATTTTATCAATAACATCTAAACCATCAATTACTTTACCAAAAATTGCGTAACTGTAAGGAAGAGGATAATCAACATGCATTATGAAAAATTGACTTCCATTTGTATTAGGTCCTCTATTTGCCATCGCTAAGATTCCTTTAGAATAAGGAACTTGATTATTTAATTCATCTTCAAATTCATATCCTGGATACTTTCCGTACTCACCATGTCCGGTTCCAGATGGATCACCACCTTGAATCATAAACTCTGGAATAACTCTATGAAAAATAACACCGTCATAGTATCCATCTTTTGCGAGAGTAACAAAGTTATTAACTGTAATTGGAGCATCTTTCGTAAAAAATTCAACCTTCATATCTCCTAATGAAGTTTTAATAAGTGCAGTATAAGTTTTATTTTCATCAATAGTCATTTCATGCTGTTGTGTGTAAGTTTTTTCCATGTTGTCTCCTAATGTAGTTGTTGTTTCTAAAGTAGTTGTATCTACATTTTCACTTGATGATTCATCTGTCCCACCGCATGAAATTAATATAAATAAAACTAAAAAATATTTTTTCATTTTAATTTCCTGTTCCACCAATATTACCACTTCTGATATTTCCGGAGTTTATTCTTTTTTCTTCCATGCAAGATCCTTTTGCACTTTTCCAACAATCTGGATTGTTAGATAAATCATTATTACTTGAACATGAAAAAAATATAATAACGAGTGCCAAAACCCTACAGTCATTTAACTCTACTAAGCCTAACTTTAGAAATAGCAACTAATTTTTCATTATGTGTTATTTTACATTCCC
>Ga0181379_1000941_pt1 | contig 13830 bp, 6 predicted proteins | sample 2SPOviralmetaG_FD_130115 | JGI IMG/M metagenome (GOLD analysis project Ga0181379, IMG submission 130115) | Marine viral communities from the oligotrophic San Pedro Time Series (SPOT) site, San Pedro Channel, CA, USA - 2 SPOT_SRF_2009-07-10 | ecosystem: Environmental > Aquatic > Marine > Strait... | reverse complement strand
CGCTTCTTGTTTTGGTTTACGGATACCAGGTTGAAGGCAAGGTTACATCGCTTTGGTTGGCGTTTGGAATGCTGACGTTCATGTCTCCAACGATTTTTGCATATGGTCGAATTATGGGCGCATCTTGGAACATGTTGCTGATCAGCAAATGGCGCACAACCCGTGGGCGTCTGAATCCAATCGATCCCGAGAAAAACGGATTTATTGGGCGGTTGTTTTCCTTTCTGCTTGTGCTCTTCCTCTTGACCATGCCTTTGACGGCCCTTAACGGCATTGTCACCGTTCTCTACGTCATGACTGAAAATCCGGATAACAGGGACGATATCCTCAATTTTGGAGGAATGATAGGTTATGCAATCTACGTCAACATTGATGTGATTTCAGAGATCTTGTTTCACTGGGAATTTATCAAAGCCATTCCTGCATTCTTATCCCTTTACTTGACATTGAACATCGCCATCGTAGGCCTTGCCTTCATTTTTGAACTGACAAGAAACTTGATTCTCGGGGGACAATCATTTGGAGGTCTGTTTGGTGTTGTTCTGGACACGCCTCGGGAAATTCGTGCAGAAAAATCAGCTCAAGCTCGGCAACTCACGTTCGCTTTCGCTGGATTTTCAGGATACACTGTTTTGCTCCTGATTTTGGTTTGCTACAAGGAATTTGGTGACTTGATGCCGATGACCGATTGGCTCGAATCCAATGGATTCATGGAAGGGACAAGGCTGCTCACCGTTTGGTTATTCATCGCCGTTGGACAGGTCATTTTCTTACTGACGTGGCTCCTCTCCATCAACAAGTTTGGGCATCTCATCTCTCTTCGCTTTGATTTGAATCCTGACGAACGTCGTCAGGGTGCTGTTAAACTCGAGGGCGGTGATCGCCTGCAAAACTTGGTCGAAACCGCTGCATTCAACGAAGATATTGACCTGCTGATTCGCGTTCAGACTCATGATTTCCCGGGTGATCAAGCCTTAATTCGTCAAGAGAAAAGCCGTGCATCAATGTGGGAAAAGGCCTTGCGAGGCTTGTGGCCACAAGCCATTGAAGAAGGCCGTAAACTTCTCGCACAAACTGGCGGAGATAACGATGAGGCGAGGATGATCATCGCCACTGGATACATGGCCCTTCGTCGGCTCGATGCAGCCCGTGAAGCGCTTCATGGCCTTCAACAACCGGAAGGATACGATGAGCCAGAAATTCTCTCCTTTGTTTGCGAATGGTTGGACCCATGGAACGGCAGCGTCACTGAAGACGATATCTGGGATTGGGAAAACAACTCTGCCATTGATCACCTTCAGGCTCTTCTTGGGATGATGAAGTATTGGCGTCCGCAACCAAAAGATATGATGGTTCACAACGACAGGCTCTCCCAGATTGGTCAATTGTCCATGGTCGCATTGCTAAGAGCACAACGGCTCTATGATGAAGCCTTGGAAATGTCAATTGCCTTGGTCAGAGCTGACCCAACCGGAGTTCGCCCTCGCATCGCTGTTGCACTCTGCCTGTTGGATACAGGTCAGTGGCATGACGCCAAGACGGTGGTGGATGAACTCATCAAGAGCGATAGCATGGACCCTCGCGTCATGGCTTTGGCTGTCATTTTCGGCTATGGCAAAAAGGGGAGAGAGCACATGGAAGTCTCCCTTTTGCTTGATGATGCAAAGGAAGCAAAGAAATGGATGGACATCGCTCCTGTGAACGCCTATGCTGCCATCCTTCAGAAAGGGGGTGTTGATGAAGCGCTCAACGCAAACGCTCTCATTGTGGCCCATGAAGCAACACGCCGAGCAATGCCTCCTCGGTTTTCAGCGGGTGTTTTATCGAAGATATTCCAATACTTTGTCGTTATACCAATCTGGTTTGTTGCGGGTATTTTGACCTACCAAGAGATCGGCCCAACCGAGGGCTTGTCCCTTTTGGGAGGATTGCTTTTCCTGCATTTTTCCTACGTCAGACTAACCCGTCAACAAGAGCATCAAATTCGTCATCGAGACCAGCGGGGTATGATTCGGTACGCCCGTCGTATGAAGCGTTTCAAAGCCATCCCTATGGTCGAAAACATACCGATTGGGACCCACCTCTTGCTGAGTGGTATTTTGGTGTCAGTCAATGGGGTCGTTCTTGATATTGGATTCCCTGCGTGGTTGTCTGAGCGGCTTCCCAAAGAATCTGAGAAGAAAGTGCGAGCACGTCTTCGCCGCAGGGCAGTGGCGCTCGAAAAAGGTCGTACTCCACGCATGGCTATTCTCGGCAAAGCTTGGTGGCTTAAGCGTCCCAAAGAGCACACTGAATCTGGGCCAATGTTGGAACGGGAAATCGGTCCAGTCGCTTACAGGGGCCGCACAAATTACATTCGTAAAAAGGAAGCAAACGCCCTGAACGCCGCTGCAAAAGGTGAGGAACAATCGATTCAAAACCGATTTATCCCTCGAAACACCATTCGCAGCGAACGAACCATGGGCTAGAATTGGTCAACCTCCATTGAACGAGAGTTCAAAGACTGGCTGTTGTGAAGGGCATGCATGAAGACCCGTCATGGTGCATGGGCACCCTCACAGGAGAACATGGCTCATGCATCAACCATTCTTGAAGCGGTCAAGTCCAACGGCCGACTTTATCGAGATGGTTTCGGAATGATCGCATCTGAAAACATCATCTCACCAATGGTCCGTGAAATTGTAGGAAGCGATTTGCATGGAAGATATGCTGAGGGCTTGCCAGGGAAGCGCTACTATCAGGGGTGTGAGGAATTTGACACCATTGAATCCCTCGGCATCCGTCTTGCTAAGGAGGTATTCAATGCACCCTTTGCGAACATCCAATCCACTTCGGGTACGGTTTCCAACATTGGGGCATTGAAGGCACTTGCAAAGCCCGGAGATCGAATCACTGCCGTTTCAACGGCAGATGGGGGCCACATTTCGCATGCTCGAATGGGTGCTGTTGGACTGCGAGATCTCAACCTGACAACCTATCCGTGGGATGAAGAACGGATGGAGCCAGATGTGGATGCGGCTTGCGCAACCATTCGAGCGACCGAACCCAAAGTAGCCCTCTTTGGTCAATCGGTGTTTCTTTTCCCAACCCCTCTCGAAGAGATGGCTGCTGCGGCAAAAGAGGTTGGGGCCACCGTCATGTACGACGGCGCTCACGTCCTAGGTTTGATTGCAGGGGGTCAGTTTCAAGATCCGTTTAGAGAGGGTGCAGATATCATGACCGGCTCAAGCCACAAAACATTCCCTGGCCCACAAGGTGGATTCCTCTTGTCCTCTTCTGAAGATGAAACATTTCACCGCAAACTGAACAATGCGATGTTCCCGGGAGTCTGTTCCTCATACCATTTGCACCATGTAGCAGGAAAGGTGATGGCCCTTGCTGAGTTCAAAGAATATGGCGAAGCGTATGCTACCGACACAGTTCGAAACGCTAAAGCCTTCGCAGCAGCACTGGCTTCAGAAGGATTTGATGTCTTAGCGGAAAGCCGAGGCTACACTGCTTCCCACCAAGTGCTGACTCGCCATGGTGAACTTGATTCAGGATCCGGGGCAAAGGCGGCTTCATTGCTGGAAAAAGCAGGTATTGTCACCAACATGAACATGCTTCCCGGGGACACCAAAGCCCTCTCTCCTTCAGGCTTGAGGTTGGGTGTTCAGGAATTGACACGAGTCGGGTTTTCAGAAGATGACATGATCGATGTGGCTCGCCTTTACGCTCGAGTCCTCCTCGAGGCAGAAGACCCAGCCAAGGTTCGCAACGATGTTCATGCGATGAAAGCAGAGCGACAAACCATACGGTATTGCTTCAATGAATCCAACCATTCTGGATATCCGATTTGAGGTGGTTGGGTGTCAAATCCATTGGATGGCGCGCAAAAAGCCCTGCATCCTCGGAGCGACGGAACCATCACTGATGATTGGGGCGCATCTGTGTTGATGTTTGGAACTGTGGAGTTTTTTCAATTTTGGAACGCCCTGGATGGTCAATTCCACTCTCCTATGGGTCGAAAACTCATTTACGCAGCAACGGATTCTGAAGAACGGTTTCTCAACGAAACCACCTTCGCCAAACGCAAGGGATTTTTTTGGAAAAAAAGGGCAGTCAATCAGTTCGAAGAACGCTGGCGGAACATGGGGTGGGGTTCTTGGAGCAGGTTCCATATTGCTCAGCCTTGTCATGATGCAGTCGCCGTCGGGCTCAGTTTGGCTCACGATGAATTCCTTGAATCTCGGCGTGCAGATGTGAATTGGCGTCAATCCTCGAATGAAATGTTGGAGCTTGAATTTTCGGGGAAGACCTCACAAGTTTCAGAACTCGGCTCGGTCGATCGACTGGATTGGGGGGTCTTCGCAAGTGAGTCCGCCCTCCCTTCAGGCATAGACCTTGACCTGGAGCCTCGGTCTTTTGGATATTTTTTTGGACAAGAACGGGTCTTTTTCCTTCCGGTAGGGGTGCTCCATGCCTTGTTTATATCTCTCCGGGGACGTCCCTGTCAGCCAACGAAGGGGGATGCATACGAGGTCGAATTGCCTGATTCAATGTTATTTTGTGCTGCAGCTACTGCGATGGCGTCTGCCTTTTCACATTCACATTATGCAGTGTTTCTCCAAGCGTCCTCAGACTGGAAAGGGCATGTTGAACAACGTTTTGAGTCTCGAGGATTCGGGAAGGTTTTTGTTCAATCCAGCATTCTCGATGGCGATACGTCGAGCGTTTTCATTGTTCAATCACACGTTCCTTCTCTCGCATGTGGCTTGCTCATAGGCATGTGGGAGCGTGCCCATGGTGAGCGAGCAAGGGTTCATGTTTCAAAAAGTGAGAATGGATTGGTATTGACCCTCAAGAAGCCAATGGTTGATTATGCAACGGAATCATAACACACAACGCCAATCGACATCAAGTTTTACACGCAAATGTGGTCAAGGTTCATAACCGAATCATTACCTCGGCAAGAATGCACAGATGTGCGGGGTATGAATCATGAGCCTTAATCACAACCAGATGGCCTATGTAGCAATTGTTTCAACGCTGATTTTTGGAGCTCTTTTTGTCGGAGTTTCCGGCTTTTTCCAAACAAGCGAAAACATCGGAGGTTTCGAAAGCGCTGCTGAAGAAGATCTGCGCGGAGAATCCGAGTTGATGGCGGAAGCCAAGGATTCCGATGGCGATGGACTTTCAGACAAACTCGAAGAAACCCAATACGGCACAGATGTCAACGACATTGACACCGATAATGACGGGATGACCGATGGTTGGGAGGTCCAGCACGGCCTCAATCCCCTCGATAACGGCGAATCCGATGATTTAACCCTAGATCCAACTCAAAGTGAGGAAACGGAAAACGCTCAACTAGAAAACGAAACGGAATCGTGGCCTGATCCTAATCAAGGCCCATCTGGCGACCCAGACCGAGACGGATTGACCAATCAAGCCGAACAAGAGTTGGGCACTGACCCACAACGAGCGGATACCGACAATGACGGACTGAACGACCGTTGGGAGTCGCTGTACACCACAAGCGTCCAAACACCCGGTGGCGACGTCGTTTTGTTCAATCCACTTGATGGAAACTGGGACTGTCTGTTGCTCGACCAGGCTATGGTTGATGCCCTTGAATCACGATTCAACGGTGAGAATGGTTTCGCCGACTGGGATGAACTTGCCTCCAACGGCCGTCATTCTTGCGATATGGTGCTCGACAGCGATGATGACGGGTTGGCCAACTTTGAGGAAGAAGCATTTGGAACCGACCCCACAAATCGAGATTCAGACATGGATCTTATCGATGACATTGTTGAAGTTGCCAACGAAACCATCGCACTTTACATGGGCATGGGCGAAAACTGCAATGAAAAACTTCTCGACCCAGTCTCTCGTGTCGGTCCGTTCTTTGGAAAAGACCGCAGTTGGTTCATGATGGACATGGATGGCGATGGTTTGCTCAACGGCCCTTCTGATTGGGACACGGACGGGGACGGCATGCCTGACGGATACGAATACTGCTATTCCGTTCCAGCCCTTGCCCCTCGTGCAGAATTTGTTCTCAACCCATCCAATGCCTCCGACGGCTACGGCGATTGGGATGAGAACGGAGAAGGCGATGGAATGAACAACCTTGAGGAGTACCAGGTCGCTCAACTCTTCGGTGAAGGGAACTTCACCTCACCTTGGCTAGCAGACACTGATGATGATGAAATGCCTGACCAGTGGGAAGCTGTCAACGGACTTCATCCTCGCTCCGCTTTGAACCGTGATCTTGACCCTGATTTCGACGGATGGGACCTTGATGGTGATGGTGATGTCCTGTATTCTCTGCTCGAAAACACTGCTGTCGTCCACACATTGGATGTCTCATTGGGTGATCAGGTAGAGGCTAACGATCAGGTGGCTTCTGCACGAATCACACTGGCTGGTGGAAACCAGCAAGTCGTACCCATGCGAGCACCAGTTGACGGATATGTTTACGAAATCAATGTCGTCGTTGGGCAGAGCATTGAATCCCGACTGTTCAGTTGGATGTCCATTGTAGAGGAAGAAGAACGCTTCACGAACGTCATGGAATACAAAGCCAACGACCGGGACCAAGATGGTGAACTTGATGGAAGAAGCACAGACCCCCTCAACCCAGATACGGACAACGATGGCCTCATTGATGGTATTGAGGTGATGGGCTGGGAAATTCTTGTGGTGAATCGTGGTGTCCAACCAACCTGGGTCACATCTGATCCAGGACTCTATGATACGGACGCTGACGGGCTCTCGGATTTTGCTGAATTCTCTTCCGTTTGCAACTCGGGTGGATCCAACGCCTCGAATCCAGACACGGATTCTGATGGTTTGACCGACCTCGAAGAAGCTGGTGATAATTTCATGTGGGAAGGCGTCGCTTATTCGACGAGTCCATGTATGTTTGATACTGATAACGACGGACTCGAAGATGGTGAAGAAGTTGTTGCAGGAGAAGATAACTTCCTTACCCACGCCAACAAATCTGATACCGATGATGACGGATTGATTGACGGCCAAGAAGTGCTCTTTGTGCCACGACCATTCCAAAACCCCACCAACCCCCTGCTCAACGATACCGATGGCGATGGGATGTTGGATGGTTGGGAAATGCAAGTCAAATCAGCTGAAGACAACACCAACTCGCACAGCCTTTGGGTCTCAACATCAACGTGGTCCCGGCCAGGATGTGAAGCAACCCAGTCCAATTCCTGTACCATGGAGCCTGGCGGATATGTCTGGCAAAACTGGTTGGGAGGATTTACCGTGGAGGCCAAGTTCTCAGTCAGTGAAATGAATCTCACTGGATTTTTGATGCCAGGCAATGATCTCTGCGATGGATGCAATGGCCGTTGGGCTCTTGATCCTTCACTCAGTTCCCTCAAAGACGATACTTTCGACATCGACAACGATACGCTCGCCAACGGCATGGAAGCACCCGACCGGTGGAACACCAACCCTGTTGACGACGACACGGACGGTGATCTCCTCCCAGATGGCTGGGAAGTGTATTACTCACAAATGGCCTTTGAAACTGGTCTTGCTGACAATGAAACCGTGGGCGTTTACGGTGCCCGTGGTGTCATGGACCCATCCATGCCTGATAGCGACCTTGACGGGCTTGATGATGGGTTTGAAGACCCAGATCGTGATGGACTCAACCGCACAGGATTGATCAAGCGTTATTGCCCAGGATACAACGATACGACGAACTCAGAATGCAACATTGACCCTGACACCCCAGACGGACTAAGGTTCTATGAAAACCTCGAGAATTACACGAACTACGAGGAAATGCAGAACATGACCAACCCAATTTCCAACGATTCTGACGGCGATGATTGGAACGATGGCCCTGAAGTGTACTATCAAGACCACGATGAGGACGGAATGGCCACGGGCTGGGAATACCACTTCCAGTTTGATCCATTTGACGGTGCAGATCGAATGGTGGACACAGATGGTGATGGTTTCGTGAACTTCTGTGAATACAAATGGGATACAAATCCAAGAAACCCCGTGTCCTATCCTGGTCAAGGTGAATTGTGCGATCCGTTCAGCGATTGAATGCAACAGGTGAATCCGTCAGATGTGGAAGGTCAGAAGCACATTGGTCCTAGCAAGTTTGCTCTTGCTATCGCTAGCGACACCTGCATCCGCCCATCACAAAATGGAGGGTCCATCAGACCTTGTCTTCGATCAACCTCAGGGTGCATTTTTTGACACCTATCTCAACATCAGTGGGACCTCGAGTACACCGCTTCCACAGACGCCTTGGTCCGTTGTTAACATCAGCGGAGCTACACCAATGACGGTGTTCTCCGGCCCCCACCTCACATCGGTCGTACCTGTTGACGAAGGGGTCTATGAGTGGACGCTTTCAGTCAACGTTGCTGAGTTGGCATGCACTTGTTTTGTTCACATCGATACCGATGGCTTGCAACATGGGGGTGTACATGCATCGTTGGTGGTTTATGTCGGGGATTCCCATCATCGGCCCGTCCTGTTGGATGAGCTCAATGTCATGGATGTTGAGAGGTTTGGTGCTGTCGAACCTCTTCGGTTGAAAGATTCATTGGAACTGAAAGTCCCAATGGTATTGCCTACGAGCACGCCACAGGAGAGCCAATTTTTCGTTGATGTATGTGAAGCGCCCTATGGTGTCTGTCTTACTGAATCTTACCGCGTCCAAATCAATCATCTGAACGTCAGTGGCGAAGACCATCTCGTACTCAACGCTACGGTTATGTCACTCGAGGAAGGAATCTGGAGGTTGGATCTCTCCATGGTCGATGCATTGTTAACGCCGAGTGGTTCATTTCGAATCTATGTCGTGCATGATCTAACACCCCCAGAAGTTTCTCTTGCGATGAAACCTCTCGTGTTGGAGGGGGAGGTGTTCCACATTCATGCGACGATTGATGATGGCTATGAAGGGGCAAGTTTCGAATTGTCTTGGACCATTGTCGGTGAGGATGGTTCGCGAAGGGTTCCTGCTCCAAGTGAGCAAGTTCAGGACAAGCAACTCACGCTGAACATGAATGAGTCCGGTACATACAGCGTTGAGCTCACCATTCAAGATACATCAAGAAATACAGTCTTTGTCCGCGAGAATTTCACGGTCGAAAACATTCGCCCTCTTGCTGCAATTTCAGTGAATGGTCTGATGCTTGAAGACGAGCAAACCCTCATTCTTGAATCTAAAAACGACTGGATTTTGAACGGCAGCCAAAGCTTAGACAATGAGCCAGTTGACTATTTGTGGGTGATTGATGATACGTACTCCATTCGAGGGACACCGGTATTGGGCCCCTCAGATTTCCCTTCAACCGGATTACACACTGTTGAACTCATCGTCTTTGATGACGACGGCGCCACCCATTCCACCATCGTTCAGGTTGAGATACAGGGCGAAGATTCTGTTGTGGAACAATCCAACATTGTGGGGGCCACCGTCGTGTGTCTCATGCTCTTGGTCCTCTTCGGTGTTTTGTGGACGAGGAAAGCCGAGGCTTCGAGCACCAGCCTTCCAAAATGGAACAAACCGGATACCATCAACGACGAAGAAACCTATCGGTTTGATACCAGCATCAATGCAACGGTTGAAGAAGAAAAACCCCGAGGATGACCTATGTTCGCCGAGGCAATGGCCCGTATTCCAACCCCACCACGAGCTACTGCTGTGGACGAATACCGGGGCCGGCAACAGCGCTTAACTTCCCAATGCCGAGTTGACGATCTCATCATTGTCTCCTCCCCTCCATACGCTGTTCGTTCAAACGACGTGGAGTACCGATACCGCACCTCGAGCGACCTCCTTTACCTCACAGGATGGATTGAACCTGAATCGGTGTTGGTTTTGCGTTGCGTCGAAGGAACGTGGATTTCGTCTTTATTTGTGCAACCAAAGGACACACTCAAAGAAATCTGGGAGGGTCGAAGGCCCGGCACAGAGGGTGCGGTCGAACATCATGCCATCGACGTGGCCTACAACAACACTGAACTCGAAGATTATCTTGAAACATGGCTGGGTGATGCTCGTCGTGTGTTCGTGCGTGGGGGGGTCAACACGACCATAGATTCCCTCGTTGAATCAGCCGTCCGTCGCCGAGACCGTGCTCGTCAGCATTTCGGATCAGGTCCAGTCTCTGTTCAAGACCCATCTGGAATGCTCGCCGAGCTCCGGCTTCGCAAGTCCGCTTCAGAAATCGAACAAATGATCTATTCCAGTAAAGTAGCAAGTGTTGCTCATGAGCTGGCTATGCGTCACAGCAGGGAAGGTGTCACTGAATATCAACTGCAATCCATTATTGAGGGGTTCTTTTCTTACGCAGGCGCCTCAGGCTGGTCCTATCCCTCCATTGTCGGATCTGGTGAGAACGCAACCATTCTTCACTACACGACCAACGAAGCAATCTGCGGACATGACGAGGTGATTCTCATCGACGCAGGGGCTGAATACAGAGGTTATGCGAGCGATATCACTCGTTCATGGCCCATTTCTGGCACCTTTTCTGATGCTCAAAAGGAAATCTATCAAGTCGTCTTGGATGCGCAGTATGCTGCGATTGACGCTTGTCAGGTTGGAGCACCGTACACTGCTCCACACGAGGCAGCGAGGAGGGTTCTTGCCGAAGGACTCATCAAACTGGGAGTCATTACACAATCCCTTGAAGACGCACTCGACATGGACAAAGGTCAACTCAAAAACTGGTACATGCACAACACCAGTCATTGGATTGGCCTTGACGTGCATGACGCAGGGATCTACAAACCAGGTGGAACTCCTCGTCAACTTGAGGCAGGAATGTGCCTTACGGTTGAGCCGGGATTGTATTTTGGCGCTTGGAGACCAGATGTGGATTGCCCAGAACGCTATGCTAACATCGGTATTCGAATTGAAGATGACGTGCTCATCACCACCGATGGACCACAAATCCTCACGGAGGATTGTCCAAAAACCATTGAAGATCTTGAGTCCATCATCGGCCGTCCCCTTGAGTGAGGTGTTCAGATGAACTGGCAGTCCATTCTTGAGCGCCAAGGGTCTTGGACTCGGGAAAGTGCAAATCAACTTCGCCTCACTTCTCAAGAGGCGACGCTGTTGTACGACTCCGCCCCCCTTCACGCTTTGATGCAAGCAGCCCACGCACGACGGACGGCCATGCACCCTGACCGAAGGGTTACTTACCTCGTTGACCGGAACATCAACTACACCAACGTCTGTACAATCAATTGCCAGTTTTGTTCATTTTACAGACCGCCTGGTCATGATGAAACATACACGCAGTCATTTGACGAAATATCTCAACGAATCAAAGAACTGGAATCGATAGGCGGCTCTCGCATCCTCATGCAGGGTGGTGTCAATCCTTCGCTTCCTTTCTCATGGTATCTTGACCTTCTTCGCCATCTACGAACACACCACCCTTCCATTGATCTTGACTGTTTTAGCCCCATTGAGATTGAGGGGATTGCTGAAGTTTGTGGAATGTCAACCCTGGAGGTTTTGCAACAATTGCAACAAGCAGGAATGCACGGACTCCCTGGTGGCGGTGCAGAAATGCTTGTTGACGATGTCCGCAAGGACGTATCACCCAAAAAAGGGGCTCCTGCCAACTGGCTGAGGGTGATGGGTGAAGCACAATCACTTGGGTTAACCACCAGTGCGACCAATGTGATTGGATTTGGTGAATCAAATGCCAATCGAGTCGAACATATGAGTCGTATTCGGGAACTTCAAGAATCCACCCTCGCATTGGGCAGAACAGGATTTACATCGTTCATCGCTTGGCCGGTACAGCTTGAAGTGAATTCATTTGGGCGACGAAACAGAGGGCAAAACAAGCACGAACTCGGAGCCGGTTCGTCAGAATACCTCCGCCATGTAGCCATCTCGCGCCTTTACCTCGATAACATCGAACACATCCAGGCCTCGTGGCCAACCATGGGTCTGAGCATTGCGCAGATGGCCCTGCTTGGCGGTGCTGACGACGCTGGTTCCACCATGATGGAAGAGAATGTTGTATCTGCTTCCGGGACCACGAAACTAGAAGCATCTGAACATGAATTGCAATCGTCCATTCTCCGAGCAGGCTTCGTACCGCACCGGCGAGACAGCGATTACAATCTGCTCGATACCGATGTTATTGCAGAAGAGCCCGCAGCTCTCGCTGCGCCACCCCCTCTCATGTCGTAGGTCCGTAGAATACGATCCATACCACGGCTCTGATGTTTCGGCCGCCGTTGCCGATACCATCTGATGGGACATAGTCAGCTCCATTGTAGTAGCCTCTGTAAACAAGATGATTGGTGTTGTTCGTGCTGTTATCCGTCCAATCGGTGATGTCGTAGGTCCATTGTTTCACGTCCTGACCCGCACACCATCCTGCTCGGCCGAATGGCCAAGAACCAAATTGATTGGCGACCACGCCGTTGTCAACTTCGTTCTCGCATCCTTCATTGCTGTTCACGAGAGGGTGCGACTCGTAGGTGTGATGCTGTCCCATTGTGTAGTGGTGCTCGTGATCACAGAATTCAGCGCAATTGGCCGTGTCTTTGTTGAATCCATGGCCGGTAATGGTCGCAACGATCTCAACGCTGGTGGCGCTGGATGGCACAGTGAAATTCAGTTGACGATTGTATTTTGATTCGTTGTTGTATGTCCCATCAAACTGTCCGCCACTGAAGGCGTAGGTTGCATCCACGGCTCTAGAACCACTGCCCCAATCGCTGAACAGGAATGTAACGGTGAGATGGCCTCGATTGGCGCCTGCATATTTGAACCGCCGGTCTTCGTCGTCGTTGAACATGAACAGGTATGGGGATATATCTGTGAGCCACATGCCTTCCCGGCCATAGGTTGTAATCCAACGAACGGCCTCAGTATTGCATACAGATGAGTTGTCTTCATCGCACGCAAAGAGGTAAGCGAGATAATCCCATTCGTGACATCCGCCATAGGTGCCATCGGATTTTTGATATCGATTGGTTCGTTCGTAGCACGCATGTTCGTGATACACTTCAAGCGTGTCGTAAGAAGAAAGATTCTCAGGCAGGTCGAATGTTCCATTGCTGAATGAAGAGTAGCCTGAATTCCAACCACCGGTGTGTTGTTGGTAATCCATGATGGATACGGCATGAACGGCCGGGTCTTGCTCTCGGATTTTTGCGGGAAATTCAGCCACCCACTGGTTGGGTTCGAACGAAAGGTGGTATGGGTCGTTGGATTGTGTGGTCCAAGCATAAAGCGACCCGGTTTCTCTTGCGAGTTGAAAACGGTCTATGCCCATAAAGAACGGGCTGTTGAAAGAGGAAATCATTGAGCCCAATCCACCGCCGAGGTTGCTGGCATCCATGTCGATGTAATGGATTCGGGCGTCCCAGTGGGCTTCCTCACTGATGGATAGACCTGCCAATACTGCATTGCGTTGGTTGACCACATCGCTGTGGTAGCTGTTGTCGAATGAACCGTAAAACAAATGCGTGTTCTCGGGTAGGTTTCGAATGAATTTACCGGGGTTTTGACTCCATGTCGCACCGTTGTTGTTCCCATTGGAATCGGTGTATTTGAACATGAAAAAGTAAACGTCATGCCCTGTCCATCGGTTGTTGAAATTGAACGTGCCGTTCAACGTGGGAAAGGAAAATTGAGGCACGACCTGCATCGGGCCGTCCAGTGTGTTTGCACTGGTCCAAGGCACTGGCTCTTGCACTACAGCACATCCGACGGCATTCACGCTCCATCGCTCTGGTGATTGACTGCACTGATCGACATTGGCGAACACGCCATCGTCATCAAGATCTGCACAACCTACACTGTTG
>Ga0181379_1000940_pt1 | contig 13844 bp, 10 predicted proteins | sample 2SPOviralmetaG_FD_130115 | JGI IMG/M metagenome (GOLD analysis project Ga0181379, IMG submission 130115) | Marine viral communities from the oligotrophic San Pedro Time Series (SPOT) site, San Pedro Channel, CA, USA - 2 SPOT_SRF_2009-07-10 | ecosystem: Environmental > Aquatic > Marine > Strait... | reverse complement strand
CCGTTGCAGTATCCATCCCAAACAGCAGCGTGACCACCAGTGCCGTCGCCGTTGGTGAAGTCGCCACCTTGCAGCATAAAGCCAGAGATGACACGATGATAGGTTGTACCGTCATAGGAGCCATCACGAACGAGTTCCTTAAAATTCTCAACGTGAGTTGGCGCATCGTCACCATACAATTCAATGGTGATTTCACCGGTTTCAAACGAGCCGTCAGCGTTGGTCCACGACATCTCAAAGACGACATTTTGCCCGTCTGCCTGCGGCGCACTCAGCGCACTGATGACCACAAGCACAACCAGGAGCCCGGAGAAAACGGTGACAATGCCTGCCAAGGTAGGGGTGCCGTTTCGAGCCATTGGCGGGAAAACTGTTTCACTGATTCTTGCGTCTTGCATCTCATTGAGAAGGCTGTTGTATTGAGTGCTTGCTCGCTTGTCCTTGGGGTTGGCCTTAATTGAATCACGAAACAAGGAGGCTGCGTTTCGAAAATCGCTCTTTGAGCGGGTGACTTTCGCTTTTGCCCACGTCGCTTCGCCTGCAATTCTCAGTGTAGTAGGATGTTGCCCTTTAGAATCCACATCTCGCAAGAGATCCAATGCTCCCTCATACTTCCCTTTGGTGAGTGATTTCTCAGCCTTGTCCCAAGCTGCTTTTCGCACATCAGCCTCAGTCAAATCAGCCTTTTTCATTGATTTCTTGGTGGAAGATAGTTTTGAGGACACATCGTCGGCCATGCCCCTCCGAGCCGCTCTTCTGTTTTGAGCGTCACGGAAGAATTCATGTGGGATTTTTGTACGAATTCCTCCATCTTGCCGGCGGAGCGCATCAACATGTTCAAAGAGTGCATGTTGAACCGAACCTCATACAGCCCCTCGCTTCAGTGAGGTCGGCCCCCAGGGGACGCAAATAATGGAAAGCATTGCCAATGATTACACCATCAACATCGCAACCGCAAACGGAACAGGCTCCCAATCCGCTAACCTCATCCTCCTCCAAGCCTTCTTTGAGATGGGCGTGCCCGTCAGTGGAAAGAACCTCTTCCCATCAAACATTTCCGGCCTCCCTACGTGGTACATCATGCGTCTTTCCGACCACGGTTACCAAGCACCCGGCGACCGAACCCACATCCAAGTGCTCGTTAACCCCGCTACCTGGGCAGAAGATTTGGCTGCACTCGAACCAGGTAGCGTTGTGATCTGGAACGAAAACGCAAAAATGGAAATGAACCGTGAGGATGTGATTTCCTACCCGGTCCCAATGTCATCACTCGCCCGAAAGATCAATCCAAAAATCGCAAAACTCGTCACCAACATCGTGTACGTCGGTGTTCTGGCTCAGATGCTCGGCATCGATCAGACCGCACTCGAAAGTGCAGTGGCCAAGCAATTCAAAGGCAAAGACAGCGCAATCGAATTGAACATCACTGCCTTGGGCCTCGGTCGAGATTACTTCAAGGACAACTTGACTAAAGACGACCCCTATGTGGTTGAACCTCGTGAAATTGAAACTCCAAAGTTCTTCATCGACGGCAATGAAGCAGCAGCCCTAGGTTGCATCTTTGGTGGCGTTCAAATGCTTGCATGGTACCCGATCACGCCATCTTCCTCGCTGGCTGAAGGGATCATCAATTACATCCCTCAACTTCGAGTCGACGATGAAGGAAACGCTACATGCGCCGTCATCCAAGCAGAAGATGAACTGGCTGCAGCTGGAATGGTCCTTGGAGCAGGTTGGGCTGGCGGCAGAGGCATGACCGCTACCTCAGGACCTGGTATTTCGTTGATGCAGGAATTCATCGGATTGGCCTACTTTGCTGAGATTCCATCCGTCTTTTGGGATGTAAACCGCGTCGGACCGTCGACAGGTTTGCCAACCCGAACCCAACAATCCGACATCACAATGCTCTACGAAGGCAGCCACGGCGACACACAGCACATCGTTTTGATTCCTGGAACCGTCGAAGAGTGCTTCGAATTTGGCTGGCGTGCTTTCGACATCACCGAGCGATTCCAAACACCTGTGTTTGGCCTAAGCGACCTCGACCTTGGAATGAACCGTTGGGCATGTGAAGGATTCACCTACCCCGACCAAGACATGGACAGAGGCAAGGTCGTCCGTGACAAGGATGTCTTCGAAGCCTTCGAAGAGTTTGGCCGCTACCTCGACGTCGATGGCGATGGCATTCCATACCGAACCCTACCAGGCTCCGGCATGGACCCAATTCTCTACCGTGGAACCGGGCACAACCCGAAAGGTGTGTACTCCGAAAAGCCGGAAGATTACTTCAACCTCATGGCTCGACTCAAGTCGAAAATTGACGGTGCACGTGACCTTCTCCCCGCGCCAGTTTTGCGTGAAGAAACAGAATGTGAAGTCGGTATCATTTACCTTGGCAGCATGGAAAACACCATTCAAGAAATCGATGACATGCTCGAAGCAACTGGCTTGAAAGTCAGTCAATGCCGTGTGCGAGCCCTTCCCCTCCACAGCGGAGTCGAAGAATTCATCCGACGCCATGAAACCACAATTGTGCTTGAGATCAACCGCGACGGTCAACTCTACGGCATCCTGCGAAAGGAATTGCCAAACGACCTCATCACCAAGGTCCACTCCGTTGCCTACAGCGATGGTATGCCACCCCGTGCACGCATTTACTCAGACAGAATTCTTTCCACCCTCAAGGAGGCGAACCAATGAGCGATGCACCTGCACGACCAGCACGAACCGTCAAACTCAACGTGATCAACGAGCCTAAAGACAGCTACACCGGCGGTAAGTCCTCACTTTGCCCTGGTTGTGGTCACGACCAAATCTCCAACGTGATCATCGCTGCGGCTTGGGAAAATGGAATTGAACCTCACCGAATTGCAAAGATGTCCGGTATTGGATGTTCATCCAAAACTCCAGCATACTATCTTGGCCAATCCCACGGATTCAACACCGTACACGGCCGAATGCCATCGGTGACCACCGGCGCCTACGCTGTCAACAAGGACTTGCTTTACCTGGGCGTCTCCGGTGACGGAGACTCTGCATCGATTGGTATTGGGCAGCTCATTCACGCCATTCGACGCAACATGGACATGGTCTATATTGTCGAAAACAACGGTGTCTATGGATTGACAAAAGGTCAGTATTCTGCAACAGCAGATGTTGGTTCGAAAAAGAAGAAAGGAAAGATTAACACAACTCAGCCTATCGATTTGGCAGCACTTGCCATCAATCTTGGTTGCACCTTTGTCGCTCGTTCATTCTCGGGTTCAAAGAAGCAGTTGACCTCACTGCTCAAGGCTGCCATGTCCCACAAAGGCTTCGCTCTTATTGACGTCATCAGCCCTTGTGTGACCTTCAACAACAACGATGAGTCCATGCGCTCGTACGGCTATGTCAAAGAAAATGAAATCACACTTCACATGACCGATTACATCCCTCACTTCAACCCGGTTGAAGAGGTTGAGGTGCCAGAAGGTCACTTTAGAGACATTGAATTGCATGACGGATCAACCATCAGATTGGAGACGATCTCTGATGAACACGACCCAAGCAATGCCGTCGCTGCATTGACCGCACTTCACGGAGCAGAAACTGATCAAAAGCACGTGACAGGCCTCCTTTACTTTGACAACACCAAACCTGCGTTAGCAGAGGACTTGGGCCTTGTCGACACGCCGCTGATCGATGTCCCAGCAGACTCACTCAGACCGAGCAAGGCCATTCTTGACCAATTGAACGCAGCCTTACTTGGATGAGCAAGCGAACCGCCGAATCTCCAATAAAGGAGGAGGCGAGGTGGAAATCCAATGGAGCCCATTGTGACGCTCACTCTTTCAGTTGGTATAGGCACCCTTGTCATAGGTGCCTTAGCCCGCATGAGAGCTAAGCGCAAAAGCAGAGCACTCCAAGCCGCTCGAAGAGCAAAATACGCTCACAACTTCAGCGCTCAACGCCAGCGAACTCAGAACATACGTGGGCGCCAATTCGAGGACTTGGACGAGACGGAAATCGCTGAGTACAACGATCGAGATCTTGCTCGGAATCAGAACATCCAATTCCTACGCTTGCTGGTCGCAGATTTGTTCGATGAAGACGAGTTGACCCCTGACGCTGAGGAACAGCAACGCGAAGAATTGCTTCAAGAGCGGACCTCATGGATTGAAGAACATCAAGAGGGGTTGAATGAGCACGCTGCTTTGGTTCAGGAAGAAGAAATAGGCAGTGGAGTGAGCGTCATCGAATCGCTTGCCCCAGAAGACGACGATATCGAAGAGCGCTTAGAGCGAGAAGGTGGAAAATCCGGAGAGGTCCAACTCTCTCTTGCATGGGACGATTACAACGACCTTGATTTGCACGTGTTTTGCCCTTCAGGTGAGCGCATCTATTTCAACAACAAAAAGAGCGAATGCGGTGGTGAACTTGACGTTGACATGAACGTCAGACCCGTGAGCAATAACCCGGTTGAAAACGTAGTTTGGACTGGGGAAGCACCTCCTGGCAAGTACAAAATCGGCGTGCATTTCTACAAGCATCACCGCAAGCGACGCTCAAAGAAAACGACCAACTTCAGGCTTCGAGTCATGGTCCATGGAGAATCCCGTGATTACGCAGGAACCATCACCATTGGAAACGCAATGCAGATGGTGACCACATTCACGCTCAAGGAAAATGTCCCTCTGTCGGACAAATCGAACCCGCTCTGATCTAGAAGGTGTGGCCACGCATCATGCGAATGAATTTGGTGAAGAGATTCACTTTTGGTTGATCTTCAAGGCCAAGGCGCCAATCAAGTTCTCCTGCCCGATCATACCGCAACACATCGTCAAAACCACCAATCCATGTTCCGTCGATAAAGATTTGAGGAACCGACTTGCTGCCTTGGGTTCGCATCAGAAACTCTCGATCCATGCGAGCCGAACTGCCGAGTTTCTTTTCTTCATAGGCCACACCTTTGTTGTCAAAGAGGCGCTTGGCATTGACGCACGCAGGGCACCCCCTGTTGGTGTAGACCTCAACCTCGACCATGGACTTGCCACTGCATTTCGAACTTCAAGTTCACTGAGAGCGGTGCGGTGGTAGTCCCTCTCGGATTTGAACCGAGGTCGGAGGAACCAGAATCCTCCATGATGGACCGCTACACTAAGGGACTTTGACCTTCGCAGCAGCCATGCCCTCTTCAACTGAACGGTTGACTCGATTGGAACGAAATGCCGCGTGCTGTTTGCGATGAAGGTGAAGGATTCGATGAACCTTTGAGTTCAAATTTCTGCGAAGCGGAAAAACACCTTTGACACAGCACTCAGCATGAGGACAATCATGAATGAACCTAGCGTCCATCGCGCCCAAGGACGTTCTGGTTTATCCGGTGGCCAAGGATCAATGCCCAACCGTTCCGCTTCGTCAACGATTGCTGCAAGTTCTTGCAGATGCTCCTCGACGGATTGCGCTGCCATGCTCAGTCCAGCCAGCCACGATACATGACCTTCACGCTTCTCAAGCCATACAAAGGCTTGAAGCCCAAGGGTCCGACGTGGCACCATGAGTGAAGTCCCGAAAGGTGTGGCCTTCCCGAGCATGGAACGCAGGCCTCCAAGGCCAACAGCAACCATGACCATGACAAGAGATGGACCAAATGGCGTCGAGGTGTTGCTTGGGCTACGAGCGCCAACCATGGCCGCCTTCCCATCGTATTGGGCGTTTCCCGGCGGCGGCGTTTCTCGAGTCGATGCCGCTGCAGTTGAACAACTACCAACGCTCGAAGGGCCGCAAGCCGAGACCATTGCTTGCATTCTACGGGAGATGAGCGAAGAATTAGGCCTTGCACCAACTGCAAACGGGCTTGTGGCCTTGGATGGTGAGGTTCGAAAAGAAATCATTCAGGACAAAGCCAGATACCTCCCCCTTGCCCTTGAGGGGAAAGTACCCCACGCCCGATCTTCAATCAATGTCCTCTGTCATAGAATCACACCACCCTTCGGACCCGTGCAGTTTGACAACGCATTCCTACACTACCATGCAGGCAGCGCCACAGACGTGCCAGAAATTGATCTTGAGCCGCAAACAGAATTTACAGACCTCATGTGGGAGCAGCCGACTGTCATTTTGGCACAATGGGCAGCGCATGAAATCAAAGTCGCACCCCCTGTAGTCACTCTTTTGATGGAAATTGAACGAACGCTTACCCGCACTGAGCGCAACATGTCCCTTGCTGCCAAAGACATCGCCAGCCGCCTCCCAGGAAGACAATCGATTCTCTTTGCCCACGGGGTTGAAGTTGTACCGATTAAGACGGCAACCCTCCCCCCTGCCGACCACACCAACGCCTACCTGTTAGGTGACCCCGATGGTGATTTTGTATTGGTTGATCCAGCAGCTCATTTACGCGAAGGCATGGAAGATTTAGCAACGGCTGTTGAGCGCCACAATGGGACGCTCATCGCTTTATTGTTCACTCATTCACATGGCGACCACATTGGCGATCTCGGCTTGCTCAGGGAAGCGTTTGATGTGCCAATTTGGGGCAGCGAGTACACCTCAAAAACGGTCAAATGCGACCGGATTTTGAATGATGGTGAACTGCTTACACTCGGTAAAACCGAGTGGGAAGTGCTGATCACACCCGGCCATCACCCAGGTCATGTGTGCCTCTTGGGTGATGCTGGCCTGATTGCAGGGGATATGGTCGCAGGCATTGGCACAATTCTCATCCCACCCCACACCGGTGACATGCAGGTTTACCTCGAACAACTTGAACGGCTTAAACAACGAAAACCCCACCTCTTATTCCCAAGTCACGGGCCAGTGATCGCCCAACCGGCAAAGGTGTTTGAACGCTACATTCACCACCGTCAAGCACGACATCAACGGGTGCTTGAAGCAGTAAGTGGAACATCTACGCTGTCCAGCATCGCATCTGAAGCGTACTCGGACACGCCTGATGCCCATCCCGGTCTTGCTGAAGATCAGACTCTTTCCCACCTGCTTGCACACCAACGGGATGGATTGGTTGAGCAACGCCCTGATGGATGGCATCGAATTGATTCACCGCAGGTTTGATTGAGCGCAGGAGAGTGGAATCACCATGCCTCGCCGAGTGGTCCTTACGAAAGCTGGTTCTCCGGACACAATTGCGATCCAAGAGATGGAAATGCCATCGCCTGGAGAGGGAGAAATCCGGATTGAAGTGGCCTTTGCGGGAATCAATTTTGCTGATTTATTGATGCGGCTGGGTCTCTACAACCCTCGACCCGATTATCCCTTCACCCCTGGTTATGAGATGAGTGGAGTTGTGGATGCTGTTGGCAAAGGTGTCGAGGGGTTTTCGATGGGGCAACGGGTGGTCGCAGCCATGCCAAACGGTGGGCAATCAAGCCACACTGTTGTCGCTGCAAACCGTGCTTTGGTGCTTCCTGAGGAAGTCAGCTTGGAAACTGCGGCTTCAATTCCAGTCACCTACCTCACCGCACACCACATGTTGCATTATTTGGGCCATATGAAAAAAGGGGACAGCGTGCTGATTCATGGTGGAGCAGGTGGCGTGGGCACCGCTGCATTACAACTGTGCCAATGGGCTGGTGTGGACAAGGTGTGGGCAACCGCTTCAGGCCACAAAGCCTCAACCATCCAGAAGTTCGGTGGAGTGGCCATCGACCGTCACAATGAGGACTTTGTTGACATCATTAAACAGGCCACGAACGGCAAAGGTGTGGACCATGTTCTGGATCCTATTGGCGGCGACAATCTGGCTCGTTCCCTGTCTGTTCTCAAAGAAGGGGGTCGACTCTACACCTACGGAATGTCGGCAGCGGCACCCTCCTCCAAGCGGAGTTTGTTGCGTTCCTATTTGGCGTGGCGAAAGACGCCGAAGTTCGACCCCTTGCGCCTCATGACAAGGAACCGAGCCGTGTTTGGGGTCCACATGGGGACATGGAAAGAAGAATCCGTGATGATTGAGCAACTTCAAACCATCCTCAAAGGCATCCAAAGTGGCCACCTCAATCCTGTGATCGATTCGGTGTTTGATGCTGAAGACGCCGCTAAGGCACATCAATACATGCACGATGGTAAAAACACTGGCAAAGTGCTGTTGCGCTTCAAGTGAGCATTGAAGAAGCGTCGACCTATGGAGACTCGAGGTGAAGATGATGAAGGCCGCAATGTCAGGGTTTGATTTACGGGCAATTGCTCAGGAATTGAACGCGTTCAACGGCGCATACGTCAAAAAAGCCTACATGCCGCACTATGAACAAATTGTGCTGAGAATTAATCCAAAAGACATGGACCAATTTGATTTGGTCCTCGTCAGGGGTTCTAGGATTTACACATCAAACCGGGACCGACCAATGCCGATGACACCACCACCATTTGCCATGGTGTTGCGGAAACATCTCAAAAACGCACGAATGACTGGTGTTCGACAACTTGGATTTGACCGCGTGTTGGCTTTTGACTTCGACACCAAGCATGGTTCCTACCACCTCTACGTGGAGGTTTTTCGAGATGGGAACATCATTTTGACCGACCAAGAAGGCGTCATCATTCAACCCTTAACTCACGCTTCATACGCTGGCCGCACGCTGAAAAAGGGCGTTGTGTATCAGCCACCACCTGCTGCAACGGACCCTCATGAATTGGATCAAGAAACCCTTGCCGATTTGTTCGCAACATCCGATCGAGACTTGGTGTCCACGCTTGGTGGTAAAGCAAACCTTGGCGGCACGCATGCCAATGCTGTGTGCGACCTTGCCAAGATGGAGGCGAACATGTCGACACAAGAAGCAGATGTTGAAGCAATTCACACCGCTCTTCAGGCCTTACTTGGTTCGCTTGCGGCCGAACGCCAAGGCATTCTTTTGATGAAGCCAAGCAAGGAAAAAGACCGTGCAATGCTCGAACAAGAAGCCGGTTCAATGGGAGCGAGTGGAGACCGTGACCGCTTCTTTGAACAACATGCAGTTGAAGCAACCCCCACCCTCTTACCGTCTCATGAAGGCTTGGCGCAATCTACATTCCCAACCCTTTGTGAAGCGGTCGATGCATGGAAAGGCGCTCATGATGCAGGTGCATTGGCCCGTCGAGAGGCTGAAAAATTAGACATTGCTGCACCAGGAAGAGGGCATTCAACCGATGTTGAGCGCCTTGAACGTCGGAAAGTTCAGCAAACGAAAGCCTTGGACGGCTTTTCTAAGAAAATCGAAAAGCAACAAATGCTCGGTCACACCATCCAAAACAACTGGACTCATGTTGAAAGTTTGCTCAAGCAAGTCGACGAAGCGGTTGAAACGCACGGTTGGAAACAAGTAAAGTCGCTTGTGAAAAGCATCCCTTGGATTGTATCTCTCGCCCCAGCTGATCGGTCCTTTACCACCATTTTACCCGGCGAAGATGGCCAGCCAAACGGCCCTCAAGCCATCCTTTCACTGGACGAGAGCGTCCATCAAAACGCTCAACGCTACTTCGAATCTGCAAGGAAACAGAAGGACAAAACCAAGGGTGCGGTCGAGGCACTTGAAGAAACATTGCTTCACCTTCAGCGCGCACAGAAAAAGGAAGCAAAGCAACAAGCAACTGGAAAACTCAATAAAATCAAGCGCAGCAAACGCCTCTGGTTTGAGCACCATCGATGGAGCATGATCACTGGAGGCCACCTCTTGGTTGGGGGCAAGGACGCAAAAGGCAACGATGCAGTGGTCAAAAAACATCTTTCTGGTGAAGATCGTTATTTGCACGCTGACTTGCACGGTGCTCCAAGTTGTAGCCTTCGAGCAACTCAAGGGTTTGTCCTTGATCCACACAAGCCGGCCCATATCCCTGATGACATTCCCGCCTACCGCATGGTGGACAAACTTGGGGATGAGCGCATCAACGAAGAGAAATTACTCGAAGCGGCCACGATGGCCTTGTGCTGGAGCCGTGCGTGGGCAGGAGGCGGCGCGCATGGCACCGTCTATTCAGTGAAACCTGCGCAAGTGTCCAAAACAGCTCAGACAGGAGAATTCGTTGGCAAGGGCTCGTTTATTGTCCGTGGGCAACGCCAATGGTTCAAGGATCTCGATGTCCAAATCGGAATTGGAATTGTCGCCATTAACGGCGTACCTTTGTTGATGGGTGGACGACCGGAAACAATTGCAGCAATTTGTCAGAGGTATGCCATTCTCAGGCCAGGATTAACCAAAAAAGAACAATTGGCAAATCGAATCTACAAGAACACCGGCCTTGTCACAGATGATGTGCTCCCCGTGTTGCCTGGAGCATCAGATATTGTCGAAGATTATGGTGTGTTTTCGCCACCAGCAACGGTCAAAGAAGAGGAATGAAGGTTCTTTGATTCAATTCTGGCGACTGTTTCTGCCGCCCTTGAATCCACCCTTGGATGATTTGTTGTTGCTTCGATTTGCTTGGCTGCCACTGAAGCCTTTGCGAGATTTATTCGAAGGTTTGTAGGATTGTCCTCGTGCTTCGCCCCTGTAGCCCTTCGATGAGCCGCTTGAGCCGCGATCATTGGAGCGAGAATCTTGACCGCCACCACCGCTTCGAGTTCCTGTTCTGAACCCAGAGCGTCCACCGCCGTCGCTGTTTCGGCCACCACGGTAGCCACCGCCACCGCCGCCACCGCTTCGTCCGCCGCCACCGCTGCGCCCGTTGCTTCGCCCGCCGCCACGGTAACCTCCGCCACCGCCGCCACCGCCGCCACGGTAACCACCGCCGCCACGTCCATTGTTTCGGCCACCGCCACGGTAACCGCCGCCACCGCCGCCTCGGCCTCCGCCGGAGTAGCCGCCTCGACCACCGCCGCTTCGACCACCGCCACGGTAACCTCCGCCACCGCCACCGCCGCCTCGACCTTGATCTCTCGATCGTCGGTCTGCTGCGATGTAGACCACTTCAAATTCTGGAAGAATTGAAAATTCCGGCGGCATGAAGTCGACATCTATGCCAACATCCCGCTGAATGCGACTGTAAGAGCGCTTTTGAGGACGTTGAACAAGTGAAACGACAATACCAGAAGCACCACCGCGTGCTGTGCGCCCGCTTCGGTGCTTGTACGCCTTGCCATTTTCTGGTGGATCATAGTGGATGACACAATTCACGCCTTCGACGTCGATTCCACGAGCTGCAACATCGGTTGCAACCAAAGCCATGCATTCTCCATGCTGGAACCTTTGCATCGCCATGTCACGCTGGCGCTGACTCAGGCCACCGTGTAAGGTCTGAATGGCCATTCCATCGTAACTGAGGTCGTCACCAACGCGGTCGACCCCTGCGCGAGTTCGACAGAAGACAATGCTGCGGCCACATTTGCGAATGAGTTCCGCTGTGATATCGGGTTTCTTTGAATTTGGCATGAGCCAAAAGTGGTGAGTCATGCTTTCCATGCTGACTTCCTTCGGGCCCACTTCAATGGTGACTGGGTCGGTCTGGTAATCTCGCACGAGGTCGGCAACTTCGTCGTCAAGAGTTGCACTGAAGAGGATGGTTTGGCGGTCTTTTTTGCATCGATCTAGAATTTTACAGACCGGCTCCATGAATCCCATGTCAGCCATACGATCCGCTTCATCGAGAACAACGACTTCGACATCATCGAGCGAAAGTGCGCCACGCTCCATCAAATCGAGCAAACGGCCCGGGCAAGCCACAAGCACATCGACACCTTGGTCTAAAGCTCGAAATTGCTTGTTGTAAGACACGCCGCCGTATATGGCGTGGACATAAAGTCGCATTTCGTATGCAAGAGGGTCGAGCACCTTGTAAATCTGTTCTGCAAGTTCTCGAGTTGGCGTGAGGATGAGGGAAGTTGGTCTTCGAGGCTCTGCTTCTTTTGTTCTCGAAAGCAGGGGTAATCCGAAAGCCAGGGTCTTACCAGACCCGGTTGGTGCTCTGCAGCATACGTCTTTGCCGAGCATTCCATCCGGGATTGACTCCTTTTGAACTTCGAAAGGTTCGAGGATTCCCTGGGTTCGAAGCGCGTTGACTAACGCTGGTTCAATGCCCAAATCACTGAAGGAAACCATACACCCACCTCGTTCAGTGCCGCCGTCCGACCCTATTTAGAACCAACAGTAGGAAAAAAGGTCCAATTGGGTGGCTCAGCCAACACTCAATTGCGCCGAACAAGCATGGCAACAGCGTTTCCACCGCCGAGGCACAGCGTCACAATGCCCGTTGAAGACTCGAGCCTTCGCATGACCGCAATCATGGTGATCAAGCATCGAGTTCCGCTTGAGCCAAGAGGGTGGCCGAGGCTGACTGCTCCACCGTGAAGGTTGAGACGGTCATGTGGAATGTTCAGTTCTTTGGCAATCGAGCATGAAGCGGAAGCAAAGGCTTCGTTGTGCTCGAAAACGTCGATGTCAGAAACTTTGAGTTGGTTGCGTTCGAGAAGCGTCTCAATCGCCGGAATCGGGGCACTCATCACCCGAGCAGGCTCTACGCCGCTTGTGCAATAGTCTTCGATGAAGGCAAGGATTGTCCATCCTTGTTGCGCAGCATACTCAGCATCGGCCACCAACACTGCGCTGGCACCATCGTTGAGCGTGCTTGCGTTCCCTGCAGTGACTTGACCACCCTTCTTGAACACAGGTCGTAGGGTTGAGAGGCCGGAGACCGTGGTGTTTGGTCGAACCCCTTCATCTGCTGAAAATTGAATTGGTTCTCCTTTTCGTTGAGGGATATCAATGGCGAATGTCTCCCAATCAAACCATCCGTTAGATTGAGCCTCTGCTGCCCTTTTTTGGCTTCGAGCAGCGTAAGCATCCGATTCTTCACGGGAAACATCGCACTCATCGGCGATGGTTTCACCAGAAGTCCCCATGTGAACATCGTTGTAACCGTCCCAAAGACCGTCGTGGATCATTGAATCAATCAGTGTTGCATCTCCCATTTTAGAGCCTTTACGATGGTTCTTCAACAGGTGTGGTGCGTTGGACATGCTCTCCATACCTCCGGCAATGATCGCCTTGTATTCTCCAGCACGGATGCTGTTTGCGGCCATCATCGCCGCCTTGAGTGAACTGCCGCAGACTTTGTTGACTGTGACGCAAGGCGTCGAGTAGGGCAGTCCTGCTCCCAAGGCAACTTGTCGCGCTGGGTTTTGGCCAGCACCCGCTTGAAGCACTTGGCCAAAAATGACCTCGTCAACAACCCCGGACGCGGCATCAATGCCTGCCCGTTGGCATACTTCCTTCACAGCCAAGACACCAAGGTCAACCGCTGAAAAGCCAGACAAGGCACCCATGAACTTGCCAATAGGCGTTCGAGCAATGGCGCAGATGGCCACTTTGGGTTGAGGCATGGAGCATCCAACGAGAGTCTATTCTTCAATGTGCGCGCCCAAAAATCACCTAATTTGGATGGGAGAAGGCTTGATGAAGAGGAGGTGCTGGCGGTGGCATGGCCAAATTCAAGACTGGATTCACAACCGACCGAGAAGCAAACGAAATGCGACATGTGGAAGTTGAAATCGATTTTACACCGAACGCACTTGCATCGATTCTTTACCGACAAGGCGACACTGTCATCCTCGCTTGCTGCACAAAAGAGGCTCGCCTTCCTGGATGGTTTCCCCGCGATTCAACCAAAGGATGGGTCCATGCTGAATATTCATTGCTTCCGGGATCGACCGATTCCAGATTCCGAAGAGAACGTCGAGGAGCGAAAGGACGAACGCAAGAAATTGAGCGATTGATTGCTCGATCCCTACGAGCTGCTGTCAATCTTGAAGCGCTAGGCCCAGTCGCACTGAACGTTGATTGCGATGTCTTGAACGCCGATGGTGGCACACGATGTGCATCGATCACGGCGGCGAACATCGCCTTGCGTCTTGCCGTTCGACGCCTCATTGCTCGTGG
>Ga0181379_1000939_pt1 | contig 13846 bp, 23 predicted proteins | sample 2SPOviralmetaG_FD_130115 | JGI IMG/M metagenome (GOLD analysis project Ga0181379, IMG submission 130115) | Marine viral communities from the oligotrophic San Pedro Time Series (SPOT) site, San Pedro Channel, CA, USA - 2 SPOT_SRF_2009-07-10 | ecosystem: Environmental > Aquatic > Marine > Strait... | reverse complement strand
TACAAATGTTGTTAACTTTAGAACGTTAGTTGCTGAACTAACAACTGCATGGAATGCAGCTAAAGAACCACAATTACTTTTATGGTTTATCGAATTCATTAACGAATACGAGAATCTATAATAGACTGCCAGTCAAGCAGAAGGTTTATGGTTGTACCTCACAACAACCGAATGGCCCGTTCGTCTAACGGTTAGGACGCCAGGTTTTCATCCTGGAAATAGGAGTTCGATTCTCCTACGGGCTACAAATAGCGGGGTGGAGAAGTGGTATCTCGTTGGGCTCATAACCCAAAGGCCGAAGGTTCGAATCCTTCTCCCGCAACTAAAATTATAAATTATGTTTACAACAATAGTAATAGTACTTTTATTAGGTTGGTGCATTTTCCTAACAGTAGGAATATCAAAACTAACACAAAGAATAGAAATTCTACATAAAGAAACTAATAATAGAATATCAGTAACAGACCAACAAACTCATTTAAGAATTAATGAAGAAATAAATCTATTAGAATCTAAGATTAAAGAAGTAAAAACTAATATGGTTAGTTTACTTAATCAGAAATTAGATGATGAAATTGATGATGTTAAAAAATTAATTCCACCAACCAACGATGAGTTATTAAAAGAAGTTCAACAAATGAGAGATGATTTTCTAGCACTAAGACAAAACTTCTAAAATGAAAGGAAGCATGGCAGAGCGGTCGAATGCACTAGTCTTGAAAACTAGCGAGGGTAACACCTCCGTAGGTTCGAATCCTACTGCTTCCGCGATATAAATTTGTATGAAACGATATCCCCATCAATGTGGGCCGATAGAATATATTAATAACACCCCATATAAGATTGTTGCTAGATATTCTATAACAGAGGTAAAAAATGCACAACTAATAAAAGAGTGGTTACGGTGTGATACTGTATTCAAAGCAAACCGATTAAACCTTTTTATTTTTTGCAATCAAATACTAGATGCTGAATGGGAAGATATATAGAAAAAATATTTATAAATGGATGCTCTCATACTGAAAAGGTAACGAGTGGTACCACAGATATTGAGTGTGGTAAATATTCAAATGTTGATGATAGAGGATTTATATCAAAAAACGATTGGATAGAATATTCAAATTCCATAGGAAAGCAATATCAGTTTAAAGATAGTTATTTTAACTCAACTGGTAGTGTTTTGGATAAATACAATTCTATTTTTAAATTAAATTATAGTTTACTAATAGATTGGGCTCAGCATTTTTATTTTTATAATAAGCTTGTATTACAACAAGATACAGTATCATATTCTAATCACGAATTTCAAAAAAACCAATATCCATCGATATATCAAAAAAACTATGTAGTTTTAGATAAGATAAAAGATACTCCATATATTCTTAACTTTGGTAAATCAGGTAAAGGTAATGATTATATGTTTATGGAAACTATTAGTACGATTGAACAGTTAAAAGATAAAAATGAAAAGCCTGAATTAGCCATAATACAACTATCAGGTTTGAATAGAAGGATGGGAATAAAACCTTCCGATAAAAATATTGATGATTTGTATAATGTTGATGGTTCTCATATTTTTTTCGCTACACCATGGGATGTAACTGATTTTAAAGAACTAGCACCTCCTCCACTTGGAGAAATGACAACCTTATTTAACATATACGCTTTACAAGAATATTTTAAATCAAATAGTATAAAGTATTTATTTTTAAATTATTTTCCACTTACAGATATTATAAAAAATCAGTTTATATATAATAAAATAAATAAAGAACATTTTATAACATTTGATGATAGTGATGATATATCAGAGGGTTGGATTGATAAAATGAAATCAAAAGAAGGTATTCGATTTGTTAGAGATTTACAAGGACACCCAAGCACAACAGGTTATTTATATATGTTTCACAGAATACTTTGTAAACTAAACAAACTTTATGATATGAATTATCAAGTAATTCCATCATATAATCAAATTTTTTTAAAATCAAACAAGAACTTATTATAGTTTATATATTTATATAATATGAGATGGGTAGAATATTTTAGACAATTGGCTCACACAGTCAAAATCAAATCCAAAGATAATAACACACAAATTGGTGCTGTGATTGTTGGTAAGGATAAAGAAATTGTATCTACTGGATACAACTCATTTCCACGAGGGATTGATGATAAGAAAGATGAAAGACAAGAAAGACCAGAAAAGTATTATTGGTTTGAACACGCTGAAAGAAATGCTATTTACAATGCTGCAAGAATAGGAGTATCTACTAAAGGAACTACAATGTATCTATCTTGTGGAGTTCCATGTTCAGATTGTGCAAGAGGAATCATCAACGCAGGTATCATACGAATCTTTTGTGAAAAAGGCGGTGGTGCTAAAGGAGTAAAATGGGCTGAATCTGCTGAACGTAGTTGGGCAATGTTTGATGAAGCAGGTGTTAGTGTTCAATTCTATGATGATGAATTTGGAGGAATGTAATGAAAGATACATTCTGCCCTTTACCATTTAAACATCTATACACACATACGAATGGCACACTAAAAGCATGTTGTATTTCAGGATATTTTAAAAACCCAATCAGTTTAAAAACCCAAACAATAGAAGAAGCTTACAATAGTAAAGAATTCAGAAAACTTAGATTAGATTTAACAAACGGTGTACAGAATAAACTATGTAAAATATGTTGGGATACCGAACGAGTTGGTATAGAATCATTAAGGCAGAATTGGAGAAAAGAATTATCATCAAAACATGATATGGATACTGATGGATATATAACTCCTAACTTTGAGTATATAGATGTTAGGTTCTCAAACCTATGTAACTTTAAGTGTATAATGTGTGGTCATGAATATTCATCTATGCACTATACGGATAAGCATAAAGAACTTGGAATAGGTAAAGTGATAAATATAAAAGATGGATTTGTAGATGAGTTAATTCCATATATAAAAAATGTAAAACACATATATTTCGCAGGTGGAGAGCCTTTAATTACTAAAGAACATTTCGAGCTTTTAAGTTTTTTACATAAGCACAATAGGAATATATCAATAATATATAACACAAACTTATCTGTTATAAAATATGATGTTAATGATTTATTTTTATTGTGGAAAGATTTTAAAGAAGTTTTAGTACAAGTAAGCTTAGATGGTTTATATGAAAAGGGAGAAGCTATAAGAATAGGATTAAATACAGATAAACTTATAAAGAATATTAAAACTCTACATGATAATAATGTAAAAACACACATCTCTTACACAGTCGGAACATATAATGTAAAAGATATATATGAATTTATAGAGCAGTTATTTGAATTAAATTTAATAAATAATGAGAATGAACTTCATATTAATAACTTTGTAACACACCCTAAAAAATATTCAATAAAAAACCTATCAGTAGCTGAAAAGAAGGAGATAGTTGTATATTTAGAGAACGGTATAAATACGTTACGAACAAGAAGATTAAAAGATTCTATAAAAAATATTATTAACTTCATAGATTTTAAAATAATATAATACTTATAAACACCATGACAACTGAACAATTTACTGAAGAAATCTTACATAAATCCCATTCACTTGGAATTAAAGATGATGTCTTTGAATTATCTCAAAAACTCAGAGGTGAAGATAGAACATTAGATATGCATGGTTCTATCCATCAGGCATTCGAACAACTTACCAAGTAATTTTTTTCCATATATTTATACTATATGGCACTAACAATATCACAACTCGTTAATGATTATGGCTCTTATAGTGGTGGAACACTTCGGGGTGAATTAGGTGCACGTGCTAACGTACCAAGTTCTGGTTGGAGTGGTGTTACGGGAGTATCATATCCAAACATAACGTTTATAGTTAGGGTAAATGGTCGAGATTACGCTTCTTCTGCTTGGTTAGCATCTCAAAAAAATGGTAATCCATATATACATAAAAATTCCGTAGCACGAGTAAACACTAGAAATATAGGATTAATGAGTGTTGATGATACTCCTTTTGCAAATCGAACCGATGAGTTATATGCAGAAGTCAGAGCAACTACCACTTTAGGTTCAAATGATGATAAAGTTTTATTTTATATAAATTATTTATTAGATGGGTCAGATGAGTCCTCACCCGCTATACCTTTATTTGGAAGTTTTACAGCAAAATTAGCTAGTACAAACCCACCAAGTAGCCGAGTGATAACCTCACCAACTGGCCAAACATACGATGTAGGTAAGGTGGTTGGTACTCGAGGTGGAAAGTCTTGGTTAGGAGTATATCAACCAGAAAATGATTTAGAAGGTAGTTATCCTGGTATGACATTTAAAGCAACAGGATATGATGGTTCGGTTGAAGGACCAGCAGCACTTGCAGAAACAATACCGCCTGTACCACCTAAAGATGAAGAACCACCTAAAGAAGTAGAACCAATTAAACTAGAACCAATTGAAATAGAACCAATTGATTTATCTCAGTTCGAATTACAACCTTTAGATTTAGGAGATAATTTTGATTTTGGTTTTGGTGATATAAATACTGATTTTGGATTTGGATTAGGAGGTGATGTATCAATAGGAAGTGGCAATCAATTTACTTCAGTTAATTCTGCAGGTGATGATTTTATGACGAGAGCTAGTAGAGCTTATAGTGGAACTTATAATGATGATAATGATTTTAATGAACCTGATATATTTGCATAGATTATAACAATGAGAAAAAGTAGCGCATTTAGTACAGTTGATTGGAGAAAATATTTAGATGTAAATGTGAATCCAAGAGCAAAAACGTTTCTTGAATCAAGAGGAAATGATGTTTTATGGCAAATTTCTTCAGAAATAAATAGAGCAAATGTTAGGGGTGGGCAGGATGAGTTAGTCATGCTAGTACATCCTCACGCCGGTGCCGTTATTAAAATACAAAGAAAAGATTTTGATGAACTACTTAATTTATCATTAAATTGGTTTAAAGTCAAAGAACAATATGAGATTTGTGGTAAAATTAGCAAGTTTATAAAAAGAAATTTAAAACAAAAACAACATAGAACACTTAAAAACATAAAGGAAACTACACTTTAGTATATTTATATTAGAAAAACAAGGAACAAAGACAATGAAAGGTACACTATATTCAGCCGATTATATTAAAACAGAATTTGATGGATTCAAGTTATTGGAATTAAACACCGATACAGATTTCCCATCAGCATCACTAATGCATTTTGATTGGGACCCATTTATTGAACAATTAGATTCAGCTTCAATAGATACCGTACACATTGTACATAAACCATTTCAAGAATATTTAGTAAAAAACTTAAAAGAAGCTTTAACAGCCGCAACAACTACTTTCTCAGTTGAAGAAACTGAAGAAACTATGGAAACTATATATCCAACAGATGTACAAGATAGTGCTACTAAGTTTGTTTTGAGAATGGCTTACAATGAAGCAGCTATATTTGATAGTGATTATTGTAGTAATGGTATAAACTTATACAAACTATATTCAGATGAGAGTTCATCTAATCATGTGGTTCCTCATTACATTTCTTCATCAGCTGAAAATTATGTTGGTGATACCTTAATTAGAAGTACCAACAACGCTATGATTCCTGACTTTGCAATCAAACAAGGTAGATTTTCAACAGATGGAGCTCAACTAGATTTTTATAAAATGGGAGATGGTGTTGATGGTGATACGATAGAGGATAGATATACTTCTGTAATTGCATCTTCATATAATGATGGTGAAATTTGGTCAACATATTATGATAGCTCTGAAGATACTACTACTATGCACTCACATAGAAGTTGTAACATATTATTTGGAAGTGAATTAGACGTTGTTAATGTTGGTATGTACAAAATAAAATCATGGTTAGAAAAGCCAATCAATCCTTTGGCTATGGATAATGATGTTCTTTTAAATAAAGTAGAAAACAAACACAGATATGAATTTGCAACTAACTGGCCAAAAGAAAATTGGAAAAATACAGCAGGTGTATTTGGTTCATCAAGTTTACAAGATGCTACTGATGGTACACTTGTACCAGCATATGGTCTTTCACTAGGTAATACATATAAATCTCTGAATGTTGGTGGTCTTCCTGATGTTGATGATATGACTACTATATTAAGTTGGTCATATGATGGTGATACGTTACCAGCTGGAACCGAACTTACATCATCTGTACTTATAACTAAAGAATCTCATTCGCTAGACTATGGTATTTTATCTGAAATTAGTTCATCTGATGATAATACAGTTATGGTTGGTAGTGCACTACCAATATTAGTTTATGATTCAACTGAAGATAAAGTAAGATTTGAATTGACTAGTAATATAGAAGCTGGTAGGCATCAATTATTTACGGCAAGTGGTTCAAAATTAGATGTTGTAGAAAACAACATTGTAGTATTTGAAAATAACGAAAAAACATACGATTTAAACATGGAAACAGAAGATACTTTTTTAATAAATAATACAGGTGTGTTTTTAGTAGCACACAACAACTATGGAGGCACTTGTTTCAAAGCAGGAACGCCAATAGCAATGGGAGAAGAACAACCTCCTAAAAATATCGAAGATATTGTAGTGGGTGATATCGTAAGCTCTTGGGATGTAGAAGAAGGCATATTTACAGAAGGTGTTGTAACCGATATAGACCATAGACATAAAGTTGTAGACCACATAGATGGTTGTAGAGAACTTGGATATGGTAATGCCGGATTCTTTAAAATATTTTTAGAAGAAGATGGTACAGATGAAGGTGGAAATGATTTAGGGATTAGATTTACACCAGAACATCCATTCTTAACAAAAGATGGTTGGAAAGCATTAGTACCTTTAGTTAACCAAGAACCTTGGGCTGGTGGTGAAGAAGTTAAAATATTAGGTATTGGTGATGAATTACTAATGATGGATTCACGAGAAGATACTGAAGATGGCCATAGATATGTTAAAATAAAAAGCATAGAAATGGAATTCGCAGATGAAGATGAATCAGTTTACAATTTTACAGTAGATGGACTTCATAATTATATAGCTGGTTCTGTTGTAGTACATAATAAATAATAGGAGAATAAAATATGAGTTTTTTACCGTATAGTAAAGTTAGATTAGCCGATGGTTCATATAAATCATTTAATGAATTAGTTGTTGGTGAAAGTATAATGGTTTACAATGAAGGTACTGGTACATCTTTACCTGCAGACGGAAGTCCAATAGAAGGAACTATTATGAATTTAGGAACATTTGGCACATCTACAATCGCAAGTATAGATTCTTCTTCAAAAATAGAAGATTACATTGATGATAATATCGGAGAAGGAAGTAGGGCTTATGGGGTATATTATATTGGTGATGAACATGGACAAATATATTCGGAATCAAAACACTCAGTAGATACTTTAATTTATACTCAAGATGGGTATCAATGTATTCCTCATGGGGACTCCACAATAGAAGCTGATGTTGCTGGAGTAGAGGCTAATAGATTTTATCTAAATTCACTTGAGGCATCTGGTAGTACAGAAACACCTGAAAATGCTTATAGAAAAATTGACCAAATTCAGTTTACTTCAATTAATGTACCTGAACATTCTATCGAAAATGACCCATCACTTGAATTTCCTTTAGAAGAAGGTCTTATAGCAAAAAGTAGTCCTATGTATAAACTGACTCCGACAAGTGGAGATAATTATATTGTAGGACATTTAATCGTTCATAAAAGTAAATAATAAAGGAAAAATAAAATGGCTAGTATATACAAAAAAATATCACAAACTGAAAAAAGAGAACTACGTTCAGTAGCTTTAACAACAGAAGAAAAATCTGCAATTACTATTATAAACGAAAAGTTTATTCAATTCTTTAAGAACAAACACTTATCGTAGTATAATTTCATTACTATATTATATTTATATCTGTAAAATGTTACTGAATGATTTACGCAACAATGTGTATTGGTAGTAAATGGTGTGAAAAATATTATAATTCTATAAATACTTTCGCAAAAACAGAAACAGTCCATATCCTAACAGATAATCCAACCTACTTTCCAAATTGTATTAACCATTTTTATAATAGAGATGTATTTAGCTATTATGAAAAATTAAATCATATAATTAACTTATCATCAAAGCTCAAAAAAAGAATCACATATGTAGATGCTGATTGGCTAAGTAAAGTTAATACTAATTTAGAATATGATGATACAAGCTTATACTGTTATTATCATTATAATATGAGTGATGATGATTTTGTAAAAGCATTTGGAGATGGTTTTAAAAAAAAAATAAACCCCCTTTTATCAAAAGTAGGATTAAACACTATTGGAGATAAGTATATTCCAGAAGCATTTATATCATTTCCATACCTAAACAACCTAAAAGATATTTCAAAAGATATTTCTATTTTACAAGACCCTATTGAAAAACTATTTAGTACATCTGATAGAGATAGAACAAAAAAATATGTAGCTGATGGGAAACTTGGATATGCAGAAGGAAGTTCTTTAACTATTTTATGTGAAAAGTATAAGATAAATATCATTCCAACAAATTGGAGAAAAGCTGAATTAATTTAAAGAAAACGAATATGGCAGATAATATTAGTAAAAACCCACCAAAGGGAAAGATTAAGTTCAATATAACACTTTCAGAAGAACAAAAAGATGCAAAGGCAAATATCTTATATCATCCGTATAATTTTTTATTGGGTAAAGCTGGTAGTGGTAAAACTCTTCTTGCAGTTCAAGTAGGACTAGATATGTTCTTTACAAGACAAATAAATAAGATTGTTATAACAAGACCAACGGTATCAAATGAAGATAATGGATATCTACCTGGTTCTTTAAATGAAAAGATGGAACCATGGTTAGTACCAATTCGTTCCAATATGAGAAAGGTTTACAACAAACCTGCTATTCTACAAAAGATGGAGAATGATGAAAATATTGAATTAGTATCTTTATCTCACTTTAGAGGAAGAACGTTTGAGAACTCTTGTGTAATTGTAGATGAATTTCAAAATCTAACTAAACAACAACTTAGTATGGTATTGGGAAGATTAGGTAAGAGTTCTACTATGATATTAACTGGTGACCCACAACAGATTGATTTAAAATTCTCAAATGATTCAGCGGTTCATGATGTACCTAAGTTAAAACCATCTCAATATGTTTATTCAGTATCACTACAAGATAATCATAGACACGAAGCATTAGATGAGTTACTCAACTTGCTTCAAAATTATTCTTAAAAATACTTGTTAAAAAATTAGGTTTTCTCATATTTTTTTCGTATATTTACTATGTAAATAAGAAAGATATGATTAAACAAAAACAATCCCTAAACACCGCAATTGAAATCGATTTAACTGGTCCTGAAGGTAATGCATTTTACCTATTGGGATTTGCAACTAAGCTAGGAAAAACTCTTGGAATGGATTGGAGTTCTATTTGTGATGAAATGAGAAGCGGTGATTACGAAAACTTAGTTCAAGTTTTTGATAATAACTTCGGTCATTTAGTAACTTTATATAGATAACATTAAAAATAAACACGAAAAAGCTTGTTTATTCCAAATATTTTTCGTATATTTACTATGTAAATGAGTGATAATTAAACCTTTTAAAATTAAAAAATGATAAACGAAACACATATTGGATTAGTAAGAATGAATGAAAGTAAAACTGAATTATATGATTCTCAGTATATGTTATCTAAGTGGGAAAGAAGCTTAGGTGATGTTCTTAATATCGATGGAACTAAATGGTTGGTTGGTATTATAGGAGATACTAAAAATGATGTAATTTCTGCTCTTAATAAGATTGTTAAAAAACATAATTCTATAATCAATAAGAAGAATTATCAACAGAGAAAAAAAGAGAAAATGATAATGAATCAAATTACTAATACTATAATGAAAGAATTAAACCTTTAAAATATGATAAATACTAAAATTAAATTTCAAAACAAATACGGACAAATCCAAGAAGGAATTGTTACAGATGATAACTACCAATGTGAATGGGATGCAGACCTGAATGGGTGTGTTAGAGTATCAGTAGATTATGGTAGTAATCTTGTGGGAACAGTAAATACATTAATCGATAAATCACAAATAATATGGGCTTAGAATTAAAACAATATATGTTCACCTTTGAAGGTGGAGGATGGAATACTTGTTGGGCAAGAACTCTACGAGGAGCTAAGAAGTTAGCAGTACAACAATATGAAGATAATCCTTCTCTTGTAGTTAGAGTAGATTCAGTTCACTTAGCAACTGAAAAAGGATTGAAAGTAGCAATGAGCAATTTTTATTAAACAATTAAATTTTAAATTATGATTAAAGCAATTAAAAGTAAAATGTTAACTTACCTATTCAAAGATTGGGTAATGAACGAAACTGATTTAGAAACTCTTAAAGTATCTAAACAATTTATTAGAAAAAGAGAAGTAGAAATAACAGGTCATATACCAGTACTTGGATTCAGGTCTCATCTCCCCCAAGAAGATTAAAAAAATTATTAAAAATAAATCGGAAAATGTTTGGTAAGTCCAAATATTTTTCGTATATTTACTATGTAAATAAGTGATATGACAAATAAGAAAAAAATAGTTTACATTGATATGGATGGTGTAATTGTTAACTTCGGTAAAGCAATTCAAGATTGGTATGATAAACATCCACATTTAGTAGAGAGATACAAAGAGTTTCCTGACCACATACAAGGTTTATTTAGAAACCCACCACCGGTTGAGGGAGCTATCGAGGCAATTAACAAATTACATGAAAGTGGTAAGTATGATTTATTTATCGCAACTTCAGCCCCATGGGGTAATGCTGGTTCGGCTGGTGATAAGAGAATGTGGATAGAAGATTACTTCGGTGATTTGTTTCACAAAAAGATGTTTGTTACTCACAGAAAAGATTTATTGTTAGGTGATTACCTTATTGATGATAGAACTAAGAATGGAGCTGGTGAGTTTAGTGGAGAATTATTACAATTCGGTGTGAATTGGGAAACAGGCAAAGAAGGTCAGTTCCCTAACTGGAAAAGTATTTTAGATTACCTTTTATGAAAAACGAAAGATTAGGATTTTTTGATTATGTAATGGCATTTGTTGTGATACTTTTAATGTTCATGGCAGCATCATGTACATCTGAAGATGATATATTTGTAATACAAGAACCTACATTAGAACTTGATGCAAGATTACCATTAGATACTAATGGGTATTATCACTTAAAACTAAATCCAAATACCAATCAGACTACCCATCGTATCTCAGGTAAGGTTTTAAACACCATAGAACCAACTAAAGTATCTTGGTGGAGTAATCTTAATTGGGAATATAATGGTGAGGTTGTACCTACTATAAATGGTTCATCATATGTTGGTGATGGTGGTGAGATTAATACAATGATTGCACCAATCTTTAGTATGAGAACTGATACATTAGAGGTTAAAAGTACTATTAATGAATGGAATATCATACAAACAATTAAAATAGTTTTAGATTAATGGAATCAAAACCTTGGCCACTCACCCCAATTACCGATGAAACCTTTGAAAGACAAGGATGGGAAATGATTGTAGAAAAAGAAGAAGAGGGTGATTATAATGAATCTGAAGAATATTACTATTGGATTCTACCTCTACCAAAAGATAATCCTGATGAGAAATCACCTACTTTTATTTCATCATGCAATGATGATTACAAAGATTTAAGTATTGAAAAAGGACAATACTATATAGAGATAGAAGGTTTATTTGGATTGGGGTTATGTACTTCTGAAGAAGAAATCGAAATACTATATAGAGCATTAACAAAAACAGAAATAGAAGAATAAAATATAAATTATGAGAAATTATACCGCAGAACAATTACAAGAAAACTATAACAAGTTTATGGAAGCCATCAAGAAAGTATTTGATGGGGATAGATTGGAGAAGTTACTCCATATGTACTCACAAGAAGAGTTAGGACAAGAATTGGCATTAGCACCAGCTAGTGGTAAATTAAATTTTCACTCAGCATATGTTGGTGGTTATATAGACCACGTTTTAAATGTAGCAAGAAATGCTTACAAAATAAAAAAGATGTTTGAAGAAGGTGGAGGAATTGTAAACTTTACAGATGAAGAATTACTATTCGCAGCATTTCACCATGATTTAGGTAAGTTAGGTGATGGTAAAGAACCATATTACTTACCACAAACATCAGAGTGGCACCAAAAGAATAAATTGGAATTCTTTACACACAATCCTAAGTTACAATACTTCGATGTAACTGATAGAGCTTTTTGGTTATTAAATCAGTATGGTATTCAATACTCACAGAAAGAACAGTTAGGTATTCATATGGCTGATGGATTATATAATGAAGCTACTAAGAAGTATTGGATATCTTACAACGAAGATTTCCAACTTAAAACTGATTTACCTTATATTCTACATTGGGCAGATTGTATGGCTGCGAGACAGGAAAATTCAGAATACAGAAAAAAGTATGGTAAAGAAGATAATGTTTCAGAAGCATTTTTATCCTTTCCGTTTTAATAAACTGACAAAATGTCAGTATATAATTCTATAAACCTGACAAATTGTCATGTTTTATTAAGTGGTATGGATTTGGTACACTAGATAGTAAATGTATAATTAAAAAAAAGGAAAATTATGTTTTACACAATTAATGAAAATTTCGTAGATAACTTCTTTAGAGATATATCTACAACAAAACCAACTAATAGATTGCATTCACAATTTGAAGCAACAACATTAGAAGATGGAAAGCAAAAAGTTACAGTTAACACTATTGGACATAATCCAAAAGAGATTACAGTAGATGTTACAGATGAACAAATTGTAATCAAATCTAAAAAAGGAGAAGATACTTCTCGTTTTGTTAAAGATATTGATTTAACACTAACAGTTGGTACTGATTATGATGGTACAAAAACAACTGCTAAGTTCGATAACGGACTACTCACTCTCCTTATTGACAAAAAAGTCAATAAAAAAGTAAAATCACTAAAGATTGCAATCTAGAAATGATTTTGAGCCAATAAGAAAGGGAGTGAAACTCCCTTTTTTTATATCTTAATATTTATAATAGTACAATAAAACATATCAAATGAAAGATATTTACATAACACAAGTTGATGATACGATTGAATCAATGGAAACAAAAGTTAAAATCGTAAAAGAAATGGTTACAGGCGAAAGACCTGCCGATTCTAAAATGGCAGATACTTATCTACGAGAAGTACTTAACTCACTTCACAAAGTGAGAGAGATTGTAGTTAGGGGGTAACCTTATGAAATTTAGAACATTATTATTAGGAGTATCAGCATTATTCGTAGCATTTAACGCTGCCTTCTTTTCGGTAAGTGGTTTATCGAAACTATTTGCAGGTGCAGCATTCTCTGTAATTATAATGGCAAGTTCATTAGAACTAGCTAAACTTATTACTGCTGGTTATCTATACAACTATTGGGATAAGATAAACAAATCATTTAGAATCTATCTAAGTTTAGCAGTAGTTATTCTAATCCTCATAACCTCATTGGGTATTTATGGATTCTTAACATCTGCATTTCAAGATACATTCAATCAATATAGTATAAAAGAAAAACAATTAGCATTCTTACAACAGAAAGAAAAGTTTTGGGGTGATGATGTAGCAAGATATGATGAAGAACTTAAAAGAATTAGTAATAACATTAGTACTCTCAGTAATGCGAAGAGTTCCTCAATCCAAGTACGAGACACCTCGGTGGTTGGGGGCATTAGAAACACCATCTCCACTACTGAACTTAGATTATCACAAAAACGTAT
>Ga0181379_1000938_pt1 | contig 13868 bp, 19 predicted proteins | sample 2SPOviralmetaG_FD_130115 | JGI IMG/M metagenome (GOLD analysis project Ga0181379, IMG submission 130115) | Marine viral communities from the oligotrophic San Pedro Time Series (SPOT) site, San Pedro Channel, CA, USA - 2 SPOT_SRF_2009-07-10 | ecosystem: Environmental > Aquatic > Marine > Strait... | reverse complement strand
TTGCTAGGCGTGTTACTCGGCGTATTCGAAGGTGTATTACTTGGTGTATTACTTGGAGTGTTGCTAGGTGTGTTGCTAGGCGTGTTACTCGGTGTATTACTTGGGGTATTACTTGGGGTATTCGAAGGAGTATTGCTTGGCGTATTACTTGGTGTATTACTCGGAGAAGGATTTGGAGTTTCACTTGGAGTGTTACTCGGTGTGTTCGAAGGAGTATTACTTGGTGTATTACTTGGTGTATTCGAAGGTGTGTTCGAAGGAGTATTACTCGGTGTGTTCGAAGGAGTATTCGAAGGAGTAGCACTTGGTGTAATAGAAGTATCTAAAATATTAACTTCTGCATTTAATTCGTTAGTTTGAATGTTACTCGAATCAACAGCAGCAAGAGTTAAACTCATTAATTCTGTACCTTCAGTTAACTGATCGTTATCGATTGTGAAAGTCACATCAGCCATATTACCATTAATAGTAAATGTACCATTCATATTACCTACACTAAAGTCTGTGGCACTAACATCTCCACCTACTGCCCAGTCAACAATTGTACCATCAACTATATTATTAGTCGATAATGCAAATGTTACATTTGTACCTTCATCAGTTTCTACTACACTAGGAATTAAGCTAATATATGCTGCTGATTCTGATGTACTTGGCGTATTTGAAGGTGTATTACTTGGTGTATTACTTGGAGTGTTACTCGGCGTATTACTTGGTGTATTACTTGGTGTATTACTTGGCGTATTCGAAGGTGTGTTCGAAGGAGTATTACTTGGCGTATTACTTGGAGTATTACTTGGCGTATTACTTGGTGTATTTGAAGGTGTATTACTTGGAGTATTAGAAGGTGTGTTAGATGGCGTGTTCGAAGGAGTATTCGAAGGAGTTGCTGAAGGTGGAATCACATATTCCTCAACTACTAATATAGGAGTTGTTAATTCACAACCATTTGCATCTACACATTTGATTCTATAACTACCAGGAGCTAAACCATATGCACCGTTTAAATCAGTAGAATCCCCAAATGTAAATTCAGGGTTAGTTTCGTTGTTTACTGGGTTGGTAAAATTAGCATATGCTGTTTCTGGTACCGGTGACCCATTTGTAGCATCAATTAAAGTATACTGGTAAGGACCTTGCCCTCCAGTAACCTTCATTGTAGCTGTTCCGTTTGTAATACTTGCCATTGTTTAATTTTTATATTTTTTATATATATTCTCTTCTTTTTTATACATCGTTACTAACAATTGTACCCTGTACAGCCGGCGTTCCAGTTAAGTAGCCTACACTATCATATTGGCCTAATTGAACTGTTACTGCCTCTGGTGATTCTACAAAAATATCATTAGTTGCAAAAATCTTAATAGCTGCTAATCCATCTGCGCCAACTACGAATTGACCACTGTATGGTGGATTATCAGGTATATCTGCCGTTGGTGTTGGTGTAGAAGTTTCTCCACCGATAGTTACACCAATAACTTCGATATCTTTACTTCCATCTAAGTTTGTTCCCCAATCACCTGTTATCGTGTAATCAACTGTTGTACCAGGTAACACATATTGTGTAGTTAATACAACATCAAAATATTGTGTAGTGTCTAATGATGGAGGTGTTCCTTCTTCAGATATTTCTTGTAAACCTATTGTCATATTGAATTCTGGTACAAATCCAGTCGAAGTAGTGACTTCTGTGTCATCTATTGCAAATGTAGGACACACTAATCCTGTTGAACCAGTAACACTAAATTCTTGAATTGATAAGAATTCACAATAATCACCTAAACAATCTGTAACTAAAGTTTCTCTAGTCATAAATGTGTTACAATTGTAAATAGGTGTAATCCAAATGTATTGACCCGTTTGATAACCATTTGCTATCCATGTCTGATAATTAGTATCACTTGGGTCTATTTTATGAAAAGTCAAAGACAATTCTAACTCATCATCAGCTAAAGTTAGATTGCTATTTCTACCTGCAATTCTCCAACCAGCCATCGTTTGTTGACTATATAATAAGTTATAGTCCATTTCATCATGAGTTAATGGTCTTCCTAATTGATGTGGATGTAAAGGAAACCATTTACCATTTACCAAATTTCTGTGTAAACCGTGACTAAAATAATAATCTTCTATTTGTCCTTGATGCATTTTATGCGTTTTCTTTTTTTTATATATTCTCTTTTTTAAAGTTTAACTTCATAAATCATAGTTTTGAGTCTGATTATAGAAATATGTAATTAACTCGTCATAAAATTTATTCTTTATTATCTCTACATAATCACATGGGTTAACATAGTCACCTTGTTCTTGAATGTACCCAAAACAAACATAATTATTTTTTAAAAACTCTAATCTTTTGTTTCCTACAAATGTATTATTTAAAGCTTTTTGATTTAAAATATTTATGATTGCTTTTTGAGCAGATTCCATTTCACCCCTCATATTATTAATGTAAATAGGATATCTTTTACCATCGATCGTACAAATAAAACTAAGTAATGTATAAATACTTTCGTTTCCAGTTCCACAATCACAATCAGGGTCAAAAAACTTATATGCTAATTCATTATCAATAAATGCCTTTAATTCATCTACTGATTTAAATCTCATAACTGTTTTTGTACCATAAAACGCATTCTTATTAAAAAGAATATGAGACACTTTGCCCTCTGTCTCATTTACTGTTTTTAAAACTTTCCAAGCTTCTGTTAATGTTATTCTATCAAAAATCATTTATTATCCAAAGTATTTGCTAAGAAGCCAAGTTCCTATGGCACCTAGTGATGTTAAAATAGCCCAAAAGAATTTAGTAATATGGCTTTTCCATTTCAACAAGTCCCTGTGTTGTTCAGCCATTTTTTCCATGTCTCTTTCTGTTCTTTCGTAATCTCGTCTAAAATCAGTATTTTTTCTAATTTCAACTATAGCGCCATCAAATGGATTTAATAATCTTTTCTTTAATTCAGAAACATCTTCCTTCATATCAGATTGATTATCTACTACTTGTTTTAAAGTAGCTTCAATTTGAACATAGTTAGGGTCTTCCATTTTCTTTTTTAATGAAGAAAATGCCTCTAGTAATTCTCTTACTAATTCACTATTTGATTTTTCGTTTGACATATGTTAATTTCTATTTGCTTTTTCTTTTTCAGCTTTAATCCATGCTTTACCAATTGGATTAGAAACTGGTTGAGCCATAAATTTACTAATTTCTTTAGCCACTAAATCAATAGGCGTATTGTTTCCATACTCTGAATTATCTACAATTTCAAAACGCTTTGATTTAAATAATCTTTGAAATTTACCAATGTTCTGTTGCACCTCTTGCCACATCTTTCTAACCATTTCTTCTGGTAATTTTCTAGGTCTATTATTATTTCTTTCTAATGCAACTTCTTCAGATGTGTTGACAAAAACCATATAACAATCATAACCTAATGCTCTAAGTTCCTTTACTTGTCCTTCGATCTTGCCATAGTTTTTACCCGTACCATCTATAATCATACCTAATCTACCGTTAATGTACATCTTTTGAGTTCCTTTGCTAATTTTTTTGGCTCTATCTCTAACTGCCATTGCCTTGTCCCACGCAGCAGGGTTTTTGTCTTTAATGTTCATTAATTCTCCCATATCGATGTTTGCCTTTTTAAGTAAAAGTTCAAACGCCTGATCGGAATTAACTAATTTTAAACCAAGGTCATATGAAACTGAACCCATATTTTCTGATTTTGGCAAACCAAAAAGTTCAGCGGCAACAAAAGATTTACCACTTCCTGGACCACCTGCCATAAAAAATGCTTTTAAAATACCCGGATCGTTTACGCCCTCCTCGATATAATTTTCAAATAATTTAATATATTTCATGATTATTAGTTTATTTAGCTCTACTATATATATCAAACTAAAAAAGGTCGTTAGAAAAATTCTAACGACCTTTGTGATATATAATGAATTTTATTTTGTCTTATTAAAGAGTTTGAATATTATTATCTTTCATCCAATTAGCAAGCTTCTCATGGGCTGCATTAAAAACTCTATTTCTGTTGTAATCCATGCCATGATTTTTAAAATACTCTTTTGCTAAATAGTATGCTGGCTCAATAGATTCGCCATTTGCTTGCATATCTTCTACGTGTTTAGAAATAGTCAATGCAATCATAGCTCCTTTAAAAGCAAATGCAGTGTAACCAGTGATATCGTTGTATTTATCATTAATTAGTTTAGCTGCTTTTTCTCCTAGTGCTTTTTTTCTTTTATCAGTATTGAATTTCTCATCATCACTTAAACTATTCCACATTAAATAGATGTAATTGTGTTCAGCATCATAAACTTTATCAACGAATCCACTTTTAATGAGTTCTTTCATTTGAGGTTTGCACCATTTTGGCCATTTGATTTTACCGTTGAGTTCAGTCCATTTTTTATAGTCATATCCACTATAGTAGCCCTCGACAATAAATTGTTCAAATAATTTTACGTGCTTCATTTTAATAGTTGTTTTTTAAAGAGGCCAAATCATAGATGTACCAGCGTCGTGCCATTCACTGTACCACCCTTTTTTATTAAGTTCCTTTTCCCACTTGTTATCTACACCAAACGTTCTGTTCTTGTAGTCTTCAGAGTAGTAGTCATAAATTACTCTACCCTTATACTCGTCCATATTTTCACCTGAAACCCAGATACCACCTTGAGAACCGTTAAACTCTTCAGTGGTTCTTACAAAGTCCATATATTTCTCAATCCACTTTATCATGCCATCTCGATCGAGTTTCTTCTCGTTAATTTCTTCTCCTTCTGAAAGAAATCTAGCTACATATTCTTCTCTAGTCATATTTTGACCTTTGGCATGAGAAGCAATAAAATCTTGAAAATTATTTAAGTAGTTCATTACAGTCTAATTTTATTCTTTCTAAATGCATCTTTGATTTGCTTAACACAATCTGATATAATACCAGGAGATCTGAATGCTCCACCGATGTCTTCAGCTTCGTCTTTTAGATATTGAATAAGTTCTTCAGCTTTATGATAAATCTCATATTCTAGCTCATCTCTTCTCTCATCTTCATCATCAGAAATAGTTCCATCTGCATTTGCTTCATTAGTTCCAGATAATTGTTTGATGATATCTTTAGCACCTTTTTTATCAAGAGAACCAATAAAATTACCCATTGATTCTTCATCAGAAAGGTCTACGTTATTGTCAAACGCAAATACTTCTAGTTCTTCATCATTTAAGCCTTTAACTAATTCGATTACTTCTTCTTGGTAATAATATACAGATTTTTCATTTAGATTTTCGTCTAATTTATCAAAAAAGCCTGAATAATCAACCGCTAAATCTTCACCATATATTTTATCCCAAAGTTTAGCTAAATCATCTTTAGAGATTTTACCTCTGTGTTTTCCTACAATTTCTTGATAAACACCTTCATATTCATATTCGAAATCTTCTCCATAAGCTAGATTCCATGCGTCGTGAATATCTTTATATTTAAGTTTTTTAGCTTCGTTTACTTTAGAAGTCCCACATGTGCAATTGCCACCACATTTGCAGTCAGAACCAAAGGCTTCAAATAGTTTTACTTTTTTCATTTTAAAATAGTATTATTTAGATTTGATTATTATAGTATATATCAGTCTAAAAATAGTTCTTTTAAATTTTCTCTTTCGATAATCTGTAAAAGCGTAGCATCATAATTAGAAGCTTCAGCATAATTTTTATCTAAGTATTTTAGATATTGCTTTTCCTTTCTAATTTTGTTCATATATGCATTTTGAAAAAGAGCATAATCCATAACAGATTGTTTCCAATCGTCATAATATGCGTGACCTAGCTGTGTACCAAGTGCAGTAGTACTTCTGGCCTTAGCTTCTTTCATTCCAAATAAATTATTATTCTCGATGAAGATGCGGCTAGAGAAGTGCCCTGTTTCTAAAATAGACTGTGCCAAAATAATGTGAGGATATCTTACATTTAGTCTTTTTAACTCTTCAACTAGTGATTCTTGTGAAAATGCGTCTTCTTCGGCTTCTAATGCAAAAACACCTTCTTCGAAGGGAATATTCTGTCCTTCTAAAAATCCTTTTTGTTCTGCATTTGCTAGTTGGCTTTGGTATATTAGAGCTATAATACCAAATAATACGAATAGTGGTGCCAATAGTTTCCTAAAAGACACTTTTTTGTAGCTTAAGCTCTCGCTACTGTAAATATAAAACATAGTTTTTCTTTTAATACTCTTCTAATATACAAAAAAAAGCCCAAATAAAAAAATCTGGGCTTAATTATTTTTAAAAAAATTAAAATTTATCGGACAATAAGTCTTCAATGTCCTCGTGTATCTCTTCCGCAGTAACTTCTAACTCAAACATAATATTTGCTTTATATGTTAGTTCTTTACTGCCATTATTAAATACTATAATAGTTGGTACTGTTCTGATTCTATATTTCTTTTGTAAATCAGGATATTTTTCTATATCTACCCTATAGTATTCACCGTCTTTTATTTGTTGCCAATCGCCAAATGGTTCGGCAAATGATGCAACAAATTCTACAACTACAATACCTGTGTTTATTGCTTTATTAAAAGAATCGGTTGTCAAATATTTTGGCTCGTTTTCAGTAACTGCAACATTATCACTAATTGTAGTTGCAGCAGTCATCATCGAAATTGCCAATAAAAATGTACTTATTATGTTTTTCATATTATCTAAATTGATAGTTTAATCCTGCTTTTGCCGAATAAACTTTTCTGTCCCAGAATTTTTGGTAATTACCTTCAATATAAATACCTAAATTCCTACTAATCTTCCAGCCTGTTATTAAACCTGCTTGGTAATCAAACCAACTATAATCTGGAGTACCATCCCCATACCATAAAGCATATCCGAAATCTTTATCACCAAATAATTGCATGTGATATGGTAATGCTGAAAGTGATATATGTAGCCAGTTATTCTTTTCGTAATGATAAAAATCTAAACCAATTACCGCTGATAGAGTACCTTGATCGTCTATTAATGCCAATTGTTCTCTATTGTAAGGACCTACAACTAGAGGACCATATCTATTAGCTCTAAAATCTTGGTCAGTATCTGCAATTCTATTTCCAGCAGGGTCTAACCAAAAATAATCTATGTAGTCTATTTCGCCATCAAAGTCTTCATCTATACCATAAGCATTGTCTTGAAAACCATACTCGTATGCTAGTTCCCACCATTGTCTTAATCTTTCATTACCTTGATCGTCAATAAATGGTGTTTCTAAATAATCTCTAATCGGCTCATAACCATATGGTCTGTGACTTCTTGCTACAGCACCAATTGTAAGATTTAATTTCTTACCGATTGGTTTTCTCCATCTTAGGTCAACTGAGTTATATTCTAGGTCGACAAAACCATCATTCTTTGATTCTAACTTAGCCACAAAATTCTTACCTAAATATCTTAAGTAAAGGTCTTGATTTGTAAATTCATTACCGAACTGTCTGTTCCATGTATATTCGAATTTGTATTCCCATCCTGATACAGCACCTATAGTTGTGTAAAAACCTTGTTGTTGTTCTTTTCCATCATAGAAAACTCCTGGCTTTCTTTCATAATCAAATCTTGCAACCTTTCTAATACCAATACCATAAGAATAGTTAGCCTTTCTTTCTGGAGTTACATCAATAACTTGGTTATCTGGATTTACATAGTAGAATCTTTCCGACGATTGTATTGGTTGACTAATTTGTCCTACACCATAAAATGTAGAGTATTTAAAGAATTTACCTATATCGATTAATTTCTTTTTAGGTTGTTCTTGAGCATCCGCAATACTAAATGACACCAATGCTATTAAAAGTAATAAGTACTTTCTCATAATTTATTATCTGTTGTATAATTTATCTTCGATTCTATCAAGAGACTCTTTAATATCATCGACATCCTCTTGAGTATCTAAGATAGTCTGGCGCACCAATTCATCTTTTAGTTCGTACTCAGTTCTGGATATATTTGGAGCTGGCAATTCTTTTGCGTCTTCAATTTCTGCTCTCATTTCATCTAATTGAGCTTGAAAAGCAAACCAAAAACTAACGACCGTTGTAATAGCGACCGCTAGACCTATTAGTGCCTTGATGCTAATTTTAAATCCGTAATCTTCGTTAATTTCTTTTGCCATGGTTAAGTTAATTGTTTTTAAAATATAAATTCGAAAGCTTGTTTTAAATCTTCAGCTTTTCTTGATTCTGGGTCTACATCAAAATCAGTATATATTTTTTTGTATATTTCATCCCACATATCTTCATCAGCTAAATCATTTAAATCTTCACGATTTTGTTTAATATATCTTTTGATATCTGATTTTAAATTCTCATTTATTGAGAAGTTATCAAATGATTCTATATGTTTCATGTTATGACCTTCTTTTTAATTCCTCAAACACTACACGGTGTTCTTTTAGATAGACTTCAGTATCTACATAAGCACGTCCTAAAAAGATTTCTTCATTTTCATCTGAAATATCGTAAACAGATAATTTCGTAACATTAACTTTTTCTCCGCTTCTTCCTGCCCAACCTAATTGAGTATCATTTAACCAATATTGATCGTTATGCATTCTATATGTTGGTCTATCTTCTGCATTTCCATTTGGTTTTACTTCAAAGTATTGTACATGTGTAAACATTGTTCCACCAAACAAAGATTCTATACGTTTAGTAGCTTCTTTAATTGTTTTTGAAGTTCTAGGCATTAGTTTTTTAAAAAAAGCAGAGTTAAGTTCGTCTTTTCTAGAAATTCCTGGAGGATTAAAATTGTTATCAGTATATTCGTTAATTGGGGTTTCAGATATGATTTCAACTAAGTCCTTTTCTAAATATGCTAGTTCTTCAGCTTCATCTAAAGCTAATTGAATATTTTTATCTTTGCCAGCAACTGCATCATCTAATTCTTTTTCTAAGTCTGCTTTTTTCTTATTCAACATTCTTAGTTTATCTAAAAGGTCAGTCTTTCTATCTCCTTCAGCTTCTTTCCACTCTTTTACAGTCGAAGCCATAGAGCTAACTGTTTCTGCGTGGTCTTTTGAAATCTTATTGATCGAGCGACCTTCATTAAGACCTAATGATTCTTTTAGAGAATCCCAAGTTAATTCTTTTTCTTCAATTTTTAAAGATTCCATTGGTTCGAACATTTTTACCATCATGTCAAAGTCTTTCTTAAAGTATTTTCTTAAGTAACTTCTAACTGCATCATCAACTAAACCGTCTCTGTCCGATTTGTATTCGTCCCAATCTTCCCAATAAAAATCAACCGCATCTTCTGCAGCTTGTCTTAGTTTGCTATCAAATGGTGATGGCATTTTCTTTGGCTTACCAGCATCTTTGTGCATTGCATTTAAAAAGATAGATTGGTCTGAAGAACCCCATTCATTAACCTTTTGAGCTTCTGTCATGAAAGATTCATACCAACCATGTTCGTAATCTTCATCATCTTCATAGTCATCGTACTCTTCTTCTTGGTACCAAGATTGATTTGGATCTGACTCAGCTTCTTCAGTAAAGTCATGTCTTTTCCAATTAAATCTTGGGTCTTCAACTAAAGCTGGAAAAAGAGTTTTTCTTTTCTTGTCTTTAGTTTTAATTTTATTAAAAGCTAAATCAATACCTAATTGTCTTAGTTCTTTAAATGGTCCCTTCATTTCTTCTAAATCTTCTTCGGTATAACCATTCATTCTAGCAAGCAATTCATAATAATCCATACCACCGAATTCACCATAACCTTCGTATTTCTTTTCTCTGTACTGATTACCTTGGTTATCGTACATATATACATCAATAGTGTTTTCTCTTTCAGAACCAATTTGACGTTCAGTGTCTTGTGTAATCCATGAGAATTGACCTTCGTTAACCAATAATGCACTAGCTTTAACATGAGTTAATGTTTGCATTGCTTCTAATTTATCTGAGAATAAACCAATAGCTTCATTCAAAGAAAGAGGTTCGTTAAATCCTTCTACGATTTTATTAATTCTATTTATGTTTTTGGTTTCGGCTAAATATAAAGCCTCTTTTACAACTCTAATAGAATATGTTTCTTGAGTTGATACCTGCTTATTATTAAAGTTAACGAATGACATATTCTAATTTTATTTTTTAGTTGCTCTAGGTTTTCTTGTAGTCTTTTTAGCTGTGGTCTTTTTAGCGGCTGGTTTTCTACCTTTTCTAGTTTTACCTTTTGCAGCTTCCACTACATCTTCAGCTTGATCGACTAATTCTTTAGCAGCTTTTTTAACGTCACCTAATTCAGCTTTAACATTCTTAGCTCTACGTTTTACTTCTTTTACTACTTTTTTTGCATCTTCAACAGCTTCTTCAACCTCATCTGCGATTAAATCACCGTCTTTGTCTTCGATTTTGCCAGTTTTAATGGCATAGAAATAAGCAATTGCTGCGACAACTGCGATTCCTAAAATAATTAAAAATGTGTTCATTTTGTAATAGTTTATAGTTTATGTTATTATATTATTTATCTTGTTTTTGTTTCATTATTGTCAGATACTAAAAAAGAGCACCGAAGTGCTCTTTTAATCGTTTTGGTTAAGCTGGACCACCGACCCCGAAATAAACCCAAATTGCGCTCTCATCCGCAATGTTTCCGACGTCATCTAAATGTTTACCATCCTCGAAGTATTCGTTCAATTCTTCATTGATAACGTCTTGTGTTTCTTTCAAATGAACCCCGTTAATAAATTCATTTGTAGCATTTGTCTTTGCGTTTGGCTCGATCTCAAAAGCGGTTTCAGCTTTTGGATTGAGTTCAGACATAATTAACACGATATTTTTAGAAGTCGAAAACGTAATGTTCTCTATATTTTATATATCGTGTTTTTTAATTAAGTTTCTTAATATTATACTACTTTATTAAATTATTAACGATTATTTTACAATCATTAAATATTTTAAAGCATTGAGATAGTAATAGCCTTAAGTTTCCAACTTTCTATGCCATTTAATGTACCTAACATGAACTTAGAAACATCCATAGATTTAAGCTTAAATCCTATTAAACCTTTTTTAATTTTGGTTTTCATGTAAAGTTGTTTTACTTGAGTAGCTTTGTTAATTAAGCCGCTTAAGATTTCAGAATAATTAGAGTTAATGTGTTTTTGTAATTCTTTTGAACATCCGTAAAGTATAATACCTATAAGTATATCAAATTTACCTTTTGCCATAATTAAGTCAAGTGCATCCAATGATTCTTGTTCGTTTCTAGCTGTCAATAGTTTTTTAACATCAGCTTTAGAACTTTTTATTTTTGTCATATTAACAAATTGAGATAATGTTGAGTTAAGGTTACCATTTTCTTTTAGTGTAATAAAAGACTCAATAAAGTCATCTCTATTAATTTCACCCGATAAACCTGTTTGACCTTTCCAATAATCCCAAGCCGTTCCTCCACCTAAATGAATTTCAAATAATCTCACCGAATTAGTAAATGTTGTAGAGTAGCTGCTCTTTTTTAAGAATTTTACATTTTTACGTTCTTTATATGTAGAAACCAATGGATTTAAAAGTTTATTCATAACTTCTTGTTCTTCTGGACTTAGTTTATATCCTGTTTCTGCAACGTGTGTATTTATTTGTTTAATAAATCCACTTGAGGAAGGTTTTGCACCTTTACCAGCTTTTGAAGAAACGTTTAGTCCATCAAAAGTAAAATCTGTCAGCGGTGCATTAGACTCAGCGGGAAACACTAGCCCATTTCCTGGTCCTACTTTTTTTACTAAATTAAACATCAATAGACCTCCTAAAATTTCACCAAAATCTTTTTCTATAGCTCTAATTGACTTAGCGTCTACTAAATCAACATACTTTGAAAAATCATGTACTATATCAAATATTTTTTCATCGGTACCTAAGTCATTAACATCTGTATATCTTTTACTAGGTGTATATCCATACACAGCAATTAAAAGCTCTTTACAAAAATCTAAATAATTTTTATCGCTTATTGCTAACTCTAATCTTCCACCAGGTTTACTTAGTATTTCTAGTAGCGTTTCAGGGGAAGTAATAACACCAACTTTATTTTGTGTAACTTGTAATCTATCTGGTGTTAAATCTTTATCTCCAATTACCTGTTTAACTCCACCTGAAAAATCAATTGCATTTACAATACCATATGTTGTGCCTGCTGATAGTTTCTTTCCAAAATAATCATGATCGACATTCATTGTAATTAGCCAAGAATCAAACTTACCAGAAATATCTCCGCTTTCAATAGAATAATCATCTTGAGCAATTCCACAAATAGCTAAAAATCTTGCAATATCATCTTCTGGTGCAGAGTTATCTAATTCTGCTCTAAGTAATTCTTGTACACCTGTTTTACTTTTAGGGGCAATCCACCTACCATTTGGATTAAGAGTATTATATGCTTTGTGCATATCTTTCATCCACTTAGATGGATATTTAATATTTTCATTTAAAACTACTTGAAATTTGGTTCTGATATCTTTATATGTGCTCATGTCTTATATATTGTATTCTGATTTAAACTGAAAATGATTTCATTGCTCTAATAGTCGATATCTTTACGCCACCATATTCACTTTCAAGAGATTTAACTAGTTTTAGATTAGCAATATCATCGTCGTAGAATTGCATATCAGTATATCCCATTGATATTAACTCTGCAAAAGCTTGTTTTTTACGATCCGAAATACTACCTCTATATCCATGAACTCTATCGTTTACTGCAAAGATAAGGTCTTTGTCAATTTTAAAACCAACATGTTCTCTTAGCCATTTGTAAATCATTTCTCTGTCATCTCTTGCTGTTACAATTCCAACTGCAATTTTAGATTTATATGCTTCTTTAAAGATTTTAAGATAATAATCAATTAGTTTACCAGCTTTCATAATTTCTAAACTTTGAAATTCATCAAAATTTAAATCATGATCGGGGTGTTTTTCATACTCATTAAATTCTTCAGGAGTAAGTGAGAAACATTCTCCTGTTTTTCTATTACAAACTTTAATTTTTGCTGAAGAAATAACAAGAGTATCATCCAAATCGAACACGAGTATTTTTGACCCATGATATGGTTTTCCTTTACGATTCACTTCGTTTAATGGATTTTGATATGGTTTAATATACTTCACTATTAATTATACGTAATTTTGTAGATTTGTTTCTACATATATTATGTATCTTATTAATAATGATTTATCTTCTATCTCTCTTAATATTGTTTCCAGATCTGGATGAAGAATTCGATCTAGGTGGAGTAGAAGTCCTTGTATTATTTATATTCGGCCTAGTCGACCTGATATTATTATTGTTATTTCTATTAGGTGGAGTATAATAATTTCTATTGTTATTAATGCCTCTATTATTATTTGTTGGTGGATTAACGCGAATATTGTTATTAGGTTTAACTCTAATAATGTTATTATCGGTGTTAATTCTAGGATTATCATAAACTCTAACTTTAGAATTATTATTTCTAACTCTTCTATTATTAACATTAGACTCAATTGTAGAATTAGTTCTATTAGAGACTATGCTACTACCTCTTCTACCATTGACATAAACAGTATTGGGTCTATTTCTATGTTGCCATGCATAGTTATTCATTCTCCATCTCCAGTTCCAGTCATTGTAATATCCATTCCAACCATAGTTATTCCAACCATAGTGGCTATTCCAACCCCAGTGAGCATTGCCCATCCAGTTATTATATCCCCATTTATAATATCCACATGGTGACCATCTATGTGGAGTGAAACCCCATGCCCAATCATTCCACATTTGAGTTCTATTCCAGTAGTAGCCATAATAAGGGCTGTTCCAACCATATCTAGTACCTAATAATCTATTATTCC
>Ga0181379_1000936_pt1 | contig 13879 bp, 22 predicted proteins | sample 2SPOviralmetaG_FD_130115 | JGI IMG/M metagenome (GOLD analysis project Ga0181379, IMG submission 130115) | Marine viral communities from the oligotrophic San Pedro Time Series (SPOT) site, San Pedro Channel, CA, USA - 2 SPOT_SRF_2009-07-10 | ecosystem: Environmental > Aquatic > Marine > Strait... | reverse complement strand
CAATGATCGTTACCAACCACACCTATGATGTCATCGGCGCTTATCACCCTACAAAAGAAATGGGAGGAGGCAGCGGACTCAAGTATTCTGCTAGCACAATCGTTTATCTCGGAAAGAAAAAGGAGAAGGATGGAACGGATCTCATCGGAAACATTATCAAATGCGAGGCTAAGAAGTCTCGTCTGACCCGAGAAGGGTCTAAGGTAGAGACACGTCTCTTCTTTGATGAGCGTGGTCTGGAACGTTACTACGGTCTATTAGAACTAGGAGAACGTGCTGGAGTCTGGCAAAACAAAGCAGGTCGTTATGAAGTACAAGGCAAGAAAATTTATGGTAAAGAGATTCTCAAGAATCCTGAGAAGTATTTTACTAAAGACGTAATGGAAATTCTAGAACAACAAGCAAACAAAGAATTTCTATACGGAGTGAATGATGGAGAGGATTGAAACTACTATCCTAAAAAACATGTTACATAATGAGGACTACTATCGCAAGGTAGTCCCGTTTGTAAGATCTGAATATTTTGAAAATGAAATTGACAAAACAATCTATGAAGAGATTGCTGAATTTGCAGAGAAGTACAAGACCATCCCGACTACGGAGGTTCTTACTATCAACCTTCAGAACAGGAAGGATCTTAGTGAGGAGACTTATCAGGATTCTGTTAAGCAGATTCATGAATTCGAGATGCCGACGAACGAGTATGAGTGGTTACTCGACACTACAGAGAAGTGGTGTAAGGACAGAGCAATCTACGGTGCCCTCCTACGGTCGATCCAGATCGCAGATGGAGGCGATAAGGAGGTATCACCAGATGCGATCCCAAGTATCCTGCAAGAGGCTCTCGCAGTATCGTTTGATGAACATGTGGGACACGACTACATAGATAACGTTCAAGAAAGATATGACTTCTATCATGTCCAAGAATATAAAACACCCTTCGATCTCGACAAGTTCAATACGATCACCAAAGGTGGATTATCGAATAAGACTCTTAACATCGCTCTTGCTGGAACTGGTGTTGGTAAGTCTTTGTTCATGTGTCATTTTGCTGCAGCTTGTCTTTCTCAAGGAAAAAACGTTCTCTACATCACATTGGAGATGGCGGAAGAAAAAATTGCAGAACGCATTGACGCAAATTTGATGGATGTTAACATCAAAGATATTTCAAATATTCCTGAGCAAATTTTTACTAATAGAATTTCTGAAATTGGTAGACGTTCTCAGGGTAAACTTATCATCAAAGAGTACCCAACTGCATCTGCACACTCCAATCATTTCAAATCATTGTTCAATGAATTGCAATTAAAGAAGTCTTTTAAACCTGACATTGTTTTTATTGACTATCTAAATATTTGTGCTTCCTCTAGATATAAAGGTCACATTGTTAATTCTTACACCTACGTCAAATCGATTGCGGAAGAACTTAGGGGTCTCGCTGTTGAACATAACTTACCAATTGTATCTGCTACTCAGACTACTAGGTCTGGTTATGGGAATAGCGACGTTGATCTTACCGACACTTCTGAGTCTTTTGGTCTTCCCGCTACTGCCGACTTTATGTTTGCTCTTATCTCTACTGAAGAGTTGGAACAATCAGGTCGCCTTATGGTCAAACAACTCAAGAACCGATATAATGATTTGACGTTCCACAAGAGGTTTACTATAGGGGTTGACAGATCAAAGATGAAGTTGTATAATGTTGAAGACTCCGAAGGGGATATCCTTGATACCAAGGAAGACGAACCCTACGAAGCACTAGAAGAGATTACCGATAGGCAATCTCGACAAGATAAATTCTCTAAATTTGTAATTTAAATATGTCTAAGGTTAATTTTGAACGCTATCAAGGGTTTGTTTCAGCAGTTACTAGTGATGCTAGTACAAACTATGTTGACTTTACTGATCGTCTTGGTGATCTTGATCGACAAGGTGCCAATATTGAGAGACTTCTTACTGCTGGGGTTGGAATTAATGCTGAGGGTGGTGAGTTCCTTGAGATCATTAAGAAGATGGTCTTCCAAGGAAAACCATGGAACGAAGATAATCGTGAGCATCTTATCATTGAGTTGGGTGATATTATGTGGTACGTTGCTCAAGCTACAATGGCACTTGATATTTCCTTCGATGAGGTAATCGAAACTAATGTAAAGAAACTTGAGAAGCGTTACCCTGGTGGATCTTTTGATATCTTTTATTCTGAAAACCGCACAGACGACGATCGTTAATATATAATACTCACAAGCAATTCAATCTATACTAATGAACGTAACTATTAAACAACCTGACGGTACTGAGACTACATTTGATTGTGCTGAAGATTCTTATATCTTAGATGCCGCAGAAGAAGCAGGAGTAGATATGCCTTACTCCTGTCGTGCTGGTGCTTGTTCTACGTGTGCTGGTAAGATTGAAAGTGGTACTGTCAACCAGGAAGATCAATCTTTCTTAGACGACGATCAAATTGAAGCAGGTTTTCTTTTGACCTGTGTATCATACCCTACCAGTGACCTTGTAATTTATTCTGAAAAAGAAGAGGAACTTTATTGATGGAAGTTTTAATGATTGCTCTTATCACTGGTGCCATCTTTGGTGCATACAAACTTACCCCTAAAAAATAATGACTAGTCTCCGTTTGAAAATTATACGAGCACTTCATGCTGATGCTGATGGTAAGATTGCCAAAGCAAAAGCAAACATTGAAGTCTATCTAGAGCATCCTGTTGGTATTGGTGAGCACCCTGATATTCTTGCCGCTATACAGGAACAACTAGATATTATCGCTCACGAAGAAGAGCGTATTGAAGTCCTTAACAAACACTTTATATGATTTATACAGAAGATGCTTTAATTAATGCAGTAGCTTCTCTTGGGTGGGATGTCAGACATGATGATATCCATGTTGAGATTGGCGGGACTCAAGTCTCTGGCATTGAACAACCTGAAGGTTACAATGAGAAGTGGTCCTCACCTAAAGGACACCGCAAGTATAACAAAGATGCCTTTATCATTATTAAAAATAGATCGAGGGATCCTGTTGTGTCAAGTAAGGCACCCGAACCAAAAGAAAACTAACTATGAGAATTCAACTTTGGTATACACCTGGCATGAATCAATGGAGATGGACACTTACTAATGAAAGAGCTCAAATGGCTCAAGAGTCTGGTCAACAAGCATTTTTACGTGATGCCATGAGTGATATAGCAAACACTGTTGAGTATATGTTAGAGAGCAAACAGGATGACAAATAATTATTCATTTGGATCTCGTCCTGTTGAACCTGTTAATGTTCTTTTACTTATTAGTGAGATGGAAGGTACTTATCAAAATCTAAAATACATGGGTTTTGAAGAAGACATGAACGTTATCGAAGAGATGAAAAAACGTTACTACAAACTCTACTACAAAAAAGTAAAAGAAGAAAAGCAGGCGGGGAATTAGCTCAGTTGGTAGAGCACTGTGATCGCACCGCAGATGCCAGGGGTTCGAGTCCCCTATTCTCCATAAATACTTAAAAACCATGCAGGTTCTTAAGGTCGGCAATGTTTCAGATGCTAATGAAACAAAAGCATTTAATTACTTTAATAATATTAAAACTGAATTTGATACTATCATACTGAAGTCATCCGCCTATGCAATTACTTTGGGTGGTGTTAGGCAAATTCGTTTTGTTGGTGGACAATCTGGTACAGGAAGGGGTCGTAAGACTGACATTGAGATCCGACATGCTACGGGAACATTTAAAATTTCTTTAAAGAAAGAGATCTTTGGTGCATGGGAGTCTGCTGATACTATTGCAGGTGATTTGGTTTCGGAAAAAATTCTTGAATATCTCATGGAAGATACTATTTACGATGTTGCAACAACTAGAGCATTTCAAGTAACACCATACCTTGATAGAAATGATATTAAATATAAAATTGTAAGAAAATCTGGATCTACAGTTGCTCTGGCATTTAAGTGTGGTAGAAAAGACGCCATCGATGTAGTATTTGGTAACGATATTAAATCTAGTACTGGAGCAGTGGTGAGTGCTGGATTTCCTGAAGATGCATCACACGAATCTAATGTAATTACTGTTAATTGTGGGCATATTTTAAAAACTATAAATGATATACCAAATGATCTATGGCCACATTTTACAGTAAGGACATCTTTCTATAAAAAACCTCGTAATAAAAAAAGGTTTCCTGGATTAAGAGTTCAAGCATTGCCAAAAAAAGAAATTGAGTCCGCTATTTTCCTTCCTGCTCTTCGATGAAAAATTTTAAAGAACTACGTCAAAAAACTCAAAGAGAACAGTACCTCGCCAAGAAAGTATTTCGTGAAGGTGACTACGTTATGCATGTGGTAACTGGAGAGAAAGGAAAGATTCATAGGGCAGGTGTAAACTATGTCATTGCCATCACAGAACAAGGAGATATGTTTCGTGCGTGGGTAAAAGACATCCGTGATATAAATATAACTAGGAATAACTAGACTTTAATTTAATGGAAAGGCAGAAACCAATTAATAGTGTTCGTCATAACGATGACTTCTCGCAGGCGCTGATTAATTCAGTAGCTTCGTATCTTGGTGAAGAGGGTATCCCCACTATTGAAAAGAAAAAAAATCCTGATGACTTCTCTTCTAAAGACCCGAAAGAAAATGCAGGGGCTCCCGATCCTGCTGTTAATTTACGTACTGGTGCAGGTGTCAAACAATCTCTCGGAGCAGAAATTAAGGACACCACGAAGGTGGTTGCGAAGGAATCATGTGATACCTGCTCTAACTGCGGAGGGAAAGGGTGCTCCAAGTGCCAGAAGGAAGATAAGAATAGTGTAAAGAAAGAAGAGAACGAACTCGAAGAGGGTAAGGGTCTCTACGCAAATATTCATGCTAAAAAGAAACGTGGAGGCACACCCGCAAAACCAGGAAGTGAAAACTATCCTGCTAAGGATGCTTTCGCAAAGTCCGCTAAGACTGCGAAAGAGTCATACACCTTTGAACTTGATGGTGTCGAGTATGTCTTTGAAGAGGTTCTAGAAGAAGGCAGCATGAAGGCGGCACGTAAGAACGTGGGCGCTAGCAGTTGCTGGACAGGTTATAAGGCAAAAGGAACTAAAACGAAAGGTGGTAAGTCTGTTCCTAATTGTGTCAAAGAAGAGGATGTTCAAGAAAAGAAACTTGATCCAGTTGGTAAGGCAGATGCTGACATTGACAACGATGGTGATGTAGATAAGTCCGACAAGTATCTACATGCTCGTCGTAAAAAAGTCTCCAAAATTATTAACACCAGTAAAAAAATGAAAGAGGAAACTGAAAAAAAGTAAAGAAGGGCGCTACCGTTGAGGTTATGCCTGAAATTCCAACAAAAATCAACGGTGACGACCCTAAAGTGAAAAGTAAAAAATATGTTTTACGTGCTTTAAAGAGTCAAAGAAAAGATGCATCTGGTGAAATGATTGGGAAGGATAAATAATTTTACACTTGCTGTAAGATTATGTTATCTTTTCTACTCCCATTGGCATCCAAAATTGTTAGTGATGCCGTTGCTAAGATTCCTGACAATGAGGAACTTGGTGAAAAACTAGTTGAACTCTGCCTTGTCATTCTACGCAAAGCAGTAACACTAACTAAAACTACCATGGATGATGAACTCCTTGCTGTAGTTGAAAAGGCAATTCTTTCCAGAGAAGATGATTCTGCTGAATAAATAATATGCCATGGGGACCTATGGTCCCCTTTTTTTATAAATACATAGTAGAATACCGCAGTTTAACGGAGATCCAATGTCCTTGTACGGAAGAACGGACAGCAACGCCAACAAGACCAAAGCTGGTCGTGGTGTCGAGGCAACGTCCCAGGCAAAAGAAGTTATTTTTATTGACAATACTGAAGCATCACTGCCAGCAAACAAAGCTCGTGGTTTGAATGCTCCTGGTTGGTGGTCCTACTATACCTTCACTGATTGTGATGGTAACACTCGCCATAAGGCAGAGATGCTGGTAACCATTGCTGGTCCTGATCTCAATGCCAATGAGACCCAGGCAGATGATGCTCAGGCAGCAGATGTTGATGTTCTCATCACCGTTAATACTTTCCCATCTAGTCTTGCTATTCCTGTAGGCGATCCATTCTCTATTGTTATGGACGCTATTGCTACACCTCCTGGTGATGCTACTCCAGTTCAATATCAGTGGCAGAAAAAATCAGGTAAGCGTTGGACGAACATTGGTGCTAACCAACCTACCTATGATGTTGCTTCCTATGTTGAAGCAGATGATGCTGGTCAGTACAGAGTCAAACTTAGCACTACTACAGGTGCTAAAGAAGTAGTTTCTACTGTAGTCACTGTACATACTACGTGATAAAGAATGTTATTTAATGAGTTGAATCCAGAGAACTGGATGCTTTTTGCTATTCAAAATTATAATAATCCACAGTCTGTAATCTATGCAGACTTTGAGGAAGATATAAATAGATTTAAGTATATCAAAAGATTATTTCGTCGTCATAAATCTACTGGTGAGCTGAAAACTCATTTGATCCTTAACCATATTATACTTACATATAATGCTTTCGATGATGCTGCTACTCCTTTACTCTTTTACAGAATAGAAGGTTGTTACTGGCCAATGTTGAAAGCATTTATGTTGTTTCTAAATAGATTACCTGAGTCCTTAAACAAAGAAATTGATCAAGAATGTCTGAAAGATCTCAATCTACTATAAATGAAATGATGGCAGGAGACGGATCAGGTCTCTCAATGCCACCTGCTTTTGTATTTGTTAATACAAAAAAACGTAGAGCATACAAGAAATCAAACAAAGATTATGTTGATGGAAGGACTAAGGGAGCAAAGACATTACTCTCTCGTATTAACCGTAGAAAAATGAAAGAAGAATTAGAACATACTATTTCTGAAGCTGCTCCCTCGGAAACCGAGAGAGCACAGAAACAAATCCAGCAAGGAAAAAAACTTAATCGACAGAAAGACCTTCAGAAAAAGCGTGATGACGCTAAGAAGAAGATGCAATCTAAGACTAAGGAAATGGATATCCTTGTGAAAGCTCGTCTGCAAGACTTCAAAAAGAAAGCAAGCGACCAGCAAAAGAAAACTATGAAAAACTCTTACGAACCAACAGGTGAACTTATGAATGAATCTACTGACGCTTTGGATGTTGCACTTAAAGTTGCTACCTCAGAATTAAATCCACAAGGAGAAACTGAGTTTGCCAAAATTACATTTGGTGATGGTTCGGCACAGAACTTAGATAACTTCTCAGCAAAACGTATTGCTGCTTGTTATGCACAGCTGGATGATGATAAGCAAGGTCAGTTCCGTTATATGCTGAACAAAGATGCTGCCACATTCCAATCCGCTCTAGATTTCGCAGTAAGAAATGTATAAATACTTGAGTATTAATACGCACACTGGAATGTAAATACATGGCATTTGGTCTTGGTAGATTAGCAGTTTTAGAATCAAAACTTGATATTTATGAAGATCTCTCCAAAGAGATGCTTGACAAACTTGAAAGAGCAGTGGGCACAATCTCAGAAAACAGCAACAGAGTTGCTGTAATTTTGGAGCGCCATGAAAATCGTTTGGATGAATCCGAACGTGCTGATAAACTCATCATCGGTATGCTTGATGAGATGAAAGAAAGGCATGAAAAGGATCATCAACTGACTCAAGATAGGATTAGTAAGATCCAGAAGAAAGTGGATGTCAATGCTAAGTTTGTAATAGGTGCTGGTGCTGTGCTTGCTACCCTTGTGGCAGTGTTACAAGTGGTCCCACCTATGATTAAAGTCTTGACACCTGCGTCTAATACTGCTATGATACCCGAAGTGACGACCTTCATGAATGAATCTGCTTGATTATAAGTATATACAACTAGTATCACCACAGCTGCAGAAATTTAAGAAGGTCAAGAACGACTTGTATAATTTTAGATGCCCTTACTGTGGGGACTCTAAGAAGCATAAGAATAAGGCACGGGGGTATCTCTTCAAAAAGAAGAATGACTACGTGTACAAGTGCCATAACTGTGGCATGGGGAGGACGTTTACTAATTTTTTGAAAGACAATTGTACTGGTCTTTATGATCAGTACGTTATGGAGAGATATAAAGAGGGTCTTACTGGTAAAGGTAGTCAGACTAAATCTCCTGATTTCAAGTTTGAGTCACCTAATTTCTTGAAACGAAGAAATGGTATTGATCTCAAAAAAGTCTCAGAACTAAATAAAGAACACCCAGCGAGAGGATATCTTCTCGGGCGGGGATTGCCAGAAGAAAAACTAAATTACTTTTATTACTGTCCCAAATTTAAAGACTGGACTAATAAGCAGAAGAAGACGTTTGATACGCTTCGACAAGATAGTGCCAGAATCATAATCCCGCTCAAGGATAAAGATGGTAACATGTTTGGTTACCAAGGGAGATCTCTTGCTCCCAAAGCTAAGATCCGATATATTACTATTATGTTGGATGAATCTAAACCCAAAGTATATGGGTTAGATCGTGTTGACCCTACAAAGGAAGTATATGTCACAGAAGGACCCTTCGACAGTCATTTCATTACCAATGCTATTGCTATGTGTGGTAGCGATGTTGACCTTAGCAGTTACGATTATAGATTCGTATTCGTCTACGACAACGAACCACGGAACAGGGAGATCGTCTCTAGGATTGAATCTACAATTAAGAGAGGTAACAAAGTAGTAATATTTCCTAAAGACATAGGACAAAAAGATCTGAACGACATGACACTTGCTGGACATGACGTTCAAAGTATGGTAGAATCGAACACCTACCAAGGACTTGCAGCACAACTTAAATTGAACGAATGGAAACGAGTATGACGAACGGCATCAAAGTTACGAAACGAGACGGGTCTGTTGAGGGACTTAATCTTGACAAGATCCATAAAATGGTTGATGAGGCATGTTTCAATCTTGCTGGGGTTTCTGCCTCGCAAGTTGAGATGAACTCTGGTATACAGTTTTATGATGGTATTACGACAGAAGCAATTCAGGAGATCCTGGTGCGTTCTGCTAGCGATTTAATTAGTCTGGAGTATCCTAACTATCAGTATGTTGCTGCACGTCTCCTCTTGTTTAGTTTGCGTAAGCAAGTTTTCCACAAGGGTGTATGGGTAGATGGGATGCCTTCTTTGTTTGATGTTGCTGCATATAACTCAACCATTCTGCATGTATATGACGAAGAAATTCTTGACAAGTATAGTGATGAAGAATGGATTTTATTAAATAGTTGTATAGAACATGATCGTGACTATTTGTTTGCTTTTGCAGGACTTAGGCAAGTAGTTGATAAATATCTGGTGCAGGATAGAAGTACTGGTGAAGTGTACGAGACCCCTCAGTACATGTACATGCTAATTGCTATGACATTATTTGCTGAATATCCTATCTCCACTAGACTGGATTACGTTCGTAGGTACTATGATGCAATCTCCAAACACAAGATCAACATCCCAACGCCAATCATGGCAGGAGTGCGAACACCACTTCGACAATTTGCTTCTTGTGTTCTTGTTGATTCTGATGACACCCTCGATAGTATCTTTAGCAGTGATATGGCTATTGGCCGATACGTTGCACAAAGGGCGGGTATCGGTATCAACGCAGGCAGAATCCGTGGCATCAACGCTAAAATCCGAGGCGGAGAAGTACAGCACACTGGCGTTATTCCTTTCCTTAAAAAGTTTGAATCAACTGTACGATGCTGCACACAAAATGGGATTCGTGGAGGATCAGCAACAGTCCACTTCCCAATCTGGCACCAAGAAATCGAAGACATCATCGTTCTAAAGAACAATAAAGGTACAGAAGATAATCGTGTACGAAGACTGGACTATTCCATTCAACTCTCGAAAATTTTCTATGCAAGATTTATTCAAAATGAACAGATCTCGCTATTCAGTCCTCACGATGTCCCAGGTCTATATGATGCTTTTGGGACGGATGACTTTGATGATCTGTACGTTCATTATGAACTGGCACAAGATGTTCCGAGAAAAACAGTTGGTGCTCAAGACCTTATTCTCTCTTTACTTAAAGAACGTGCAGAGACTGGTCGCATCTATCTGATGAATATCGACCATTGCAACTCACATTCTTCCTTCAAAGATAAGGTAAATATGAGTAACCTGTGTCAGGAGATTACTCTCCCTACAGATCCTTTGCAACATATCGATGGTGATGGTGAGATTGCCTTGTGTATTCTCTCTGCAGTCAACGTCGGTAAACTCAAGAGACTTGATGATCTTGAGGAACTTTGTGATCTTGCTGTTCGTGGTTTAGAAGAACTGATTGACTATCAGAACTATCCCATTAAAGCAGCCGAATTAAGTACCAAGAATCGTCGCTCCCTTGGGGTGGGATTCATTGGATTAGCACATTACCTAGCACGAAAAGGAGAACACTATGACGATCCAGGAGCATGGAGACTCGTCCACGACTTGTCTGAGTCTTTCCAGTTCTATTTACTTAAGTCCAGCAACAAAGTCGCAAAAGAAAAAGGCAAGTGTGGATATTTTGATCGAACGAAGTATGCAGACGGTATCCTCCCAATCGACACTTATAAGCGAGATGTCGATGAAATCTACCCCAACAAGTTGAATCATGATTGGGATTCTCTTAGGGTATCTATCCAACAACATGGACTCAGACACTCTACACTGTCCGCACAGATGCCATCAGAAAGCAGTTCCGTTGTGTCAAACGAAACCAATGGAATTGAACCTCCAAGAGACTATTTGTCCGTTAAAAAATCAAAGAAAGGACCCCTTAAGCAAATTGTTCCACAGTTTTCCACATTGAAGAACAATTATACTCTCTTGTGGGACATGCCTTCTAATGAAGGATATATTAATGTACTATCTGTTATGCAAAAGTTCTTCGACCAGGCAATCTCTGGCAACTGGAGTTATAATCCAGAGAACTATGAAGATAACCAAGTTCCTGTGTCTGTAATGGCACAAGATTTTTTAAATACATATAAGTATGGTTGGAAAACTTCTTATTATCAAAATACTTACGATAATAAGAAAGACATTGACGAGCAAAAAGAAGTAATTCAAAACCTTTTAGAAGACCTATTAGAATCGGAGGAAGACTGTGACAGTTGCAAAATTTAGGGTATCAAATAACTCTAAGAATGGTATTCATGGCATGACTGTGTTCAACACTAATGTTGTTAATGCTATTAAACAACCAATGTTTTTTGGTGCTCCCTTGGGAGTTCAACGTTATGATCAATTTAAGTACCCAGAATTTGATAAACTCACACAGTCTCAACTGGGATACTTTTGGCGTCCAGAAGAGGTATCGCTCCAGAAGGATCGTGCCGACTATCAGACACTTAATGAAGCACAGAAGCACATCTTTACCAGTAATCTTAAGTACCAGATCCTCTTGGATTCTGTACAAGGGCGTGGTCCTGGGATGGCTTTTATCCCTTATGTTAGCCTACCCGAACTTGAATCTGCCATGACTGTGTGGGAGTTCATGGAAATGGTTCATTCTCGTTCATATACTCACATCATTAAGAACGTCTATCCTGACCCCTCTACGGTGCTTGATTCTATCATTGTAGACGAGAACATCCTAAGACGTGCAGAGAGCGTCACAGGGGCATATAACGAGTTCATAGAGGCAGCCCATGAGTGGGGTTCTGGTAAGCAGTGGGAACATGCTTTAGAAGATTGTGAATCTGCTCAGTGGGAACTACGAGAACTTAAGCGTAAACTTTATCGTGCAATGGTTAACGTAAATATCCTCGAAGGTATTCGTTTCTATGTTTCTTTTGCATGTTCTTTTGCTTTCGGTGAACTTAAACTCATGGAAGGCAATGCAAAGATCATTGGTTTGATTGCCCGTGATGAATCACAACACTTAGTATTAACTCAAAAGATTATTAGTAAGTGGAATCAAGGTGATGATCCTGACATGGTAGAAATTGCCAAAGAAGAAGAATCAAATGTTATTAACATGTTCCGAGCATGTGTTGAAGAAGAAAAACTTTGGGCAGAATACTTGTTCAAAGATGGATCTATGATTGGATTGAATGCTAAATTGCTTAGCACATATGTTGAGTGGATTGCTAACCGTCGTATGAAAGCGATTGGACTGAACCCAATCTTTGATGTTCCTGCAAATAACAACCCACTACCATGGACAGAACATTGGTTGAATTCTAAGGGTATGCAAGTTGCTCCACAGGAGACTGAAGTTGAGTCCTATTTAATTGGAGGAATCAAACAAGATGTTAAGAAGAATACTTTCGCTGGTTTTAAATTGTAATGGAAGACTGGAAGATAAAAGCACTAGACAGCAATCTTCCGAGACATTACAAAGACATAGTACGCCTGGGTCCAAGAACTTTGGCTCAGGCACATATACTAAACGCAATAAAACGCAAGTACCAGACCCCTGGGACTGAAGATAAATACTCCCAGTGATGGGGGTATTTTTTTATGCGACCACAATCTGCGAAAGCAAAAGGCAGGAGACTACAACAGTGGGTTAGAGATATACTAATCGAAGCATTAGATATCCATCCCGAAGACATTGAGTCTCGCAGCATGGGTGCTGGCGGGGAGGATTTAATTATGGCAAGAGCTGCCAGACAAAAGTTTCCTCACAGTATAGAATGTAAGAATGTAGAGAGACTAAATATTTGGGAGGCATATGAACAAGCTAAGGCAAACTGTGGAGATTATGAACCAATCGTAATCATTAAAAAGAATCAGAAAGAACCCTTAGTTGTTGTAGATGCTGAGTATTTCATTAAATTATTTGAAGGTAAATCATGAAAAAATATTTGACTGCAATGGGAGTAGGAATTGGATTGGGGGTCCTGTCGGTTGTGGCGGCAAGATCTGAACCCACCAAAGGATACTTCACTATGGATGCTATGGGGTGTATGCTTCTAAAAGAATGCACTGATGGGGTAGATAAAATAAATTCATCTTCTGATCTTCGAGCAGAGTTTCCAAATTCTGACTGGAGACCAATAGCTATTGAGTTTGATAGAATTGTATCTGCTTTTGGGAAAATTGGTGTAGATGTTCATCTTGCCGATCAAAAATATTTTCCTGTAGGACACCGTGGAGTTTATCATACAGTGTCAAATCACTTTTATTTAAACAGAGCTTACATGCATCGCCCTAATGTACTCATGAGTGTTGTGAGGCATGAAGGATGGCACGCTGCACAGGATTGTATGGCAGGTACTATTGATAATAGTATGATTGCTATCATCATGGATGAAGATAAGGTGCCTAAGATCTGGCAAGAGATTGCTACTGAAACCTATAGATTTCAACCTGGAGCAATTCCTTGGGAGAAAGAAGCATTCTGGGCAGGTAAGACTGCAGGTATGACTCAGGCAGCACTTGAGTCTTGTGCCCGTGGCACAATGTGGACTGACTACGAACCTACACCAAAGACTGGTGAGTGGTTGAAGAAAAACGGATACATTAAATAAATGTTATTTGCTAAATAAAGTTGCCTAACTCTTTACTTATGGATAATCCAAAGAAAGAGGAAGCCAAAAAGGAAAACAAATTTGAGTGGGCGGATGAGGGTGTATCAACTCTTGTCCGAGTTATTATTCTTGGATGGTCAGCAGCAATTCTGACCCTTAATTATGTAACTGTTCCTGGTATTCCTCAAAAAAATATTGATCCAACTTTTATCGCCAGTGTTTTTACTGGAACTTTAGCTACGTTCGGTGTCATGCCTTCTAAGAAGAAGGAAGAAGATAAAACTCCTACATTACCAAAAAAAGATGAGAAAATTTCTTAGTATGATTTGTCTACTGGGTGTCATGTTCATGGCAGCACCAGTCTTTGCCGTTGATGTTGT
>Ga0181379_1000934_pt1 | contig 13884 bp, 16 predicted proteins | sample 2SPOviralmetaG_FD_130115 | JGI IMG/M metagenome (GOLD analysis project Ga0181379, IMG submission 130115) | Marine viral communities from the oligotrophic San Pedro Time Series (SPOT) site, San Pedro Channel, CA, USA - 2 SPOT_SRF_2009-07-10 | ecosystem: Environmental > Aquatic > Marine > Strait... | reverse complement strand
GATTGGCATTACTATTACGATGAACTTATATTTGGTGTAGGAAAATCAGGTATTGACTTTGGTAAACAATTAGCTGAAAAATACAGCTTACCAACTGAACCTAAATCAGTACAAATTGGTGTTAGATTTGAAGCACCACAAAAACACTTCCAAAAACTAATCGATGTATCTTACGATTTCAAATTATATAGAAAATTTGAAGATAAAGGTGTATCACTACGCTCATTCTGTACAAACAATAATGCGGCTTATGTAGCAGTAGAGCAAACGTATGGGGATCATAGTTACAATGGGCATGCTAAGAAAGATGAAGCATTCCGTAACGATATGACCAATTTTGGTATATTAATGGAAATTAATGGTATCGAAAAACCATTTGATTGGTCAAGAAACGTAGTACAATCTGTAAATAAAGAAGGTACTGGTTTATATTATAGCCCATCTCGTAAACCATCAACCACATCAGAAGGTATAGATGTATCTGCTATACAAATTAATAATAAAGAATTAGATACAGTAAGAGAACAATTTGATGGATATTTCCAGTATATAGATGATTTTATTGCTGATATGAAGAAGGTATTCCCGACTTTGTCCCATGACTGGGGTATTTATATACCTGAAGTTAAATATTTATCACCAGAACCATTAGTTAATTATAATAATTTAAGTCTAACAAAGTATGAAAATGTCCACTTCGTCGGAGACGCTCTCTCAGCTCGAGGAATTACTGTCAGTGGAGCACAAGGAATCTACGTTGCCGAAGACCTTATCAAATAGGGAATTAGGAAATTTATTAGAGGCAATTGATTTATATTTTCTAATGAATTATGACGTAATGTCTTTTTATGAAAAAGGTACACAAGACGAAATCAAATTATTTTTAGATTTACGTAGTGAGGTTTTAAGCAAATATAAAAGTACACCACAAGCTTAATATTTATATGTACATAAACCCCATGAAATGCCAGAAAATGCAATCCACCTAATAATAGCCATAATATCAGCACTTAGTAGTGTTGGAGCGTGGAGGTTCTATGAGACAAAAGTAAAACTTAAATCTGCAAAATATCAAAATCCTCAAAAAGCAAACGAGAATTTTATAGCAGATTTACAATCACGTGTAGCAAAATTAGAAACATTATTAATTGAATCGTCTGAAGAAAAAGATGAAATGCGCGATATTATTACAGATTTATCATCATCAGTATCTGGCTTAAAGGTTAAAATTAAATTTCTTGAAGAAGAAAATACATACCTTAAGGGAAAAAAATCGCGAAAATAGTTGGATGGGCGAGATCCCATTCGTATATTTACGCCTAATTTAAATGTTATATATATGAAAAAAGTAAAAGAAGATTGGTCAACAAGATCAATTACAACCCCCGAAGGAATCACAATTTCCTTTTTCAACAACAAACTCCACAATTGGAATGGTCCTGCCATTAAGTATAATGACGGCAGTAGAAGAAAAGCTGAATACTACCTATATGGTATTCAAAGAACTAAAGACGATTGGTTAGAATTTAGACGCGATCGTAGTGGAGTTCCTCCAGACAAAAATCCACAAGTACAATCAAGATTTTAATATGAGAAAAGCCGTTATAGTGAGTGGGTATTTTAACCCACTCCATAAGGGCCATCTAGAGTTATTTAGAACGGCCCGAGAGTTTAGTGAAGACTATCTAATAGTAATTGTAAATTCTGATTTACAAAGAGAATTAAAAGGTAGTAAAGAGTTTCAAGACGAGAATGAAAGATTAGAGATAGTCAAATCAATCAAATACGTTAGTGAAGCAAGAATCTCACAAGATTTAGATAAAACACAATGTGAAACATTAAGACAAATTTATAATGATTATGGTAAAATTTGGGACTTATATTTCGCAAATGGTGGTGATCAGGATAATAAATCTATACCAGAAAGCGTGGTTTGTGAAAAACTAGGTATTAAATTGATAGATGGGTTTGGTGATAAAATTCAAAGTAGTAGTTGGTTATTAAAATAATAAAGTATGAAAATAGGTTTATGTGGTACAATGAGTGTAGGTAAAACTACATTAGTTAATAGATTAAAAGAATTAGGTCAATTTGAAGATTATGAATTTGCTACTGAACGTAGTGAATATCTAATGAATCTAGGTATTCCATTGAATACTGATTCTACATTAAATGGTCAAACTATATTTTTAGCAGAGCGTGTTGCTGAATTAATGAAAGAAAATGTTATAACTGATAGAACTATATTAGATGTTATAGCATTTACTAATTTAGCTAAGTCTATTGATTTAAAAGATAAAGAATATTTTGAAGATTATGCTAGAGTATTCGTAGGTCAATATGATTATATTTTTTATATTTCTCCTGAAGGAACTGTTATGGAAGATAATGGTATTAGAGAAACTGATTTAGAGTATAGAGATCTTATTGATAAAGCTATTATTAAAGCAATGAACACCTATGGTCATAGATGTGAAAATGTACATATGTTAAAAGGTACAACTGATGAGCGCATTGAGCAAATGTTGGGAACAATTCAATTTTAAATATTTATAATAAAATATACTATCATGCAAGATAATTTTAGTATTCGTAATTGGAATAATACAATATTACACGAGGATGCCTTTAATGAAGGTACTGGCGAAATAAATGTATATGGGTATCAAACCCAACATTTTGATATATGCCCAGGAGCTGTAACTCTATTTAAAAATATAATGGCTGGTCAATATTCAGATGGTACTCCTAATGCTAAAGAAGAGGCCTCTATTATAGCAATGGCTAAATTACATGATGCCCTTTTTAATATGGAGAAAAAAGCTTTGGGATATGGTGAAGTAGATAAGTCATATTTAGATCAAGCTCAAAGATTAGAGAATGAAATATATATGCAAGCAAGTAACCTCGATTTAGAAGATGAAGTTAAAGCATACATCCCTGGCCATATAGACAGAATTGCAAATGTTGTAGTTAACCCTGCAGATGTATCTGAACAAGACGAGTTAGAAGCAGATGACATTGAACTAGAAATCCCGGGTGAAACACCTACTGTAGATAAAACAGTCCAAGCTAAAGCATCTAAGCAAGATAAAATTATAAAAGACTATCAACGTCTTAAAGATTTAATGCAAACAGAGCTTGATATGTATAAAAGCTTTGAAAGCCCTGAAAATAAAGAATTAGCTAAGGAAAGATTAAAAAAATTAACTCCTGAATTCCAGGCGGCTAAAAAAGCATATGAAAAACTAAAAGGCGTTAAGCTTTGAATCGAATAAATACGATTATAATATGCATTACTGCATTGGTTATATTCTATATATTAAAACAAGAGAATAAACCCGATGTTGATATCTCACAATACGAAACTCAAATTAATCTGTTACAAATTCAATTAAATGAATTACAAGAAGTAAATGATAGTTTAGTAGTATTAGAAAAAGAATTAGAAGAAAAAATATCTTCTTATGATATTGCAATTAAAAATTTAAAAGGCCAAATAAATGTTATTAAACGTGAAACAAAAGCTAAACTTGATTCTGTTGATAGGTTTGGTGATGACGAGTTGGAACGCTTTTTCGCAGAACGATACCGTCAGCTCCACGATTCAATTAAGAAAGCCAATAGCGAAACTGGTAATTAAAGACCTAATCCAGTTCGATGGTTTATCTCAGGAAGTGCAAACTATGCAATCTATCCTAACTGAAACTAATGATAAATTAAATACTCAAAGTGAATTAGTTGCTAATCTAAAAACCCAAGTATTAAATTATCAATCCCAAATTGATAAATCAAAAAATCAATTAAAAAACCAAAAATACGCTACTCAATCTTTACAAAAATCACTAAGAAAAGAAAGACGTCAAAAAAAATTATATCAAATAGGCTCAGCAATTGGGGGTGGGGCTATACTTTTGTTATTGATACAAAATTAAATGGCTGAAAATCTAAAGAGTATAATAAAAAGCGAATTTATAAAGTGCGCCAAAGATCCGGTGTATTTTATGAAAAAGTATTATACAATTCAGCACCCACAACGTGGTAGAATTAAATTCAATTTATATCCTTTCCAAGAAAAAGTTCTCATGCATATGCATGATGAAGACTATATTGTTATTAACAAATCCCGCCAGTTAGGTATATCAACGTTATTTTCTGCCTATGCCTTATGGATGATGTTATTTAATAAGGATAGAAACGTACTATGTATTGCAACTAAGCAGGAAACAGCCAAAAACATGGTAACCAAGGTACGATTTGCCTATGATCAATTACCGTCATGGCTTAGGATAAAAACGGTTGAACACAATAAATTATCGTTGAGGTTAGCAAATGGATCTCAAATTAAAGCCACAGCAGCAAGTTCAGATGCTGGACGATCAGAAGCAGTATCTTTGCTACTAATTGATGAGGCAGCATTTATCGATGGAATTGATGAGATATTCGCCTCAGCACAACAAACACTAGCCACTGGGGGTGGATGTATCGCTTTATCTACACCTTATGTTACAGGTAACTGGTTCCATTCAACATGGGTTAAAGCAGAAGCAAGAGAAAATACATTTTTACCAATCAGGTTGCCATGGACTGTACATCCAGAGCGTAACCAAACTTGGAGAGATGAACAAGATGTTATATTAGGTAATAGAATGGCAGCACAGGAATGTGACTGTGACTTTAGTACCTCAGGGGACACTGTAATTGAACCCGATATTTTAAACTTTTACGAAAAAACTTATTTACAAGAACCAGTTGAACGTAGAGGTATAGATGGTAACTTATGGGTATGGCAAATCCCAGACTATTCTAGGGATTACATGGTAGTAGCCGATGTTGCTCGTGGTGATGGAAATGACTATTCTGCATTCCATGTGTTTGATATAGAAGAAGCAACACAAGTTGCTGAATATAAGGCGCAAGTACAAACAAAAGATTATGGTAATTTATTATTTGCTATAGCTACAGAATACAACGATGCTCTACTAGTAGTAGAAAATGCTAACATTGGATGGGCTGTAATACAACAATTAATAGATAGAGGTTATAGAAATTTATACTATTCACCTAAAATGGATGTATCAATGACCAATGCTGACCAATATCTTAGTAGATATGAAAACGGCCAAGGTATGGTTCCTGGATTTACAACATCAATGAAGACAAGACCACTTGTTGTCTCCAAATTAGTTTCGTATCTTCACGAAAAATCCGTAATATTCCGCTCAAAACGGTTATTAGAGGAATTAAGAACATTTATATGGAAACATGGTAAAGCACAAGCACTCTCAGGATATAACGATGATTTAACTATGGCGTTTGGTATATCTATGTTTTTAAGAGACACAGCACTACACTTTAGACAACAAGGTGTAGATATGGCACGTGCTTCATTAGGAGGGATACACTCTACTAATTATAAAGCACCTAACATTTATCAAGGTGGTAATCAATTAAAAAATCCATACGAAATGGAAAACCCATATGGTGATAAGGAAGATATTTCCTGGTTATTAGGGTAATTAATATTTATTATATATACTAAACATGGCAGATACTTCATTATTCGGTAGATTAAGACGATTATTCTCTACAGACGTTGTAATTAGAAACGTTGGAGGTAATCAACTTAAAGTGACGGATTCAGATCAAATCCAATCACTAGGCCAATTACAAACCAATTCACTATTTGATAGGTTTAACAAATTATATAGCACAGTAGGCGGTGTAAATTATGTTACACAACAACAAACAAATTTTCCATCTACACGAATTCAATTATATACTGACTACGAAGCAATGGATACTGATGCTATCGTAGCTTCTGCTTTAGATATTGTAGCTGATGAAGCTACTTTACGTAATGATATGAGCGAAGTACTACAAATCCGCTCTTCAGACGAAACAGTACAAAAAATATTATATAACCTATTTTATGATGTTTTAAATATCGAGTTTAACTTATGGAGTTGGACACGTAACATGATCAAATATGGTGATTTTTATTTAAAGTTGGAAATATCTGAAAAATTTGGTGTATATAATGTTGTACCATTTTCATCTTATACTATTTTAAGACTAGAAGGTACAGATCCCCAAAATCCTGCTGAGGTAAAATTCAAATACGATCCAAGTTATTCGGTATCTGAAAATGCTTTAGGATTCCAACAAATAAACCCATCAGTAGGTGTAAATACTGGTAACGAAGTTATATTTGATAATTATGAAATGGCACACTTCCGCCTATTATCAGACTTTAACTACCTTCCTTACGGAAGATCATACCTAGAACCAGCGCGTAAAATATGGAAACAAATGACATTGATGGAAGACGCAATGCTTATCCATAGAATTGTTCGAGCGCCTGAAAAACGTACTTTCTTCGTGAATGTCGGTAATATTCCACCAAATGAGGTAGAAACCTACATGCAACGCATGATCAACAAAATGAAGAAAACACCTTATGTTGATCCAAATACAGGAGATTATAATTTAAAATTCAATATGCAAAACATCCTAGAGGATTTCTATATTCCTGTTAGAGGTGGTGACCAAACTACACGTATTGAAACAACAAAAGGTTTAGATTATGCTGCTATTGAAGACGTTACATATCTAAGAGATAAATTATTCTCAGCTCTTAAAGTACCAAAAGCTTATTTAGGATACGAAGGTGATCTAGAAGGTAAAGCAACATTAGCTGCTGAAGATATTCGTTTTGCTCGTACAGTAGAACGTATTCAAAGAATATTAATTTCAGAATTAACTAAAATTGCACTTGTACACTTATATTCACAGGGATATGATGGTGCTGCATTAACAAACTTTGAATTATCATTAACTACTCCTTCTATCATATACGATCAGGAAAGAATAGCATTATTGAAAGAAAAAGTAGAACTTGCACAACAAATGCAAGAAACTAAATTAATGCCTACTGATTGGATATATGATAATATTTTCCACTTTAGTGAAGACCAATATCAAGAATATAGGGACTTAATCATTGAGGATCAGAAAAGAGTTTTCCGTACAAATCAGATAGCTGAAGAAGGAAATGATCCTGCTGAATCCGGTGAAGCGTATGGTACACCACATGCATTAGCTTCATTATATGGAGCAGGTAGATACCCAGGAAGTAAGGGTGTCCCATCAGGATATAGTGTAAATGATCCAGAATACCCAGAAGGAGCTCTTGGTAGACCAAATGAAAAAGCCTCGAATTATGGTACACAAGATAGTAACTTAGGAAGAGATACATTAGGTAAAGATAGAATGAAAGCTCAATCTGGAGAAGAAGACAGACCCGGATTATCTAATACAGGTATTACAGTAGAAAATTTAAGTACCAAAGCAGTTTATGCTAAAAACCATAAAATGTTAGAGGGAATGTTTCCTAAGCAAAAGGTATCACTTTTTGAAGGTGAAAAGTTATTAGATGAAGACCAAATCCGCGAGGAAGTTAAGTAATTTCAATATTTATAACTAGTAGCGCACTACTTATGAAAATAAAACATAATAAATACAAGAACACTGGTATCTTGTTCGAACTGCTAGTACGTAAAATTACTGCAGATACACTATCCAGTGGTAATTCTAAAGCTGCCACTTTAGTAAAAAAATATTTTACTAAAAGTGAACTTGCTAATGAGAATAAACTCTACCAAACAATAAATCAATCTATATCCTTATCAGAAGGTAAAGCTGAATCTGTACTATCTACAGTACTAGATTTATCTAGAAAATTAGATAAGGAAGTCCTATCAAAAGAAAAATACAATTTAATTCGCGAAATTAAAGAAAATTTCGACATGAATGATTTTTTTGGGGCTAAAATAAAAAATTATAAGCTATTAGCTTCAACATATGTTCTATTAGAATCACATACTAATAAAAAATTCGCTAACCCCGAATCAATTATTACATCTAAAATTACTATTCTAGAACATATTACTTCTAATCCTGATACTAAAATGTCCTTATCACCATTAGTAGAAGAACTAATGTCATTAGATAAAGGTACACGTGCTCTTACTTATAAAATTATGCTTGAAAAGTATAATACAAAGTTTGACGGGTTAAGTACAGAACAAAAAGAAGTATTAAAAGAATACATAAATAGTGCTACAGATGCTCCTAAGCTTAAAGAATTTTTAAATTCTAAGTTTAAGAGTATATCTATTACGCTGAAAGAAAACGTAGATAAAATAGAGGAGCCGGCACTAAAAATAAAAATCCAAGAAGTTATAAATTTAATTGAACCTATTCTAGAGACTAGAAAGTTAAAAGATGATCACTTAGTTGCGCTACTACAGTATCTCGATCTTTCTAATGAAATAGTGACAGTATGAAATTAAAAGTAACAGGATTAAAGAAGGAAATGAGCACCACTGGAACTGGTGCTTCCTCTACACCTGGTACAGGTGCACAATATGCTTCTCCAAAAGCATTTAAAAAGAAAACTGATGAAATTGGTGAACCTTTCGAAATTCCTAATCCTTCAGTTCCTAACAGAAAGTCTAAATTTATCGACTACAAACAGTTATTTGAAGACGCGATTGATGAGCTCTCTGAAAAAAAGAAATTCAACCCTGTAACAGATTTATCTAGTAGTCAGGCTGACGCTGGTTTAAATACAGGATATGATATGGATACTCAAGATGCAGCATCAGTATTAGAAGCTGAAGTTGGAGATGTTAAAGTATCTGGAGGAAATAAATATACTGTAACGGATGTTGATCCTCAAACAGGTAAAATATCATGGGATGTAGAATCTGTACCAGCATTTGATTCTGTTTATAAAGAATTTGACGATTTACGTAAAGTAATTGCTGCTTTAGATCAAAAAACAGACGATCAAGTAGTAGATGATATTGCTGCTAAAATCAAATCTGAATTTAACAGATATCGCACACACATCAGAAAAAATTATCCTGAAGCATATAAAAAATTCACTATAAACGAAGCACGCTATAGTCAATTTAAAAAGAAATCACAATTCCGTACGCCTACACAACAACTACATATGGCTGTACGTGAAATGAGACGTAAAATTGATGAAATGAGTAAAGTTGTAACGTTTACTGAAAGAATGCGTACAGAATTAAAAGCAAGTAATGAGGGTATGACATATTTGAACCGTACCCGTGAAGCCATTAATAAAATAACAGAAAAATTACAAGATTTAAATAATAGAATTAAAGGTTTAACTGAATAATGGCAAAAGGAATTAATTTAGGTAACTATATAGCAACACCTAAAAGAAAAAGACCAGGTGTGCATGCTAAGAGCAAATCATCTAAAATAAAAAATAGTAAAAATTACGTTAAGGCCTACAGAGGTCAAGGTAAATAAATATTTATATACATGACAACACAAGACTTATATACTAAAGTAGTAGCTGGCGAGATTACAGAACAAAAGTTCTTGTATGAAGTACGTCGTGATACTAACTTACCGTTTATTACCCCAAGTAACAACTTTAAAGATACTGTAACTATCTTAAAGAATAAGGGTATGATTTCTGAAAAACAAACTAAATTATCTACAGGAAAACAAGAAGTAGATATAATTGCTAAAACCATTGACATGGTTAACCCATACGAATACGCCAGAGGTATGGATGTTGAACTAGGTCTTGAAAATGAAGCAGTTGGTAATGTAGATATTACAGAAGACGACGTTAAAAAAGCACAGAAAAAAGTACTTAAAAATCTTACTAAAGACGCTAACTACTATTCTAAAAAGAACTTCGCTACAATGGGTGATAGTGAATACGAAGTAGAAGTAAATGCTAAATCTATTGCTGCATTAGAAAAACAAAAAGGTAAAATTATTCGTGAACACGGAGAAGATGCTGAAAGAGTAGCTGATGTAAACGCAAGTTCTACTATGTTAGAAGATGATAGTGTTGAAGAATTAGGCAGACTACGTGATTCTATCTACGAAAAATACGCTAAAAAATATGGTGTAGATGTAGATGAACTTAAAGATAAAGTTGAAGCTAAAAAATTAGAAACGGAAGATGTAGATAAAACAACAAAATTAGCAATTGCGGATGAAATAGCTCAATGGAGAAAGGGAAATTTATCTAAAGAACAACTAAGAAAAAGCCTTATGGATTTAAGTGATGGAGAATTTCAATTAGATTCTATTAAAGGATTTAATAATGAAACTATAGAAGCAATTGAAGTAGATGATGAAGATACAGCTATTGCTGTTCAAAAAAAATCTCCTGATTCTGATGTTCGTATAGTAAAAAAGTAAGATGGCTCAAAAATTATTAATAGAATATTCCGTATTTACACCTAAAAGATCCAAAATTACAGAGGGTATTGCTGGTGGTAAAAACTTAATGGTTGAAGGTGTTGTTCAGCGTGCTGAAGAATTTAACCATAACGGAAGACGTTATCCATTTGAAATCCTAAAAAGAGAAGTTGATAAATATATTGGTGGACCTATAGCTGAAAATAGAGCATTAGGTGAATTAGACCACCCAGAATCTTCTGTAATCAACTTAAAAAATGCCTCTCATAATATTAAAGAATTATATTGGGATGGAAATGATTTAATGGGTAAAATAGAAGTTTTACCTACCCCATCAGGTAATATATTAAAAGAATTATTCAATAATAAAATTACTGTTGGTATCTCATCTCGTGGTATGGGTTCTGTTAAACAATTAGGTGAAGGTAGAGTAGAGGTAGATGATGATTTCGAACTATTATGTTGGGATTTTGTTTCTACACCTTCTACACATGGTGCTTTTATGAAACCTACTGGATTAAACGAAGGTAGAGTACATAGAGCAACTAACAAATATTCAAAACTTAACGAAATTATATCTGATATTATTTGCACACAATCAGGTATTTGCTGTTTACGTTAAGACATTCTCAATCTTTTAGACTCCCTATATATTTATCTACAGATAAGATAGATATTCCCAATAATATCTCACTCAAGATATAAACTCTTATATTACTTCCCTTAATAAGTAATCCCGACAAAAATTTATTGAAAATGTCAAACACAAAGTTTTTCAACGATGCTATCGCTGAAGCTAAAGCAATCCGTGAGACTGCTCTTGCTAATGCCAAACTTGCTCTAGAAGAAGCTTTTACTCCACAAATTCAATCTATGTTAGAGAAAAAATTAGCTGAAGAAGCTGATGACATGGATGAAGCTAAAGATATGGACGAGGCGAAAGCCAAGGATATGGACGAAGCAAAAGATATGGATGAAGCTAAGAAAGATGTAGACGAGGCTAAAAAGGACATGGACGAAGCAAAATCCGATATGGATGAAGCTAAGGACATGGACGAAGCAAAGAAAGACGTTGACGAAGCCAAAAAAGACGTAGATGAAGCTAAATCCGATATGGACGAAGCAAAATCTGATGTTGATGAGGCTAAGAAAGACGTAGACGAAGCTAAAGTAGATGAAGCACAAGTTGACGAGAAAAAAGACGTAGATGAAGCTAAAGTAGAAGAAGCATCTGTAGAGGAATCTGCAGTTGAAGAAGCTGCTGTAGAAGAAGCTGCTGTCGAAGAAGGATCAATTGAAGAAATCGATCTAGATGAATTATTAGCTGAACTTGAAGCCGCTGAAGGCCAAGTATCAGAAGAAACTGTAGAAGAAACAGCACCAGTTGCTGAAACTGAAATCGAAGAAGAAGCTCCTGTAATAGAAGCTGAAGCTGAAGACGAAGTAGGTGAAATTACAGTTGACGAGCTTAAAGATATTATCAAAGACGTCATGGCTGACGTACTTGGTGGTGGAGCTGAAGGCGGTGAAGATATGGAAGTTGACGTAGACGGAGACGGTGACATGGATGTTGCTATTGACGCTGACGAAGACGGAGATATTGAAATTGACGAAACTAAAGTTGAAGAGAAAAAAGAAGTTGAAGAAGTTAAAGCTGAGTTAAACGAAGCTGTAAACGTAATCAACACACTTAAATCAGAACTTAACGAAGTTAACCTTCTAAACGCTAAGCTTTTATACGTGAACAAATTGTTCCGTAGCAAAACATTAACTGAAGCACAGAAAGTAAAAGTGATCAATGCATTTGATCGTGCTGAATCTGTGAAAGAAGTTAAAAATATATTCGAAACAATTAAAGACACAACAACTAAAGCTAAAACGACAGTAAACGAATCTCGTTCATTTGCTTCTAAAGCTGCTGGTGTTGCTGAAACTAAACAACCAATTGTTGAGAGTAATGATTTCGTAGCTAGAATGTAAAAGCTAGCCGGTATTATTTAATTTTTAAAAAACATTTAAAATGTCAAACGTAGTAAATCAACTATTAGAGACCGCTAACCCATACAAGTCAGTACAAAAAGATGCTGCTAGACTTGCTGGAAAGTGGGACAAGTCAGGATTACTAGAAGGAATTTCTAGTGACACTGATAAAGCTAACATGAGTATCATGTTAGAAAACCAAGCTAAACAACTTGTTGTTGAAGCTAATACAACTGGAACTGGCGCAAGCTTTACTCCAGGAACTGGTGAGCAGTACGCTGCAGTAGCACTACCCCTAGTACGTAAAGTATTTGGACAAATCGCTGCTAAAGAATTTGTTTCTGTTCAACCAATGAGCCTTCCTGCTGGACTAGTATTTTATCTAGATTTCCAATATGGATCATCTAAAACTCCAGTTACTGACGGAGATTCAATGTATGGTGATAGCTATACAGACGGTCACTTTGGTAACACAAACACAGGTGGACTTTACGGAGCTGGAAGATTTGGATATTCAATCAACCAATTCTCAGCTTCTGTTGCTGATGCTAACCATACTGTTGCTTCAGCTTCTTATGCTGATGTAAACTTTAACTCTGATTTCTCAGCTTCTATAGCAGCTGCTCCAGGGCAAATTACTAAAATTACTGTTAAAACAGGATCTTTAGCTAATGCTGATATAGACGGAATTAGAGGATTCTATTTAACTGGTGATAACGGAGCATTAGCTGCAATTACAGCTGCTGAAAACCTTCCATCTTTAACTAAGTTAAATGGAGATAGTATTGACTTCTTTGTAACTTCATCTGGTATTGAAAGTGATGAAAACATTACTGTTTTCTATAACAAGCAAACTGCTGATAACGCAAGAGGTGATTACGAAGATGGAGCTGATTACTCATCACAGTCTGGTACTGGTAGAGCAATTAACATCCCAGAAATCGATGTTCAACTAAGAAGTGAAACTATTGCTGCTAAAACAAGAAAGTTAAAAGCACAATGGACACCAGAATTTTCTCAAGACTTAAACGCTTTCCATTCACTAGATGCTGAAGCTGAATTGACTAACATCCTTTCAGAATACATCTCATTGGAAATCGATCTTGAAATTCTTGATATGTTAATCGAAAACGTACCAACTAGCCAAGTTGCTGAGTGGTCTGCAAGAGTAGGTAATGAAATTAATTCATCTAAAACTGCATTCGATTCTAACACTAATGGTGTATATTATACACAAATGAGCTGGTTCCAAACACTTGGAATTAAACTACAGAAAATTTCTAACTTGATTCACCAGAAAACTCTACGTGGTGGTGCTAACTTTATGGTAGTATCTCCAACTGTAGCAACTGTACTAGAATCAATTCCAGGATTTGCTGCTGATACTGATGGTGATGTAACTAAAGCTAATTATGCATTTGGTGTACAGAAAATCGGTGCTTTAAACAGCCGTTACAAAGTGTACAAAAACCCATACATGACTGAAAACACAATCTTGATGGGCTTTAGAGGAAATCAATTCCTAGAAAGTGGTGCTGTATATGCTCCATATATTCCATTAATCATGACACCTCTAGTGTACGATCCTAATACCTTCACTCCAAGAAAAGGTATCATGACACGTTACGCTAAGAAAATGGT
>Ga0181379_1000932_pt1 | contig 13899 bp, 10 predicted proteins | sample 2SPOviralmetaG_FD_130115 | JGI IMG/M metagenome (GOLD analysis project Ga0181379, IMG submission 130115) | Marine viral communities from the oligotrophic San Pedro Time Series (SPOT) site, San Pedro Channel, CA, USA - 2 SPOT_SRF_2009-07-10 | ecosystem: Environmental > Aquatic > Marine > Strait... | reverse complement strand
GGCGCCGGCGCCGTCGGCGAGCACGAAGCCGTCCCGGTCCCGGTCCCAGGGCCGGCTGGCGGCGGTGGGATCGTCGTTACGGGTGGACAGTGCCCGGGCGGCGGCGAAACCGCCCATGCCCAGCGGCGTGGAGCCCTTCTCGGCGCCGCCGGCGACCATCACGTCGGCGGTGCCCAGCTGGATCTGCTGGGCGGCGAAGCCGATGTTGTGGGTGCCGGTGGTGCAGGCCGTCACGGTGGCGAAGTTGGGGCCCTTGAAGCCGTACATGATGGCCAGGTTGCCGGCGATCATGTTGATAATGGTGCTGGGCACGAAAAACGGCGACAGCTTGCGCGGCCCGGAATCCATCAGCTTCTGATGGTTTTCCTCGATGTTGGTCAACCCGCCGATGCCGGAGCCGATGGCGACGCCGATGCGTTCACCGTTTTCCTTATCCATTTCCAGGCCGGCGTCACGCAGGGCCTGAATCGCCGCCACCATGCCGTACTGCACGAAGACATCCATCTTGCGCGCTTCCTTGCCGGACAAATACTCGTCCATGGCAAAGTCCGGCACCAGCCCGGCGAACTTGGTGGAGAAGTTCTCCGTGTCGAAATGGTCGATCCGGCGAATACCGCTACGACCGGCCAGAATGCCCTCCCAGGTACTGGCCACGTCGGTGCCCAGAGGGCTCAACATTCCCAGACCGGTTATCACTACTCGACGTCGTGTCACCCGTTCTCCTCCCAAAAAAAACCGCAAGCCCGGAGAGCCTGCGGTTTTTTTACTGACGTTGCGTTGGCTGTGACCGAATCAGCTGTGCGACTTGATGTAATCCACGGCAGCTTGAACGGTGCTGATCTTTTCAGCCTCTTCGTCCGGAATTTCGGTTTCGAATTCTTCCTCGAGAGCCATTACCAGCTCGACGGTGTCCAGTGAATCGGCACCCAGGTCTTCGACGAAGGAGGCGGCGGGCTTAACGTCTTCCGGTTTAACGCCCAGTTGCTCAACGATGATCTTCTGGACCCGTTCTTCGATGCTGCTCATGATGTTATTACTCTCCTGTTGATGGTGTGCAAGCACCTATGAGCGGCTATTCTAGGTGAACGCTGTTCGCGCTTGCAAGCCGCTCTCGGTACTGGTTTTCGCGGATTAGTTTCCAAATGTTTGAGCGCCTGCGAGAAGCGCCCGTACGCCGTGGCTAAGCGCAGCTTAGCGGTTTTCCGCAGCGATGTCTCAACCCGTGAACATCCCGCCGTTCACATGCACCGTGGTGCCGGTCACATAACCGCCGCCCTCGCTGGCCAGCCAGCCCACGGCGCTGGCCACTTCGGCCGGCGATCCCAGGCGCCCCAGCGGTATTTCGCTGAGCAGCGCTTCACGCTGCGCCTCGGGCAGGCCATCGGTCATATCGGTCTGAATAAAGCCCGGCGCCACCGAATTCACGGTGATGTTGCGCGACCCCAGCTCCCGCGCCAGAGCCCGCGTGAAGCCTTCCACGCCCCCTTTGGCGGCGGCGTAGTTGGCCTGGCCGGCGTTGCCCATGGTACCGACCACGGAGCTGATGTTGATCACCCGGCCCCAGCGGGCCTTGGTCATGCCCTTCAGGCACGCCTTGGTGACCCGGTACAGCGAATTCAGGTTGGTGTTGATCACATCCTGCCACTCATCCGCCTTCATGCGCAGCATGAGGTTGTCGCGGGTGATGCCGGCGTTGTTGACCAGCACCAGCGGCGGGCCGTATTCGGCGCTCAGCGCCTTGAGGCCCTCGGCCACGGAGTCGTCGTCGGCGACGTTGAGCACCACGCCGGCGCCCTGCTCGCCGAGCGCTTCGGAGATGGCGGCGGCGCCTTTCTCGCTGGTGGCGGTGCCGACCACGAACCAGCCGGCGCCGGCCAGTTCGGCGGCGATCGCCCGGCCGATGCCACGGGTGGCCCCGGTGACCAGCGCTACTTTTCTGTCCTCGCTCATAAGGTTCTCCTCAGGCGCCGGTGAGCGCGTTCTGAAAGGCGGCATCGTTTTCCAGGGGCTTGGCGTCCAGGCCCCGGTCGATGCGCTTGGTGAGGCCGCACAGCACTTTGCCGGGCCCGCACTCGTAAAGCGTGGAGACGCCGTCGGCGGCCAGCGCGCGCACCGTTTCCGACCAGCGTACCGGCGAGTGCAGCTGGCGCACCAGCGCGCCGCGAATGCTGTCCGGGTCGGACTCCGCGCTCACGTCCACGTTATTGATCACCGGCAGCTCCGGCGCGAAGAATTTGGTGCTTTGCAGCTGCTCGGCCAGTTTGTCCGCCGCCGGGCGCATCAGCGCGCAGTGGGACGGCACGCTCACCGGCAGCGCCATGGCGCGCTTGGCGCCGGCGGCCTTGCACGCCTCGATGGCGCGCTCCACGGCGCTCACCTGGCCGGCGATCACCACCTGGCCCGGCGCATTGAAGTTGACGGCTTCCACCACCTCGCCCTGGGCGGCGTCGGCGCAGGCCTGGCGGACCTGGTCGTCGTCCAGGCCCAGAATCGCGGCCATGCGGCCCTCGCCGTCGGCCACGGCGGCCTGCATCAGTTCGCCGCGCCGGCGCACCAGGCGCACGGCGTCGCCCAGGGTGATCACCCCGGCGCAGGTGAGCGCGGTGTATTCGCCCAGGCTGTGGCCGGCGAGCCGGTCGGGACGGGCGCCGCCGGCCTGCTCCCAGAGCTTCCACAGCGCCACACCGGCGGTGAGCAGCAGCGGCTGGGTGTTTTCGGTGCTGTTGAGGGCCTCTTCCGGGCCTTCCTGCGCCAGCTGCCAGAGATCCAGATCCAGGGCGCCGGAGGCCTCCTGGAACGCCTGGCGCACCGGAACGCGCTCGGCGAAATCGGCCAGCATACCCAGGCTCTGGGAACCCTGACCGGGAAAGACGAAAGCGGTTTTCGACATGCGTTTGCCTCTTTGATGTCGCTCGAGCCGGGAGTATGCCGCCTGCGGGCGCGGCTGTCCGCCCGACCCTGAAACAAATTGTGAATGCGCGGTCGCCGCGCCCCGGGAAAACCTAGGAGGCGTCCGCCGGGGCGAGAGCGTCGCGGATCAGCGCCGGCACGTTGCGCTCGGCTTCGAGAACCGCCACTTCCAGGGCGCTGACAAAGCCTTCCACGCCGGTGCCGCCGTGGCTTTTCACCACGATACCGTTCAGCCCCACCAGGCTGGCGCCGTTGTAACGCTCCGGGTCCAGACGGTGCTTGAGCCCGCGCAGCAGCGGCAGCGCGAACAGGCCGCTGAGCTTGCGCAGCAGGGAACGGCCCGCCTCTTCGCGGATCATGCCGCCGATCATGGAGGCGGCGCCTTCCATGGTCTTCAGCGACACATTGCCGACAAAGCCGTCACAGACCACCACGTCCACGTCGCCGACGAAGATGCCGTTGCCCTCGACGAAACCGGCGTAGTTCAGGTCGGCGGCCTGCTGCATCAGGGTGGCGGCTTCCTTGATCTGCTCGTTGCCCTTGATGTCCTCCTCGCCGATGTTCAGCAGCGCCACCCGCGGCGCGCTCAAACCGTCCACGGCGCGCACCACCGCCTGCCCCATCAGGGCGAACTGCAGCAGGTGCTTGGGTTCGGAATCCACATTGGCGCCCAGATCGAGCATGTGGCAGTGCCCTTTGGCGGTGGGGATGGCGGTGCAGATGGCCGGCCGGTCGACGCCCGGCAGGGTTTTGAGAACGAAGCGGCTGACCGCCATCAGGGCACCGGTGTTGCCGGCGCTGACCGCCGCCAGGGCGCGTCCTTCCTTAACCTGGTTGATGGCCACCCGCATGGAGGAGTCTTTCTTCTGGCGCAGTGCCACGGCGACCGGGTCGTCCATGGCCACCACTTCCGACGCCGGGGTCAGGGCGAGGCGCGGGTGATCGTCGAGTTTTTCTTTCTTCAGGGCCGCGGCGAGGGCGGACGGCTCGCCCACCATGATCACATGCAGATCGGGGTGGCGGGCCAGTATCCGGGCCACGGCGGGCACGGTCACGGGCAGACCGTGATCGCCGCCCATGGCGTCCACGGCCAGGGTCACAACCGCTGACATGGCAAATTTCCTGCTTGGCGAAGCGACGGCCATGATACGAGTTCGATCCGGCCGTGGATAGAGAAACGGGAGCCCTGAAGGCTCCCGTTACACAGTCGTCCTGTTGTCACCGTCGGGCGGCGTACCGTCAGGCGGCGCACCGCCCGCGGCAAACGGACTTACTCTTCTTCGTCGTCCAGTTCCGCGGTGCGCAGCACCTGGCGGCCGCGGTACATGCCGTCCGGAGAGATGTGGTGACGGCGGTGCACTTCACCGGTGCTCGCGTCTTCGGTGATAGCGGGCGCGGTCAGCGCATCGTGGGAACGACGCATGCCACGCTTGGAACGGGTTTTGCGACTCTTCTGAACAGCCATTTGTTGCTCCTCGGCGTATTACTTGCGGCGGCCCTTGAGACGGGCCAGCACGGCAAACGGATTATCCGGATCGGACTGATTGTCATCCTGGTCGCCCGGATCCCCAGCGCTCTGGGGCGGCGGATCGGGGCACTGATCGTGAAGCGCCACCAGCGGCATCGCCAGCAGCAGCTCTTCTTCCACCAGTTCCGCCAGCGTCATGCGCTCCTCGGTAACCAGCAATGGATCCAGGTCGGCGGGCAATGCCTTGGCCTGCTCTTCGCTCCACACCAACATCAGATCGACGTCGGCGGCGACTTCCTGTTGCACCGGCTCCAGACAACGCTGGCACACCAGAACCAGAGAAGTCTCCACCCGGCCCTGAACGCGCCGGCGGCCGTCCTCGTCCCGGCCAAAGGCCAGGCTCACCCGGACCGGCTGGTCCAGACTCTCGCGATATTCCCGCAGTCTGGGGAGGTCCCCGACCCGGGCTTCGCCTTCGACGACGCGTTCCTGGTCCGCGAACTTCCTCGGTTCCAGATACGGTGGCAGTTGCCCTGAAAACATAAGCGCGCAATTCTAGGCGCGGGCCCGCGTCCTGTCAAAGCGAAAATACACCCGCGACGCCCGGCTTAACTGTCTGAGAAAGCTGGTTTTTTCGTGCACCGGATCGGGGCCGTGGGTACACTCCCGACCCGCAACCACCCGCCACCGACCAGGAGACCGCCATGACCGACCAGCCACAGCCTTTGATTCTGGCCTCCTCGTCGCCGTTCCGCCGCGAGCTGCTGGGCAAGCTGCGTCTGTCATTCCAGCATCACAGCCCGGACATCGACGAGCGCGCCCGGCCCGGCGAGACGCCCACGGAACTGGTGCTGCGCCTGGCGCGGGACAAGGCCGCCGCCCTCGCCGACGCACACCCGGACGCCCTGATCATCGGCTCCGACCAGGTGGCGGTGATCGACGGCGACGTGCTCGGCAAGCCCGGCGATCACGACACCGCCGTGGCCCAGCTGCGCCGCGCCAGCGGCCGCACCGTGCAGTTCCTCACCGGGCTGTGCCTGCTGAACAGCGCCACCGGCCGCCACCAGAGCGGCTGCGAGCGCTTCACCGTGCACTTCCGCCAACTCCGTGACCGCCAGATTGAGCGCTATATCGAGGTCGAACAACCCCTCAACTGCGCCGGCAGCTTTAAGTCCGAAGGCCTGGGCATCGTGCTGTTCAAGGCGCTGGAAGGCCGCGATCCCAACGCCCTGGTCGGCCTGCCGCTTATAATGCTCACTGACTTCCTGACCGCCGAGGGCGTCGCCCTACCCTAGCGGAGCGTGGGCGCGCCGCCTTCCAGGCCCAGGGTCTGGCCGATGCCGTTGCCGATTGAGGTGCCGAAGCGCTTCAGGAAGCGGTCCACCGGCGAGCGGGTGACGGTGTAGTCCACCATTTCCTCCAGGCCGGCCACGTCGCGGGCCACCTGCCCCGGGCTTTTCAGGCCGTCGATCAGCCCCAGCTCCAGAGCGCGCTCACCGGTCCAGAACAGGCCGGAAAACAGCTCCGGGTTCTCGTCCACTTTCAAGCGGTCGCCACGGCCGTCCTTCACCGCGCCGATAAACTGCTGGTGGATCTCGTTGAGCATGGTCTGCACGTGCTCGCGGTCGGACTCGCGCACCGGCGAGAACGGGTCGAGCAGCGCCTTATTCTCGCCGGCGGTGTACACGCGGCGCTCCACGCCCAGCTTCTCGGCGGCTTCCTGCACCCCGAAGCTGGCCATGATCACGCCGATGGAGCCGACGATGCTGGCCGGGTCGGCGTAGATCTGGTCGGCGGCGGCGGCGATGTAATAGGCGCCGGAGGCGCCCATATCGGTGATCGCCGCGTACAGCTTCTTATCCGGGTATTCGGCGCGCAGCCGCTGGATTTCGTTGAACACGAAGTTCGACTGCACCGGCGAACCGCCCGGGCTGTTGACGCGCAGCAGCACCGCTTCGGCGTTCTCCGCCTCGAAGGCGTCGCGCAGCCCGCGGCTGATCAGATCGGCGCTGGCTTCGGAATCCGCCATGATCACGCCGTTCAGGTCGACCACCGCCACGTGGGGCTCGGCCACCGCCATGGCGTCCCCGGAGCGGCTGCCGGTCATCATGAACAGCAACGCGAACAGATAGATAAAGGTCAGGCTCTTGAAGAAGATGCCCCAGCGGCGGGTCTTGCGCTGTTCCGCCTGGGCCTGGCCGAGCAGCTTCTCGAGCAGCTTCCACTCTTTACTGGTGGGGCCGCTGTTCGCCGGGTTGTTATTGTCGGACTCCATCTACACCGTCTCCTCGAAGTGTGTTTCGCAGTCCACGCCGAGTAACGGCAGCAACTGCGGTAAAGCATCGATCACCGCCAGCGGGTGAAAGTTCATCAAACGGTCCACCGGATGGGCGCCGTAACTCACCGCCACCCGGTCGACACCGGCGTCGCGCGCCATCTGCAGATCAAAGGACGTATCCCCGACCACCAGCGCCCGCTCCGGCGCCACGCCCAGTTCGGTCAATAACTCCGTGACCATGGCCGGGTGCGGCTTGGAATGGGTCTCGTCGGCGCAGCGGGAGGCATCGAAACTGTCGCCCAGCCCACTGCTCGCCCACACCCGCTCCAGCCCCTTGCGGCTCTTGCCGGTGGCCACCGCCAGGCGCAACCCGGCGGCGCGCAGCGCCGCCAGCGTCTCGCGGGCGCCCGGGTAGAGCCGGCTGGGGCTCGCCTCGGCGGCCACGAAATGCACCGCGTAACGCTCGCGCATGCGCTCCAGATCCCGGTCGCCGATGCCCGGGTAAAGGGTGCGCAGGGCTTCCGGCAGACCCAGCCCGATGATCTCGCGCACGGCGTCGTCCTCCAACACCGGCAGACAAAGATCGGCGCCGGCCTGGTGCATGCAGGCAATGATACGCCCGGTGGAGTCCATCACCGTGCCGTCCCAGTCGAAAATCACCAATTGGTAGGCCATCAGCGTTTATCCGACCGCAGCGCCGCCAGGATGGCCTCGAAATCCTCGTCCAGCGGCGCGTTGACCTTGATGGTTTCGCCGCTCTGCGGGTGGCGGAACACCAGCGACCGGGCGTGCAGACACAGGCGGCGGTGCCCGAGCGCTTCCAGCCGCGCGTCGCCCTTGCGGCTGCCGTATTTATCGTCGCCGAGAATCGGGAAGCCGCCGAACTGGCTGTGCACACGAATCTGGTGGGTGCGGCCGGTACCCAGACGCGCCTCCACCAGGGCGGCGTCGCCGAACCGCTCCACCAGCGTGAAATCGGTCACCGAGGCCTTGCCCTCGCGGGACACCCGCACCATCCGCTCGTTGCCCTGGGTGATCTTCAGCAGGGGCGCTTCCATGCGCCGCTCGCTGCCTTTAAACCCCTGGCACAGCAGCCAGTAGCGCTTCTCCACCCCGCCCTGCTGCATCAATTTCTGCAGGCGCCGCAAAAAGCCCCGGTGGCGGGCGACCATGATGCAGCCGCTGGTGTCCCGGTCGAGCCGGTGCACCAGCTCCAGGTTGCGCTCTTCCGGATAGAGCACCCGCAGCGCCTCGATCAGCCCCAGGCTGACCCCGCTGCCGCCGTGCACCGCCAGCCCGGCGGGCTTATTAAAGATGAAGATCTGATCGTCCTCGTAGAGCAGCGCCCGCGCCAGCCGCTCGGCCAGCCCGCCGCTCACCACCGGCGGCGCCTGGGACTCGCTGGTGCGCACCGGCGGAACGCGCACCACGTCGTCCACGGCCAGGCGGGTGGTCTGCTTGGCGCGCTTCTTGTTCACCCGCACCTCGCCGGATCGGATAATCCGATAGATGCGCGAACGGGGCACACCCTTGAGGTGGGTGATCAGGAAATTATCAAGGCGTTGGCCGTCACGGCCTTCATCGATGGTAACGAAAGTGACGCGATCGGCGGCGGGGGTATCTGACATGCGGCGATTCTAGCCAAGCGGGCGCGGCTCCGCCAGCGGTGTCGGTGTTCACGGCGCGCTCATGCCTCGCCCATCTATCTGATTGATCAGACTGTGATTTTACTGGTATAGTCAGCCGTCGGCCCGGGCTGGCCAACGGCGACGCGCAGCGACCATTCGCCGTCGGTACACCAAAACCCGCCAGCCCGCCCGACAAGAATCGAACGGGCCCGAAAGGCCCCGACGCTGCAGCCAATCCCCCGGCGGCAACACAACTCCCCGGCGGATTACCGACAACCAACACCAGGTGGTCTGCGGCACAGGTCGAAGACATAGCCGGGCTGCCGGCGAGCAGCGCCAATAGCGCCCCTTGCCGACACCCCAACCGGTACACAGACGGTAAAGTTTACCCGGCACGGCGCGTTTGACGCGCCGGGCACAGCGTAACGCGGATAGAGGGGCCAAGGCCCCGCCAGCAACGCCAACGGCACAACTTCACAAGCCCGGAGAGGAACAGGAAAGGTAGAAGACAGGCAGATTACCAACGTCGTCCGAGCGCCCAGCGCCGCCACGCGTGAGCATTGCCTGCTCGCCACTCTTCCGCCTCCCCACCAGGGTAAGAGGTCTGATACCGGTATTGATACCGGCCCGCTGCATGCCGCCACGAACCTTGTGGTAGCACAACAATGAAACGAATGTTAATCAACGCCAGCCATCCGGAAGAAGTCCGGGTGGCGCTGGTGGATGGCCAGAGACTTTATGATCTGGACATCGAGCATCGCACCCGCGAACAGAAAAAAGCCAACATCTATAAAGGCAAGATCACCCGCATCGAGCCGTCCCTGGAAGCCGCCTTCGTGGATTTCGGCGCCGAGCGTCACGGTTTCCTGCCCCTCAAGGAAATTTCCCGCCAGTACTTCCAGAAAGACCCCAAGGACATCCAGGGCCGCATCAATATCAAGGATGTGATCAAGGAAGGTCAGGAAATCATCATTCAGGTGGACAAAGAGGAGCGCGGTAACAAAGGCGCCGCGCTCACCACCTTTATCAGCCTGGCCGGCCGCTACCTGGTGCTGATGCCCAACAACCCGCGCGCCGGCGGCATTTCCCGCCGCATCGAGGGCGAGGAGCGCCAGCAGCTCAAGGAAGCCCTGGGCAGCCTGGACATCCCCGACGAAATGGGCGTGATCGTGCGCACCGCCGGCCTGGGCCGCGGCGCCGAGGAACTGCAGTGGGACCTCAACTACCTGCTCAAGCTGTGGGGCTCGATCGCCGAGGCGTCGGAAACCCGTAAAGCGCCCTTCCTGGTGTACCAGGAATCCAACGTCATCATCCGCGCGATCCGCGATTACCTGCGCAAGGACATCGGCGAAGTCCTGATCGATTCCGAAAAGGTCTACAACGAGGCCCAGGCGTTCGTGCAGCAGGTGATGACCGATTTTCAGCACAAGCTGAAGCTGTATAACGACGACACGCCGCTGTTCTCCCGTTACCAGATCGAGTCGCAGATCGAGACCGCCTTCGAACGTGAAGTGAAGCTGCCCTCCGGCGGCTCCATCGTCATTGATCCCACCGAAGCGCTGGTGTCCATCGACATCAACTCGTCGCGCGCCACCAAGGGCGCCGACATCGAGGAAACCGCGCTGCAGACCAACCTGGAAGCGGCGGAAGAGATCGCCCGCCAGCTGCGCCTGCGCGACATCGGCGGCCTGATCGTGGTCGATTTCATCGACATGGGCCCGGCGCGCAATCAACGCGAAGTGGAAAACCGCATGCGCGACGCGCTGGAAGCGGACCGTGCCCGTATTCAACTGGGCCGTATCTCCCGCTTCGGCCTGCTGGAACTGTCCCGCCAGCGGCTGCGCCCCAGCCTCGGCGAGACCTCCAGCATCGTGTGCCCGCGCTGTGACGGCCTGGGCCACATCCGCGACGTCAAATCCCTGGCCTTGAGCATCCTCCGCCTGATCGAGGAAGAGGTGATGAAGGAACGCACCGGGGAGATCCAGGCCCAGGTGCCGGTGGCCGTGGCCACCTACCTGCTCAACGAGAAGCGCCCGGTACTGCGGGAAATCGAAAGCATCCACAAAGTGCGCGTGCTGATTATCCCCAACCCCAACCTGGAAACCCCGCACTTCCAGGTCGAGCGCATTCGCGACGACCAGACCAAGGCCCAGGTGAGCCACGAGCTGGAGCTGCTGGAAGGCCAGCAGGACCCGGCCACCCTGTCCGCCCAGGACACCGAAATCAAAACCCAGGAGCCGGCGGTGAAGCTGGTGGCGCCGGACACCGCGCCGCCGCCGCCCAAACCGCAGCCGGAGCCGAAACCGGAAGCCGCCGCCGCCAAGGCGCCCTCCAAGAAGCCCGCCACCGCGCCGAAGCCGCCGCTGGAGCCGGGTCTGCTGGCCCGTTTCTTCACCTGGCTGGCGGCGCTGTTCAGCGCCTCCGAGGACGAGAAACAGCAGCTTGACGGCAAGCGCGACGGCCAGCGCGGCAACCGCCAGAACCGGGACGGCAAAGCCGACGCCCGGGGCAACAACAACCGTGGCGGTGATAACCGCCGTGGCGGCCGCCGCAACGGCGGCAACCGCAACCGGAACGCCGACGGCGATAACCGGGGCGGCGACGGTCGTGGTGGCGATAACCGTGGCGAGAACCGCAAGGACGACAACCAGGACGGCAAGAGCGAAGGCGGCAACCGCCGTGGCGGCCGCAACCGTCGTGGCGGCCGTGGCGGCAACCGGGGCGGTGACAACCGCAACGGCGACAACCGTGGTGCCGACAACCGAAGCGACGACCAGAAAAGCGCCGACAGCGGTAAGCCGGAGTCCAAGCAGGACAATAAGCAGGACGCCAAGCCGGATAACAAAGGCGAGTCCAAAGGTGGCGCCGGCAAAGGCCCGCGCAAGGACGACGGCCCCAAAGCCCAGCGCCGCACCGACAGCAAGGACGACCGTCCCCTGCGCGAGCGCCAGCGTCCCGGCGCCCAGGACAAAGCGGCCCAGGATAAAGGCGCCCAGAGTGACGACCAGACCACCGCCGGCGGCCCGCCGCCGCGCATGACGTCCGAGGACAACACCCCCGGTCGTGATCAGGAGCGTGGTGACAGCCGTCCGCCCAAGGCCAAACTGGTGCCCGCCGAAGAGCACGGCGAACCGAAAACCGCCGCCGCCAAGCCGAGCGCGGAACAGGCCACCGAGGCTCAGGCGCCCCAGGCCGCCGCAGCCCGTCAGGAAGAGCAGCCCAAGGCCGCCACCGGCGACGCCGCGCCGGCGCCCTCTGCCGAGGCCCCTTCAGCCAAAGCGCAGAAGCCCGCCAGTCAGGAAGCGCCGTCAGCTAAGCCGGAAGAGCCCTCAGCCAAAACGGAGGAACCCTCAGCCAAAGCTGAAGAGCCTTCAGCGAAGGTGGAAGAGCCTTCAGCGAAGGTGGAAGAGCCCTCAGCCAAGGCGGAACAACCGTCAGCGAAAGCAGACGAGCCCTCGGCTAAAGCAGACGAGCCCTCGGCTAAAGCGGAGGAGTCCCCGGCTAAGGTAGAGGAGCCTTCAACTAAGGCAGAAACCCCTTCAGCCAAAGAGGAAGAGCCTTCCGCCAAGGTAGAGGAGCCTTCAGCCGAGGTAGAAAAGCCCTCAGCCAAGCCGGAAGAACCTTCAGCAAAAGCCGAAGAAGCTCCGGCCAAAGAAGCGTCTTCAGCGAAGGCGGAAGAGCCTTCACCCAAGGCGGAGGCACCTTCTTCCGAGCAGGCGCCTTCACCGGCAGCGGATCAGGTCCGCCGTGCCGGCAACGACCCGCGTGACCGCAAACCAGGCCAGCCGGTACCGCAGCCGGAACGCCAACCCGCCGCCAAACCCGCACCGGCCGCCGAACAAGCGCCGGCCAAGGCGGAGACCGGCGAAGCGGAACAGCCGGCCACCCCGGCGTTCAGCAAGCCGGTGGCGCCGGAACGCCCGGCCGGGCGCGCCAGCAATGACCCGCGCCTGCGCCGCCGTCAGCAACAGGCGGAACAAGCCGCCCGGGAAAATTCCGGCGACGGCAACCCCGGTGCCTGATCGGTCCACCCGACGGTCACACCAATAAAAAAACCGCCCTTCGGGGCGGTTTTTTTTATGCGCCGTCTGAATACTTGAAGGCCCGGCGGCGCGTGTCGATGGCGCCCATCAGATCGTCCAGGGCCAGGTAGAGGCACGGCACCACGAACAGAATCAACGCGGTGGCGAACACGATGCCGAAGCCCAGGGACACCGCCATCGGGATCAGGTAAGCGGCCTGCAGGGAGGTTTCGAAGATGATCGGCATCAGCCCGGCGAAGGTGGTCATGGTGGTGAGAAGAATCGGCCGGAAGCGGCGCAGGCCCGCTTCATAGACTGCCTGGGCCGCGCCCAGCCGGTGCCGCTGGCGGTTGGCGTAGTCGACCATGATCAGCGAATCGTTCACCACCACCCCGGCCAGGGCGATGATGCCCATGAAGCTGACCAGCGACAGGTCCATGCCCAGCAGAATGTGGCCGAGCACCGCGCCCACGGCGCCGAACGGAATCGCCAGCATCACCACCAGCGGCTGCAGGTAGCTGCCGAACGCCACCGCCAGCAGCGCGAAGATCACGCCCAGTGCCAGGGCGAAGCCGCCCCACAACGCCGAGGTGGATTCGCGCATGTCCGCCTGACCGCCCTGGAAGGTCCAGGTCAGGCCCGGGTAGTCGGCGCGCAGTTGCGGCAGCAGCTCGTCGCGGACCACGGCGAGCACCTGGCTGGTAGCGCTCTTGGGCAGCACGTCGGTGCCCACGGTGATCACCCGGCGACCGTCGCGGCGGTAGATGGAGCGGAACGACTCGCTGATGGTGACGCTGGCCACATCGGTCAGCGGCACTTCGCCGCCCTCCGGCAGCTGCACCACGAAGGTGTCCAGGTAACGCAGGTCCTGACGCTCCTCTTCCGGCAGCCGCACGCGGATTTCGTTTTCGTTGATGCCGCGCAGCTGTCGCAGCGCGATGGCGCCGTAGAACGCATCCCGCAGCTGCCGGCCCACCTCGGCGCCGGTGAGGCCCAGGGCGTCCGCCTGCGGCGTCAGGCTGACGTCGAACTGCGGTTTACCGGTGGTGTAGCTGTCGTTGACGTTGCGGGTCTGGGACAGGCCTTTCATGGCGTTCAGCAGGCGCTCGCTGGCCTTGGCGAGCACGTCGATATCGGTATGGCTGAGGTCCACGCTGATATCGTCGCGCCAGGAGCCGGGGCCCTGCTCCGCCTCGAAGGTGATCTGATCGACGCCCTTGAAATCGCCGATCTGGTCCCGCCACAGCTCGACGATCTGCTGCACCGTCATGTCCCGTTCGTGTTCCGGCTTTAACACCAGCTCCACGTCGATTTTCTGCTCGCCGCGCACGTTGGTCTTGATGCCCTCGGCGTTGCGTGCCAGGTCGTTTTCCTCGAACAGCCGCTCGGTTTCCCGGGTCAGCGCCAGGGCCAGCTCACCGGCCTGGCGCGGCGTGGTGCCCACCGGCAGACGGATGCCCGCTTCGATCTCGTCCGCCGGCACTTCCGGCATCATGATCATGCCCATGTGGTCGCTGCCGGCGTAGGCGCCCACCACCAGCATCAGGGTCAGGGCGGCGCTCAGGGTCACGTAGCGATAGCGCAGCGCCCGGT
>Ga0181379_1000931_pt1 | contig 13919 bp, 19 predicted proteins | sample 2SPOviralmetaG_FD_130115 | JGI IMG/M metagenome (GOLD analysis project Ga0181379, IMG submission 130115) | Marine viral communities from the oligotrophic San Pedro Time Series (SPOT) site, San Pedro Channel, CA, USA - 2 SPOT_SRF_2009-07-10 | ecosystem: Environmental > Aquatic > Marine > Strait... | reverse complement strand
GCTAATTCACCAAGTTTCAGCGTACTCGGCGCTGTAGCCGCTGAACTTCTTTTTATCTGAATTACTGTTGCCATCTAAAACTCCTAAAATGCTCCTGCGTTTATAGTCAAAGTTCCAGTTGTAGTTACTATTTCATTTGTAGTTACAAACTTTGCGTCACTTGACCTAAATTGTAATATTGCTCCATCATTTAATGTAGTTGTATCAACATCACCGAGCAGTTTTAATTGAAGTGAACTATTTTGAGCAGCCTGAGCTGAGGGTAAGGAAACTGATACCGTTTGTGGACCAGAAGCCGTATTGACACCAATACTAGCTGTTGTACTATTACTTTGTCCTACAGTAGCTGTAATATCTGCCATCTAATTCTCTCCTGTGTATATTTATAATAAAAAAATTGTGAATTAAATAGATACTTGTGGTCGAACTGTAATAATACCTTCGATAACCCTAGTAACTGTACTGGTAGAAGTCTGTAAAATCTCTAAATCATAAAGATATCGTTCACCATCTAGGGCTGTCGTTTCATCAGCAGTAAGTGATAGTGTGACAATACCTGTTGTGGGGTCACCATTTACTGTAGTTGTGATGGTTGTTCTTGTTCTAGTAGATGAATAACCTTTAGCCATCTTAGCAGACGCTGTATATCCTGTCAAATTAAATGCATTTCCATTTGAGTCTTTAACTGTAACATCCGAATTGAATGTTGCGCCTTGGTCTAGTGTTAAGTTTGCTATTGCGGCCATCTATTTTTTCTCTTCTGGTACTTCTTTTTTTACTAATTCTGCAATTTTATTATTGTAGTGTGTTGTTAACACTTCGATTTTTTCTAGCTCGAGATTGTGTCTTACTTTAGAGGCCTGAATTTCTTGTCTTACTACTAAGTAGTTTTGCAATGCAGGACTCAATTTTGTGACATCATACTCTTTACCATCAATCATTACTGTATTCATAATTATCTCCTTATACTATTTATAATACTATTTAGGCCAATTCAATATTTCTTTTGTTGTGTGGTCCTTGCCATCCATCAAAATCTTTTTTAGAACCCTCACCTATTGGTAAATGTATTTTTTGGCAAGTAACATCTCTGCCACATCTCTCAATACAATGTTTAAATTTTCTTTCTTGCCAATTTAATTTATATATGTCTTCTTTACCGTTATATTTATTTACAATATCATCAAATTTGTTTTTTTCAGGATGTATTGTAATATCATAATTAATATAATCAAATACTTTATCCTGTATTCTATCAATATAATTATTTTTAAATCCTTCTTTTCCTAAAACACAACAAGGATATATTTTATCTTCACAACTAATATAAAATGTACCTCTTTTTTCAGAATAACAATCAATAGGTATCTCTGTAACAATAGAATTTTGTACAGACTCAGCCTGATATTCTGGATTTGTAGGCGCCTCATATGTAATTGTTTCTAAGCCATGTGGTGTTCTAACTTGTTTAGATGTTTTGTGTTTACCGTTTTCAAACTTTCGTGATGTTTTCTTAATAATAAATTCATCAAAACCCCACTTCTTTGATAACTCTCTTGCCTCTTCTACTTGATGTTCATTGTGTTTAAATACAATAAACACCCAACTACCTTTTCCACCTGCGTCTAAAAAAGTTTTAGCATTTCTTTCTATTTTTGACCAATTAGTATATCTTCTATAGATATGGTTTGTATCTTCAAGACCATCTAAATGAAACCACATTCTAAGTTTGTCTATTTTTGCAACTGAACTCCAAAACTTATCTGTTTGTAAAGAAGCATTTGTTTGAACTTCTTGATAGATACCTTCACCATATTGTAACAACTCTAAAACTTTAGGATGCATTAAAGGGTCGCCATAACAACCACCATAATCTATTGATTCAATATCATGGTTTTTTCTTAAACTATCTATTACATGATGATGAACTTCTTTAGATACATCTTTCCAGCCACTATTAGAAACTGTATCTGATAGACCACCTTTATTTGTTCCTGTTCTTGAACATAAAGGACAACCAGCATTACATCTGTTTGTTAATTCAAATTCTATATTTCTAACTGATTTATTAAACATTTTTTATTACGCCAACAATATGAATACGGTCTACCTTTGAACAATTAAGTGCTGTATGATTAACAGTTGTATCAACTTCATAAGCAGTACCATCTGCTGGTAGATGTATTCTATCATTGTCAAGTAATAAAAAACAATGTTCATGTGTTTGAATAGGTATATGTAATCTTTTTGTTTTATCATGGTGCCAATAATAACATGTTTTAGGTTTCATTTTCATAATTCTTGTTCTAACTAAATTGTTTTCTTTTAGTATAGAATTGATGTATGGTATATCAAATAAAGGCACCCAAAAATCATTTTCAGTTTCATCCACTAACAAATAATTCTTAATAGGTTCATCTGCTACCATGTCTGGTGTATCACCTTGTAAATACAATTGAGTATCATATTCAGGTAATGTAGCCAATTCTTTTTTTATTAATTCTAAATCGTATCTCATTAGTAACCTATGACCATGTAACGGTCAAACTTATTGTTTATTCTTTTTTCTGAACTATTTAGAATATTTATTTTAGCTGAAGGAACTGTGTAAGATAAAGAATCAGTAAACTCTTTTAGACTATTTTTGCAATTAATATGTTCATCTAAACCAAAATAATTATTACTTTGTAATACAACTAAACTCTGTTCTTTTCTTGTTCGTAAAAATTTGTTTAATATTCCATCACTTATATGTTCACATGAAGTACATATTATAACATCATATTGACCAGCATGAAAATCATTTATATCTTTTGTTTTAAATGATACTTCGGGATACATTATTTTTCCATACTCAGCACATTTAGGGTCGATATCAAAAGATACAACTTTATCATTTGTAAAATCTCTCATCTTATCTGCTAACATACCGTACCAACCAGCTGCCACACATACTTTAGGATTTTTTATAACAAGCTCTAATCTTTCTGATATACTATCTATCAACCATTCTTTACTGGCAACTTGATTTGAGTTGACAGAATTAATAATAGATTTTATATCTTTATTATCAGTAATTTTAGATATTGCTTTTAAAATATTTTGCATACCAACCTTCATTTAACATTTCTTTATTTCTTTGATTAAACAAGTAAACCACATAATCTTGTTCATCTAGTATTGTTTGATAAGAACAAAACTTATCTTCAATCGTATATAGTTTATAATCTTTTATAACTTCATATATAAATTGGTCCATACCTCTTCTATACTTTAACAAATAATAATCCATTTGTTCCATAAACTTATCATGTATCCATGAACAATCTCCTTGCCATGACATTATAGAAGAGTTTAAAGGTGTATGATAAGCAGGTCGCCAATGTGCTGAACACAATGTAAACTCTTCTCTTAAAAGATGGTTACAATCACCTTTTATTAGTGTATCTAAATCAAAGTATATGTTTTGGCCATCTCTAAACTTTTCAAATATTAATAGTTTATTAAATACACCTCGCTCATCATCATATCTGTTTTCAGTAACAACTTCAAACTTATTGTATTTTAAATTAGAATAATTATCAATCATATGTTTTAAATTATCAACATACCATTGACTATACTTCGTACCAGTATTTACACAAATTACTCTCATTTCCAATTATCCAATACCCACGATTCTTTATTTTCATGTATGTTATTCCATACATTAGCAAAGTGAACTATTTTAATCTTCTCATTTACACCCTCACCTAATATCATGTAATCTTCATCAAAAGCATCCATATACATTTTATTATATCTCAAACTTTTATCATACTCTTTATCATACTTTGCAATCCATTGACCAGGCATTTTAGTAACCTTTGTATTATTTTCAATACAAGTATCATAGACAAAGTTTTGTTCTCCATAATATTTGTAATGAACTGTACGATTATTAAAATAATGTGTTTGCCATTTTTCAGGATTACTCATGTATTTGTCATGTACAAACTTTAAAGAACCTGCCTTAAACTTATACCAGCCTCCGTTTATAGGTATATTCTCTTTACTTGTAGTCCACCATTTTTGATATGATACTAACTCATTATCAGAAACAGGATAATTTACCATTTCTGTAATATCATTTACAATGACTTGGTCGATATCTAAAACAATTATATCACCCTCACCTGTAAACTCTTTATCAAAAAACTTTAGTTTATGCCAATGTCTTTTAATATTACTATTTTTTGGTAAAGGTATTACTTTGTCTGCTTTAACAGGTGTATCAGAATAACATATAAACTCAAAGTCTACCTTACAATGTTTCTTAAAACCGTTATATAGTTTTTCAACATACTCTGTACTATACATTGGTTTTTTATAAACTTCATCTAAAGCTTGAAAATACAAACAAAATATTTTAATCATAGAATACTTTTTTGGCTGAAAACTCATGTTCCCAATGTTCACCTTTTAGTAAGTAAGATAATTTATGTTTTTTTATTAGACTATCATAATGATGTCCTAAGTCAAACCATTCATCACCTTTAGTCACAAGAAAACTTTGCTTCATAGGTTTATAAAATACATATTTTTGAATACCATTAAATTTTAATATATCTCTTATAGATTTTATCATAACTAAGTTACTATCTATAGTATCTTCAGGTTTATAATGTTCCATTAAATAATTTCTATAATGTTTCAAATAATAATTAGTGTCTTTATGAAATTCATCTAAATCAATTTTTTTATCATAGAAAAAACTCCAATAATCTTGGTCATCTCCATAATATTTAAATTCTTTTGGTCTATGCTTCACTACAAAATTTCCTACATCTGTATAAAAATAAGATGAATCAAAACAAGAAAACCAAACATGTACCTCACCACCAAATGCTTTTAGATAATCAAAGTTAAAATTTGCAACTTCACTTAATATATTTTGATTACACCATTGTTGATTATAAAAGTGAATATCTTGTGGAAACTTTGCTATCATTTTACACCACCATCATACATTCCAAATGCCCAATATTTTTCTTTACACCAAAAACACTTTTTACAAGGAACAATTTCATCATCATATCCCGAGGTGCAAGATACAGTTTTATAAAACAAATCCATAATATCAAATTTTTTATAGAAGTGTGCAATAAATTTTTTATCAACTCCTGATATAGGTTGATGTAAGTCAAAAAAAGATTTAACACTTTTATGGCCATGTATGCCGGCATTGACTTCACTATCATATGCAGCTATAGGGTCATCTCTTTTACAATCTCTATTATGATAAAATCCACCATCAACCATATCTTTCAAAGGAGGATTTGCTGTATATGAGTTGACTGTTATGTGTATAGTTTCATCCTTTTTTAAATTGTTTTTTATAGGGTCATGGAATTGCCCTTTATCCGAAACACCTTTTATTAAATGATATTGAAAGATATAATTATCATGTATATCAACTTTTGGAAAAGCATTTCTAACATAATCAACAACTGCATTTGCTGATATTCTTGAATCAGCCACTCTTGCCGTATCATGGCCATGTATTGGTATTAATTGAAAGTCCCACAATTTATTATCACTTATACATTTTGCCATATACCATAATGAAAAAGCTGAGTCTGCACCACCTGATACCCATACGCCTAGTTTTCTAACAATATGTTCTTTATTAAAATTTTTAGCGATAATATCCTCTGTAAATATTCTTTGAAAAAAGTCTACTTTTTGTCCATTATATTCTAATATCATTTTACACCACCATCATACATTCCAAATGCCCATTTCTTCTCTCTACACCACCAACACTCTTTACAAGGTTTAGAAAAGTAATCTGTTTTTTCTGCATATTCAACACAAGAAGCTGTAATAGGAAATAAGTTATTGATTAAGTCAAACTGTTTATACATCTCTGCCACAAATCTTTTATCAAGATATTCTAACGGACAATAAAAAGGTTTGCCATGATTTTCATGGTAAGGCACTCTATCATGTCCATGGCTATCTCGTCTTACTTCTCTCTTAAACAATAAATTGTTTTCTTTTGCAATATCTTCAGGTGGGTTTGCTGAACGACCATGAAATAATACATCAATAACACCTTCTTTTCGTAATCTATCCTCATGAGCTCTGTGATGATTTACCTTATCTTTTTCGTGTGATTTTTGATAATGATTTACTTGGTGTTCATAAAATTTTACTTGAGGAAATAACTCTTTAAATAGGTCTACAATTTCTCTGGCATTCCAGATGTTAGTTGGTCTTCTTTCATCAACACCAGTAATAGGAACAATAGTTGTATCTAAATTTCTTTCGACTATTTCACGACAAGTCATAAACATAATCAAAGCAGAATCAGCTCCGCCTGATAAATTTATACCTATTTTTTTAAAGTTATTTAGATTAGGGTAAGGATTCCAAAAATCTAAATCACCATAACGAGTCTTATAATGCATTTATCCATATCCTTTTATTCACTTTGTAAATATCTTCGCCTATAAAATATGTATATTCACTTTGTTTTAAAACTTCCATAAGTCTATTCCAAGAATCTTTTAATTCTTTAAGAGTATAATTATTTAGCATATCTATGTAACCATAAATATTACTTGTGTTAATAACTACCTTTTTATCTTTTACATATGGCAATAAGGCTTCTGGATTTTTAATTAAATCTAATTTTAAATAATCATAATCACCATTATATATTTTGTCTATAAATTTATATGGATTTATAAGAAAAAATCTTCTTGTTGGAGATTTAGCATTGACTGTTGTATGACAATCCATCCAATACTTTTCACAAAGCAATTGTGTTCTTTTTTCCCATTCTTCATAGCCTGAAAAATCATAATTGCTAAATCTAAAATAATCTCTCAATTCTTTATGAATACAATTAGATTCTTCGTTATAGTTAAAACCTAACATTTTATCACAATTAAAAGTAATAGCTAAGTGTTCTAAATTTGTTCCTGTACTAGGTCCAATTATTATATCAAAATCTACATTATTAGAATTTTTACCCACATATTCTACTAAGGCGTCTGTAGTATATGTCCAATATCCAATATTTTCTTTTTTACCAGATTCATAATAATTTATAGTTGTAGGTTCTGGTTTTTGTTTATTCCAGAAACAAAATAAATCAGTTTCAATTGTTTGATTATTTCCTTTATTCCATCTTTCAAAATAATCTAACATTAATTCACCTTTAATCTTAACCTTTTTACTAAATTTTCCAGACAAAAATAGACCTTTGTCAAATTTATTTTTAAAGTCTTCTAATGTATTTTCTATATAAGGTAAATTAACACAGGCTGAACCTTTTGACCTGCCAGTAGAAAACCATACTGCTGAATCTATGTTTTTTTGATTATCTATATAAACCCCTTTAGGATAATTTTCTCTTGACCTTAAAAACTCTTCTTTTAATTGATTAACATTTTCAGCATGAACAATAATTTGATACCTATATTCATTACTATGATTATATAAAACATGATAAAAATAATTATTAAAAAGATAAACTCTGCCAGGCCATAATTCTAAATTTTGTTGACCTAATTGTGTTAGTATTGTCCATTGTGGTGTTTTAGGTCCTAACTCTATATTAATTGCATTTAACAAAGAGTTTTTTTCGTTATCAGAATGAGGTCTTATTACACCGTATGGGTCTAATCTCATTATACGAATTCTCTTATACTTTAAATTTTTAAAAAAGTTATTTTTAAAATAGTTTGTTATAATAGGAGCCTTATCCTCTAAACACCAATCAAAAGTAGGATTTTCAATACCATATTTTGTGTGATGGTCTGTTTTTTCCTCTGATAAACCATATAGTGTAACAGCACTCCAACCCTCTCCTCTATCATCACCATGTTTATAGAAATCTAAACTTTCAATCTCTTTTAAAAACATTTCTAAGGGTATTTCTTTATTAGGATAAATTGTTAGAGATGAACAATGTACATTGGTTGTCAGACTATCTGATATGTCTTTTATAAAAGAATTATCCATTTTTATACTCTACAGTTTTATTGGCTCTATTACTACCACATATTCTGTTACATATTTTTATTGTTCTTTCCTCCCAATATTTTTTTAGTATAGGTAAATTATCCCTATATGATTCGACAACAACATCAAAATCAAATTTATCTAAATCATATTTAACTTCATTATCAATCAAAAATCTAAAAAATTCATCTTCTTTCTTCTCCACACCATATGTTTTTTTAGCTACCTCTGCGTGTACATGACAACAAGGTAATAACATATTATCAGGTGTTAAATAAAACTGTTCTTTTAATATTGCTTTACATCTAACAGGTGTATCAATATGACCATGTTTTAATACTGATGGTTGATATTTCTCATCTTTTGGTATTGATATTTTACCTCTCTTCTTTGTCTTATTAAATTGTACATTATAATTTTTAGATGTGCCGTCTGATACATTAAATCCTCTTGAACTGATTTTTGTCATAAAAGATTTAAAACCTATTTTTTTGGCTAATTGATTAGCTTCTTCTATTTGATGTTCATTATGTTCAAACACAATATAAATCCAATCAGCATGGCCGCCTGATTTTATAAATGCCTCAGCGTTTCTCATAATAACATCAAAATCAGTTTTCATTCTATATAATGGATTTGTGTCTTTTAATCCGTCTATCGCAAAATTAATTGCTACACCTGGTATTTTTCCTAATTCAGACCAAAACTCTTCTTTTCGCATACCACCATTTGTATCAAATCTTTGAGTTATGCCATACGAAGAAACTAAATCAGTTATTTCATAAACTTTAGGATGCATAAATGGGTCACCATAGTTTCCACAATATGACCAATGATTTAGATTTTGTGCTGTTTTAGAGTCTAATATATTTCTAACTACATCAACTTCCACATCTCTGTAGCCTGTTTTATGTACAATTTCAGATATACCAGGACCGATTGTTCCTGTTCTAGGGCATAGTGGACAACCTGCGTTACACCTATTTGTAATTTCAGAGTCTATTCTATGTAAGACTTCCATAATAATCATCCTTAAAATAAGGTGTCCACTCAGGAAAATATTTTAAAATATTATCACCTCTTAATTTATCTCTATCTTTTATTTTAGAAATCATAGTGTGCATTTGCAATTCATCATGTTCTAAATTTTCAAGATACTCTAATGGTTTTTGTATCTTATCAATAACATCATAAGAATTTTTGTATAATCTGTCTAGGTAGAAATTCTTTAAATCTGGCGGTAAACCCTTTAATGTAAACCATGTAGGTCTTGTTAAGTTAAAGAAACTAGGTGTTCTACCAAACTCTTCAGCACCTTTTACGGCCTCATCTACATACCCCACATTTAATGGATTTAATGTAAATGCAAATCCCATTGATACATTTGGCAGTTTACTCATCAATTGTATATTCTTATACACCTCAGGCCATTTTGAAGGATATCTAATGTAATCATTCTTAGGTCCCCATAACTCCATAGAACATTTATAGTGTACATCTTTAAATTCTTTTAATAAATCATAAATGTATTCCATTTTAGGATAACCAAAGTTATTTGAAAATGCAAATATTTTTTTATCTTTTGCCCAGCCCTCTTTCACACATCTTTCTAATATCTGTACATATTGTTTAATTAACCAAGTTTCACCGCCAATTAATTGTATTCTTTTTGTTTTCTTAATTACTTCCCAAAATTCATCTTCATCAATATTATTGTCAGTATATCTAATTAAGGGATATGTAAAAGGCATTTCAGAACCAGAACGAATTTCTGAACGCTCTAATATTTTTTCTGGTGTATATTCACCTAGAGCAATCCACTCTTCGGCTACTCCAGAAGAATCTTCCGCTGAACACATTAAACACTTTAGATTACAAAAGTTTCCCCATATTTTAATCTGAGCTGTATGAATTTTATCTGGTATAGGATACTCAGCGCCAGGATTATCTTGTACAAACTTGACTAATCTATCCAACTCAGCTAACTCTTCTTTATCATTTCTCATGTCATTATTATATGCAATTCTAGGAGTACCGAAACCTCTATATTCTGTTTCTATACAACGATAACATGTTGCAATTGTAGCTTCTCTTTTTTTATTACCATTTGCCATCTCTTCTCGGAGATTAGCTAACTCTGGTTGATTCCATACACCATTAATACCTATTTCTGATACATGTTTCTTGACATTCATAGTTGTATTACAACACGGATGTGCTAATCCGTAAGTTGGTATGTACATATGAATGAAAGGTTGTGAACAGAAAAAGGGTCCATTTTTCTTAATGTTAGAATCTAACATCTTACCTATATCTGGTTTCTCTCTTGTTATAGGTGATATAGGTTGTGCGTATCCTTCTGGATTTACACCCTCTATTCTTTTAAGTTTCTTGGCTGGTGTCGTTCTTTTTATTTTCATACTCTATAATCTCAATCGCATATTTAATAATTTCGTAAGGTGATTGTGCTTTTCTGATTAATGATTTGTACTTACTATTGTCTGATTTTTTAATAATGTCATATTCAAACAATTCTAATTTTAGAGCAAACAATAAATCTTTGTCTTTATCTTTATCAAATTTGCCTTCAAAAAAGTATGATAGAAAGAATTTTAATATTATTGATATTTGTTCTGGTGATTTTTGAACAGTATCTAAATAGTCTTTTGCGTCAAAAATAAGACCTTCTTTTCTTGCAATTTTAACAACTTGTCTTTCATAGTGTCTTCTTTCAATCTTTTTTCTATCGTGAGTAATATCAAGCAATTCTTCCTCTGATACAGTTTTCATTAAAGCTTGAAAATAAGGATGTGTCGGGTCATGTTCGATAACTGTAGGAATAACTTGTGAACCGTCTTCACTTCTACAATGTATTTCAATATTCTTTCTTTCATTATCAACATAGAATGCTGTTATGTAATGGTCTTTTAAATATTCCTCAGTAATCATTAATTAATCCTTTTCAGTTTTTCTTCTTTAATATAATCAATTAAATTATATTTTGTTTTCCAACCATATTTAGTCAAGTTTGAAATGTCTGCTTTATTATCTTTTCTTTCAGTTTCCTTACCTATTCTACTTTCATATTTTATATTAAAGTGTGACATAATATCAGTAAGATTATGTGTCTGTCCTGTGCCAACATCCAACACACCATACTCTGGTTTATTAATTAACAATATGATTGCATTACATAAATCATCTACATGTATAAAATCACGACTATGGTCAACATTAATATATTGAACATTATCTTTTATAATATTTGGTATTAACATACTCTCACGGCCGTTAGGTCCATAACATGTAGTAAATCTCATACCTAAACTTTTTTCTGGTGCTATTTGTTCTAGTGAATACTTACTCATTGCATAGGGATTTTTCCAAGGTTCTTTCGCTGTGCTAGAACTAGCATATAGTATTCTAGTGTCTGTATTTTTATAGGTGTCAAATATTCTTTGACTGCCAATAACATTTTGTTTCCAGTAATCTGTAGGATTATCTAAACTTTGTCTAACACCAGATAATCCAGCTAAGTGAATTACTGTGTCTATATTTTTTGGTAAATCGCAAGTTAAGATGTCTTGACCTAGTTTTAAGTCAACGCAATGTAAATTACAATCTAATTTCTTTTTTAGATTGGAACCTATAAATCCTTCACTTCCAGTTAAAAGTATATTCATGTATATATTATATAATAGTTAGGTTAAAAAGGCAACCTAGGATTTGTTTATTTTCAAATAATATGTGTTAATAGTTGTTAATGTTCCGTTTGGAAACTCTTGAGCTCTATAATCGTTAGCATTTACAAAACGAGTTTGATAATTACCAGAACCATTTAATCTTTGGTCAACAATACCTGAACCTCTATTTGTTCCCGTACCATTTATATTGTAAGTAATAGAATAACCATCGCTTGATGAAGCAGCTGTATATCTAATCCAACCTTGTACTAGTGATTCAAAAGAAGCTGTAGCATAAACTTGTAATTGATTAGCAGATGTTATAAACATAGGTGATGTGTAAGCATTATCATTACCATTTATTTTATGTAAATAATAGTTTGTTAAAGTTGTTGGTTGGTCTAGTGTTTCAGGTATAGAATTAGATGTATAAGCGCCAGTATTTGCGCCTGTATCTGAAAATATAGGAGTTGCTGAAACTAAAGTAGAACCTGTTACACTAGAAGCTGTATTGATATGATAAGTGCCTGCTTGTTGTGTACCTGTAGAACCTGAAACCATTAAATCAATAGCAGGATGTAAAAATGTATCTTTTACATCTTGTAAATTCATTGCTTGAATATGACCGTCTGATTTTCTATAGATAGGCCATGTTTTTCCTGTGTCTGTTGTAGGAGTAACACTAGCAGTTGATTTATCAACTTTAGAATAATTAACAGTAACTACAGTTGGTTCTCCTGTTGTTGCTTCACTTGGATTACCAGTAGCGCTTGAAGCTGATGTTCCTGCCTGCAATCTTGTATCTGAAATTGTTCCTAGACTTCCACCAGAACTAACAACAGATAGTGTAACAGTAGGATTTAAAGAGTATTGATATATTATTTGGTCAATAAGGTTGTCAACCATAGTAGTTGACATCTCTTGAAGATTTCCACTATTGAGGTATAACGGTGTTCTTACGGCCATAATAAATCTCCATTTTTAAGCACCTGCACCATATATGGTTTTAGCTGCTACTCCTGATGAGTTGTAAATAATCAATTGTACAACTGATTTTAATTCGTCTTGACCAATTGCGTCATTAGCCATCATAGCTTCTGATACAATGTCTGTAGAACCAGTTGTAATTATTGTTCCAGTTTCATTTGGTACAGTTATTGTTCTATCTGCTGTAGGGTCAGTAACCGTTAAAGTAGTCTTATGTGTACCAGCAGTTGAACCATCAAACTCAATTGAACTATTAAATAAAGGTACTGCGTCAACTGTTAATGCTTTACCTGTAGCTGATGATGTAAACCTAGGTATACTAGAATTTTCATCTAACTTAAATAATCCAGTTTGCGATTCAAAAGCATTTGCTCTAAATGTATCGTTTATATTTAATCTTGTTGAATCTGTCGACCTTAAAGTATTACCTGAAATTTCTACGGTACCTAAAGTGTGAGTTGCACCTGTACCTGTGATAGTAGCTCCTGAAATAGTAGCAGATGATGTTATGTTGCCACTATTAATTGTACCTGTTGTAACTAAATTTTCATTACCAAAAGATATTTGACCACTTGAATCTGTAATAGAGCCATTTGTTAATGACATATTACCTGTTGATACAGTAGGTGCTGTAACAGAGGTTGTAATAGAAACTGCGTTTGGTAAACCAATAGTTAATGTATCTGTCGCACTTACAACTGCTTCAATTTCATTTGAAGTACCAAACACCTTTAGAATGTTACCACCACCAATTACTTGTTGTGTTGATGTACTATCTTCAATTGTCCAACCAGCAGTAGATGTCGCAATACTAATCGTTTCATTCATAGCGTCAACTAAATTAGTTGCACTAATAGCACCTGATAGATTTGCTTTATCACCAAAATCATTAGCCGCCAAATCGTTAAATGTGGTTCTAAATGTTTCTAGCGTATCTGTTACTGCTATATTTTTAACTGCCATTGATTATCTCTTTTAGTAAACCTTTTATTTCTCTTAATTCAGTCTTTAAATTATTTATGTCTTTTACCGCTGTTCTAATCTGGTCACCATGTTGTTCTCTTGATTTAATTCTTTTCATATAAATTTGATATTCACTAGTATTTGTATTAACAATACCACTAGAAGAAACCTCTCTTACTAAATGTGTATGTCCTTCAACTTTTAATCTAGCACTCATATTATACCGCCAACGCTATTCCTCTTAAATCTTTTACTCTAGGCGCATGTGCTGAG
>Ga0181379_1000929_pt1 | contig 13937 bp, 9 predicted proteins | sample 2SPOviralmetaG_FD_130115 | JGI IMG/M metagenome (GOLD analysis project Ga0181379, IMG submission 130115) | Marine viral communities from the oligotrophic San Pedro Time Series (SPOT) site, San Pedro Channel, CA, USA - 2 SPOT_SRF_2009-07-10 | ecosystem: Environmental > Aquatic > Marine > Strait... | reverse complement strand
TGGCCCACCGGCATTCGCGTACCACCACGCTGGTGGCGCTGGGCGGCGGCGTGATCGGCGATATGGTGGGGTTCGCCGCCGCCTGCTACCAGCGCGGCGTGGACTTCATCCAGGTGCCCACCACGCTGCTGGCGCAGGTGGATTCCTCGGTGGGCGGCAAGACCGCCGTCAACCACCCGCGCGGCAAGAACATGATCGGCGCCTTCCATCAGCCGCGCGCGGTGGTGATCGACACCGCCGTGCTCGACACCCTGCCGGAGCGGGAATTCGCCGCCGGGATGGCGGAGGTGATCAAGTACGGCTTGATCCGCGACCCGGAATTCTTCCAGTGGCTGCTGGACAATCAGGCGGCGCTGGCCGCCCGCGACACGGCGCCGGTGGCGGAAGCGATCCTGCGCAGCTGCCGCAACAAGGCCGAGGTGGTGGCCGCCGATGAAACCGAGCAGGGCAACCGCGCGCTGCTTAATCTGGGCCACACCTTCGGCCATGCCATGGAGACCTTTACCGGCTACCGGGACTGGCTGCATGGTGAGGCGGTGTCCGCCGGCATGGTGATGGCGGCGCGCATGTCCCTGGAACTGGGCTGGCTGAAGCAGGCCGACCTGGACCGGGTGAGCGACAGTCTGGCGGCCTGGAAGCTGCCGGTGACCGCGCCGGAAGGGATGGCGCGGGCGGATTTCAGCGAGCTGATGGCGCTGGATAAAAAGGTACAGAACGGCCGCCTGCGGCTGGTGTTGCTGAACCAAATCGGTGATGCCCTGGTCACAGGCGAATACGACCCGAACGCATTGACGCGAACGCTCGAGGCCTTTTGTGAGAGATGAGGATTTTTTCTACGAGGGCGCCGAGCGCGGCGACCTTCTCGACGCCCTGAACGGCCACGCCCACGACGGCGCCACCACGGTGCTGGAAGGCGAGGCCGGCAGCGGCGTCTCCACCCTGCTGGGCATGCTCTCCATGTCCCTGGTGGGGGACTTCGAACTGATCCGCCTGGACGGCGCCGAGGAGCTGGGCGCCAACGCGGTGGTGGACGCCATGCTGGTGCACTTCGATATCGAGCGCGCCGACCTGGCCGACACCCTCAAACAGACGCTGGCGGACACCAGCCTGGTGATCGTGGTGGACAACGCCCACCTGGCCCCGTCCGAGGCCCTGGCCACCATGGCCTCCCTGAAAACCAAGCTGGGGCAGCGCCTTACCTATGTGTTCGGCGGCGAGCCGGGCAGCGCCGAGCACCTGCGTGACGCCGGACTGAACGTGGAGGACGTGCTGGTGCTGCCGCCGCTGGACGCGGACGACGTGGCCTTGTTCGCCGATCAGGGCTTCGCCCTGGCGCTGGACGACCAGGAAGCCCGCGATCTGAGCGACGAGAGCGACGGCCGCATCGCGGCGCTGTTGCCGATGCTGGAGGCAAGAGCCGGCGGCGGTGGCGGCCTGCTGGCCAACAAGCCGGTGCCGTGGCGGCACGGTCTGGCGGTGGGCGCGCTGGTGCTGGTGGTGCTGGTGCTGTGGCTGGCCAGCGGCGGTGACGACGAAGCCGAGCAGGATCAGGTGGTGAGCCTGGACCTGCCCAAGGAGCCGGTGGCCGAGGCACAAGATCCGGCGGAGCCGGCCCCGCAAGCCACGCAAAGCGAGAGTTCGGCACGCAGCGGCGAACGCGGCGACCCGGAAACCACCCGCCGCGCCCTGGCCGAATACCACGATTCCGCCCGCACCTTCGAAGAGGCGGAAAACGTGCCGGATCAGGTGGCCGCCGAGCCGGCAGCGGAAGACGCGCGCACGCCGCCGGCGCCGGAAGCCCCGGAGCCCGCCGGTGAGCAGGCCGCCACGGCCGACGCTGAGCCCGCCGAGGCCGAACCCGCCGAAACCGCGCCTTCCGAGCCGCGCGCTACCCAAACCAATCCGGAACCCGCCGAAACGGCGCAGGAAGAAACGCCGGACACCGTTTCCAGCGGCGAGCCGCAATTGTCCGGGCTGGACGCCCGCCTCGGTTACCAGCAGGAAGACTGGCTGGCCACCCGCGACGATGGGGAGTGGTTTCTGCAGCTGGTGGCCACCGGCCGGGAAGACGGAGCGCGCGGGGTACTTGACCAGATCGACCGTAACGGCGCCTACTACCGGGCGGAACGGGGCGATGAACGGGTCTACCTGGTGCTGGCGGGCCCCTATCCCAGCCGTGACGCGGCTTTGGCGGCCCGGGACGAACTGCCCGAGGCGCTGCGGCGCGGCGGCCCCTTCCCGCGGGATATGGGCTCGATACGCAACGAATTGCGCTAGAGTTGCCCGCGGCGCGGTCCACCCGGCACTGTGCGGTTTGGACGGTGCCGTCTTCCCGTTTGTGGCTGATCGGCGCAAAGTGTAGAATGCACATCCCTTTTTTGCCGTCGCCGTCTTTTCGACGCCTGTTCCGCCTTCTGTAAGTCTCTGAATTTCAAGAGGAAAGGTTTTGATGCAGCAGAATTCCAAGCTGGTGCGTGGGCTCTATGAGCCCGGAGAATTCCGGGACAACTGTGGTTTCGGCCTGATCTCCCATATGGAGGGCAAGGCCAGCCACGAGCTCCTGCAAACCGCGATCGAAGCACTCACCTGCATGACCCACCGGGGCGGCATTAATGCCGATGGAAAAACCGGTGACGGCTGCGGTCTGTTGCTGAAAAAGCCCGACTCCTTCTTCCGCAAGGTGGCCGGCGAGCAGGGTATCGACCTGCCCGACACCTATGCCGTGGGGATGGTCTTCACCCACCCGGACGCCGAGCGCGCCCGCGCCCAGAAAGCGGTGCTCCAGGAGCAGATGGAAGCCCAGGGCGTCAACGTGCTGGGCTGGCGGGAAGTGCCCACGGACCCGTCCTGCCTGGGCGATCTGGCCAAGCAGTCGCTGCCCGGTTTCCACCAGGTGCTGGTGGCCGCCGAGGGCGACACCGACGACCAGCTCAACCGGCGTCTGTTCTTCGCCCGCCGGCACGCGGAAAAGCGCATCGAAGCGGACGGCTACTTCTACGTCTGCTCGCTGTCCTCGGCGGTGGTCTCCTATAAAGGCCTGATGATGCCGGTGGACCTGCCGGCGTTCTATCCGGATCTCAGCGACGAGACCATGGAAACCGCCATCGTGGTCTTCCACCAGCGGTTCTCCACCAACACCTCGCCGCAGTGGCCGCTGGCCCAGCCGTTCCGGTATCTGGCCCACAATGGCGAGATCAACACCATCCAGGGCAACCGCAACTGGGCGCTGGCGCGGGAGAACAAGTTCGAGAACGAACTGCTGCCCAACCTCAGCGACCTGAGCCCGCTGGTCAACCGCGAAGGGTCCGACTCCTCGAGCATGGACAACATGCTGGAAGTGCTGGTTTCCGGCGGCATGGACCTGTTCCGCGCGGTGCGCATGATGGTGCCGCCGGCCTGGCAGAACGTGGAAACCATGGACGCGGATCTGCGCGCCTTCTACGAATATAACTCCATGCACATGGAGCCGTGGGACGGCCCCGCCGGTCTGGTGATGACCGACGGCCGCCACGCGGTCTGCATGCTCGACCGTAACGGTCTGCGTCCGGCCCGCTGGGTGATCACCAAGAACGGCTTTATCACCCTGTCCTCCGAGATCGGCGTGTACAGCTATCAGCCGGAAGACGTGGTCGCCAAGGGCCGTGTCGGCCCCGGCCAGATTCTCGCCGTGGACATCGAGAAGGGCGAGCTGCTGCACACCAGCGATATCGACAACCGTCTCAAGGTGCGTCACCCCTATCGTCAGTGGCTCAAGGAAAGCGCGCTGCGCATTGAAGCCAACTACGACCACGAAGTGGAGCGTACCGACGACATCGATCCGCAGGATCTGCTGAGCTACCAGAAGTTCTTCCAGATCAGCTTCGAAGAGCGCGATCAGGTGATCCGTCCGCTGGCGGAAGCCGGCCAGGAAGCCACCGGTTCCATGGGCGACGACACCCCCATGGCGGTGCTCAGCGAACGCCAGCGTCCGCTGTACGATTATTTCCGGCAGCAGTTCGCGCAGGTCACCAACCCGCCCATCGACCCGCTCCGCGAAGCGATCGTGATGAGCCTGGAAACCTGCGTCGGTTCCGAACGGAACGTGTTCGAGGAAACCTCCGACCATGCCGACCGGGCGATTCTGTCCACGCCGGTGCTGTCGCATTCCAAGTTCACCAACCTGCTCAAGATCGACCGGCCCGGCTACGCCCACGCCCGTCTGTCGCTGCACTACCAGCCCGACCAGGGCCTGGAAAGCGCGGTCAAGGCCCTGTGCGAACAGGCCGCCCAGGCGGTGCGCGACGGCAAGATCATCCTGGTGCTGTCCGACCACGGCATTCAGCAGGACCAGCTCACCATCCACGCGCTGATGGCCACCGGCGCCGTGCACCACCACCTGACCGCCTGCGGCCTGCGCAGTGACGCCAACATCGTGGTGGAGACCGCCACCGCCCGCGACGCGCACCACTTCGCGGTGCTGTTCGGCTTCGGCGCCACCGCCGTCTACCCCTACCTCACCTACGACGTGATCGCGGACATGGTGAAAAGCGGGGAGCTGATCGGTGACCCGGTGGAACTGCAGAAGAATTTCCGCAAGGGCATCAACAAAGGCCTGATGAAGATCCTCTCCAAGATGGGGATCTCCACCATCACCTCCTACCGTGGCGCCCAGCTGTTCGAAGCCGTGGGTGTCGCCAGCGACGTGGTGGACCTGTGTTTCCGCGGCGTGCAGAGCCGCATCGAAGGCGCCGGTTTCGAGGACTTCGAGAACGACCAGAAGATCATCGCCAAGGACGCCTGGAAGCAGCGCAAGCCGATCGACCCGGGCGGTGTGCTCAAGTACATCCACGGCAAGGAATACCACGCCTTCAACCCGGACGTGATCCATGCCCTGCACCGGGCCACCCAGGACGGCGACTACGACGCGTACAAGGAGTACGCGGCGCTGGTCAACGACCGCCCCATCGCCACCCTGCGTGACCTGCTGCACGTGCGCCAGGATGTGCCCGCCATCGACCTGGACGAGGTCGAGCCGATCGAGAACATCCTGCCGCGCTTCGACTCCGCCGGCATGTCCCTGGGCGCGCTCAGCCCGGAGGCCCATGAGGCCATCGCCACGGCGATGAACCGCCTCGGTGGCCGCTCCAACTCCGGTGAGGGCGGCGAAGACCCGGCCCGCTTCGGTACCGAGCGGGTGTCCAAGATCAAGCAGATCGCCTCCGGCCGTTTCGGTGTGACCCCGCATTACCTGGTCAACGCCGAAGTGCTGCAGATCAAGGTGGCCCAGGGCGCCAAGCCCGGCGAGGGCGGCCAGCTGCCCGGCGGCAAGGTGAACGCGCTGATCGCCCGCCTGCGGCACTCGGTGCCCGGCGTGACGCTGATTTCACCGCCGCCGCACCACGACATCTACTCCATCGAGGACCTGGCGCAGCTGATCTTCGACCTCAAGCAGGTCAACCCGGCGGCCCAGGTGTCGGTGAAGCTGGTGTCCGAGCCCGGTGTCGGCACGGTGGCGTCCGGCGTGGCCAAGGCCTACGCCGACCTGATCACCATCTCCGGCTACGACGGCGGCACCGCGGCCAGCCCGCTCACCTCGATCCGCTACGCCGGCTCCCCCTGGGAGCTGGGGCTGTCCGAGGCGCACCAGGCGCTGCGCGCCAACGACCTGCGCGACAAGATCCGGCTGCAGACCGACGGCGGCCTGAAGACCGGCCTGGACGTGATCAAGGCGGCCATTCTCGGCGCCGAGTCGTTCGGCTTCGGCACCGTGCCGATGGTGGTGCTGGGCTGTAAGTACCTGCGTATCTGTCACCTGAACAACTGCGCCACCGGCGTGGCCACCCAGCGTGAGGATCTGCGTCAGGAGCACTTTATCGGCGCCCCGGAACTGCTGATCAACTACTTCACCTTCGTGGCGCGGGAAGTGCGTGAACTGCTCGCGGCGCTGGGTGTGAAGAGCCTGCCGGACCTGATCGGCCGCACCGATCTGCTCGAGCGCATCGAAGGCAACACCGACAAGCAGAAGCGTCTGGATCTGACGCCCATGCTGCGCAACGACCACATCGCCGCGGACAAGCCGACCCACTGTCAGGTGGAGCGCAACGAGCCGTTCGACAAGGGCACGCTCAACCGCAAGATGGTGGAGGAAATGCGCACCGCCGTGGAGAACAAGTCCGGCGGCTCGTTCCACTACACCATCACCAACTGCGACCGCTCCGTGGGCGCCACCGTGTCCGGCGAAATCGCCAAGCACCACGGCAACCTGGGCATGGACCACGCGCCGATCCGGGCGCGCTTCACCGGCACCGCCGGGCAGAGCTTCGGGGTGTTCAACGCCGGCGGTCTGCACCTGTACCTGGAAGGCGACGCCAACGATTACGTCGGCAAGGGCATGGCCGGGGGCAAGGTGGTGATCCGTCCGCCCAAGGGCAGCCCGTTCAAGACCCAGGACACCGCGATCATCGGTAACACCTGCCTGTACGGCGCCACCGGCGGCAAGCTGTTCGCCTCCGGCACCGCCGGCGAGCGTTTCGGGGTGCGTAACTCCGGCGTGCACGCCGTGGTGGAAGGCTCCGGCGATCACTGCTGTGAGTACATGACCGGCGGCTGCGTCACCGTTCTGGGCCGCACCGGGCATAACTTCGGTGCCGGCATGACCGGCGGCTTCGCCTATGTGCTGGACGAAGACAACGATTTCTTCGACCGGGTGAACCCGGAACTGATCGAGCTGCACCGCATCAGCTCCGAGGCCACCGAATCCCACCGCAGCCATCTGCGCCACGTGATCCATGAATTCGTGGAAGAGACCGGCAGCGAATGGGGCCAGTACATTCTTGATAATTTCGATGCCATGAGCCGTAAATTCTGGCTGGTTAAGCCCAAGGCGGCCAGCCTGGAAGATCTGCTCAAAAGCACGCGTGCGAATCCGGCATAACGGGGAACAACATGGCTGAACGTTTAAACAACCATTTCCAGTTTCTTGATGTCCCCCGGGTGGACCCGAAGAAAAAGGACATCGAGCAGCGCAAGGACCGCTACGAGGAAATCTACTACCCGTATGAAACCCGGGAAGTGGAACACCAGGCGCATCGCTGTCTGCATTGCGGCAACCCGTACTGCGAGTGGAAGTGCCCGGTGCACAACTACATCCCCAACTGGTTGAAGCTGATCAGCGAAGGCAACCTGATGGAAGCGGTGGAGCTGGCGCACCAGACCAACTCCCTGCCGGAAGTGTGCGGCCGCGTTTGCCCGCAGGACCGTCTCTGTGAAGGCGCCTGCACGCTCAACGACGGCTTCGGCGCGGTGACCATCGGCGCCACCGAGAAGTACATCGCCGATACGGCGCTGGCCATGGGCTGGCGCCCGGACATGTCCAAGGTGGTGTGGACCGACAAGCGGGTGGCGGTGATCGGCGCCGGCCCGGCCGGCATCGGCTGCGCCGATGTGCTGGTGCGCAACGGCGTCAAGCCGGTGGTGTTCGACCGTTATCCGGAAATCGGCGGCCTGCTGACCTTCGGCATCCCCGAGTTCAAGCTGGAAAAGCCGGTGATGACCAAGCGCCGCGAAGTGTTCGAGGGCATGGGCATCGAGTTCCGCCTCAACACCGATGTCGGCACCGACGTGACCATCGATGAACTGCTGGAAGAGTTCGACGCGGTGTTCATGGGCATGGGCACCTACACCTACATGAAAGGCGGTTTCCCCGGTGAGGATCTGGACGGCGTGCACGAAGCGCTGCCGTTCCTGGTCGCCAACGCCAACCGCAACCTGGGCTTTGAAAAGGATCCGGCGGACTTCATCGACGTGAGCAACAAGCGCGTGGTGGTGCTGGGTGGCGGCGACACCGCCATGGACTGCAACCGCACCTCGATCCGCCAGGGCGCCGACAGCGTGGTCTGCGCCTACCGCCGCGACGAGGAAAACATGCCCGGCTCCCGCCGCGAAGTGGCCAACGCCAAGGAAGAGGGCGTGCAGTTCCTGTTCAACCGCCAGCCCATCGAGGTGGTCGGTGAAAACGGCAAGGTGGTGGGCGTCAAAGTGGTGGAAACCAAACTCGGCGAGCCCGATAACAACGGCCGTCGTCGTCCGGAGCCGATTCCCGACAGTGAGGAAGTGCTGCCCGCCGACGCGGTGATCGTGGCGTTCGGTTTCCGTCCCAGTCCGTCCGACTGGTTCGACGCCAAGAACGTGGTCACCGACGACGCCGGCCGCGTCACCGCCGTGGAGAAGCAGACCTTCCCGTTCCAGACCAGTAACGAGAAGATCTTCGCCGGCGGCGACATGGTGCGCGGCTCCGACCTGGTGGTGACCGCCATCTGGGAAGGCCGCGAAGCCGCCAAAGGCATCCTCGATTACCTGGACGTTTGAATTTTATGGTGCACGCGCCGCTGAAGAATGACCGCTTGTTGAAAGCCCTGGCCCGCCAGCCGGTGGACCGTACGCCGATCTGGATGATGCGCCAGGCCGGTCGTTATTTGCCGGAGTACCGGGCCACCCGGGAGCAGGCCGGGTCCTTCATGGACCTGTGCCGCAACGCGGAACTGGCCTGCGAGGTGACGCTGCAGCCGCTGGAGCGTTACCCGCTGGACGCGGCGATTCTGTTTTCCGACATTCTCACCATTCCCGACGCCATGGGGCTGGGTTTGTACTTCGAGCCCGGCGAGGGCCCCAAATTCCGCAAGACGGTGCGCACCGAGCAAGAGATCGCCGCGCTGCCGGTACCGGACGCGGAAGCGGACCTGGATTACGTGATGCGCGCGGTGAGCACCATCCGCCGCGCGTTGAACGGACGGGTGCCGTTGATCGGCTTCTCCGGCAGCCCCTGGACGCTCGCCACCTATATGGTGGAAGGCGGGCCCAGCAAGGATTTCCGCCATCTCAAGGGGATGGTCTACAACCGGCCGGAACTGGCCCACGCGCTGCTCGACAAGCTGGCTCTGGCGGTGACCGATTATCTGAACGCCCAGATCCGCCACGGCGCCCAGGTGGTGCAGATCTTCGATACCTGGGGCGGCGCTCTGTCCGCGGAGGCCTACCAGACGTTTTCGCTGCGCTATATGCAGCGCATCGCCGACGGGCTGGAGCCGGACGCCGAGGGCCGCAAGGTGCCGGTGATTCTGTTCACCAAGAACGGCGGCTTGTGGCTGGAATCCATGGCGGATACCGGCTGTGACGCCCTGGGCCTGGACTGGACCATCAACATCGGCGAGGCGCGCCGCCGCGTCGGCGACCGGGTGGCGCTGCAGGGCAATATGGATCCGGCGGTGCTGTACGCTTCACCGGCGGCGATTCGCGCCGAGGTGGCGCGCATCCTCGATGACTTCGGCGATCACCCGGGGCACATCTTCAATCTGGGGCACGGCATTACGCCGGAAGTGGACCCGGAGCACGCCAAGGTATTTATCGAAGCGGTGGTGGAGCTGGGCGAGCGTAAATGAAAAGCGCGGCCCGAAGGCCGCGCGAGATTTCCAGACTCTCATGTCGGAAACGCACCCCCGGGCTCCGTGCCTCATCGGAGTGCGATTTCAGGCTAGCCCCGACGAACAAAGCCTGTCAATACGCCTTTGCGAAAGTGGCAACGAATTGCGGATGTCGCTTTGACCCTTTCCCAGTAGCGGTTCAGCTGCCGATTTTTCGCAGCTGATAGACGTTATGGGTGAGCGCCACCACTTCCCCTTTTTCGTCCTTGATCTCGGTATCCCATTCAAAATCGCATTTGCCGTTGGCGTCCGCCTCGGACTGGATGCGTTCGATTTCCTCGTCGGTGATGCGTACTTCCACGGTCACATCGGTGGCGGCCGGGCGACGGAAACGGATCCGCATGTCCTTAACGATCGGGTAGAAGCGCCGCGTGTCGAACGACGACATATAGATCACGCCGCCGGGCAGCTCCGCGATGGTGTACAGGGCGCCCGCGTACATGATGCCGACGTGGTTCAGGTTGGGCGCCAGCGGCATCATCATCTTGCAGTAGCCGCGGTCCACGTCCAGGGTCCGGGCGCCGCAGCGTTCCACGAACGGAAAGGTTTTATCGGACGCCGCTTTGATTTGTTCTTTTTGCTCTTCGCTTAAAGCCATGGGTCTCTCCTGATTATCGTGACCCATGCTAGCAAAGGGCGTGGGCGGGGCGGCTGTCGCGAAGCGACAGCCGGGTGATGCTTCCGGTCACCGTAAGGTTCAGGACAGGGATCGGATATCCGCTTCGGGGAAGTCGAGGTGGAAGTCCGGCAGGTACAGAGAGCCGCGTCCGCGTCCGTACTGCAACTGCGGGAAATCCTTCCCGTTGCCCCAGGCATCGCTCAGGCTGGCAACGCCCAGGCGGCCCCGCACCGAGGGCGCGAAGACGAATTGCTGGTTGTCGCGCACCTGGCCCAGCCGGCGCCAGCGCTCGGGCAGCCAGGGTCCGAGTACGGGTAGGGCGGGACCGCGCCGCTTCAGGGTCAGACCGGCGATGTCCCGGTCCTGGTAGCGCACGGTCACGCTCTCGCCGTAGCGGGTTCGCTCGACCCGGAAGGAGGCCACGCGCTTGTCCAGGCCCCAGTTGCGGTTGCCGTTGCGGGCGCTGTCTTCGCTGGACACATAGATGCGGCCGATCGACCAGCGCCGGTGACCGTCCGGAAAGCGACAGGGCCCGGGCATGAACAACAACTCCCGATACGGCCCCACCTCTGAACGCTGGTAATCCACGAACATGACCACCCCGAGGCGGCCGGTCGCCGGGCCGAGTGCTTCGGCGGTGCCGCCTTGCGGCCGACGCAGGGCATCGGGCATCGCCAGGGCGCACACGTAGGCGTGCCCTCTCAGCGTCCAGGGAGCGGGTGCGTCCATTCGACCTCAGGTCCTTTTGTCGAACAGCGCGTCGGTCTTCGCCGCGCAGATGAAGTCGTTACGGTGCAGACCGCCGATCTTATGGGTCCACCAGGTCACCGTGACCTTGCCGTATTCGGTGAGCAGGGCAGGGTGGTGCCCCTCCTCTTCGGCCAGGTCGCCGACCTGGTTGGTGAACGCGAGAGCCTGGGCGAAGTCCTTGAACTTGAACTGGCGCTGCAGTTTCTCTTCGCCGTCTTCCTCCACCTGTTTCCAGTCCGGAATCTCGCCGCGCAGCTTGCCCGCCTCCTCATCGCTGATGCGGGGCGCGTCGGCGCGGCAGGCTTCGCAATGCTGTTGCTGTAGTGCCATGGGGAATCCTCCTTGTTGCTGGCAGCTTCAAGGCTACAAGCTTCCAGCGGCAAGCTCCAAGCCTGCCGCTTGCGCCGCTCAGCCTCTGCCCAGCAGGTCCCGGGCGATGGCGATGATCTGCATCTCGTCGGTGCCGGCGTAGATCTGCAGGATCTTGGCGTCGCGCATCAGCTGCTCCACGCGGGATTCGCGCATGTAGCCGTAGCCGCCGTGCACCTGGACCGCCTCGGTGGACACCTCCATGGCGGTCTGGGCGGCGTACAGCTTCATCGCCGAGGCCTCCGCCAGGCTCATCTGCTTGCCGGCGGCGGTCATCTCGATATAGCGGAACACCATGTTCTGCAGGTTGGCGCGCGCCACTTCCATCTTCGCCAGTTTCAGCTGAATCAACTGGTTGTCGCCGATCGGGCGGCCGAACTGGGCGCGGTCACGGGCGTAGGCGGTGGACAGTTCCAGCGCGCGCTCCACCATCCCCAGGGCCATGGCGGCCACGCCGGCGCGTTCCTGCATGAAGGTGGCCTTGGCGCCGGAGCGGCCGTAGCTGGTCTCGCTGCCGCCGAGCAGGCGGTCGGCGCCCACCTTCAGGTCACTGAAGAACAGCTCGCCGGTGGGTGACGAGCCGATGCCCATCTTCTTGAACGGCTTGGACTGCTCCAGGCCTTCCATGCCGGCGTCGAGAATAAAGGACACGATCTTGCGGTCCTTGGGTTCCACGCCTTCCTCATCCAGCTTGCAGATCAGCACGATGGTGTCGGCGTAGGGGCCGTTGGTGATCCAGGTCTTGCTGCCGTTGATGATGTAGCCGCCGTTGCCGTCGCGCTTCGCCAGGGTCTTCATCTGGCCGAAGGCGTCGGAGCCGGAGTTGGGCTCGGAGATCGCCCAGGCGCCCACTTTCTCCAGGGTCAGCAGCGGCAGCGCCCAGCGCTCTTTCTGTTCGATGGTGCCCTTGCTCATGATGGCGCCGCCGGTGAGCCCCATGGACACGCCCATGGCGGTGACCAGCCCCTGGGCGTGGCGGCTCAGCTCGATGATCGGGATCACGGTCATCGCCGCCTGATCGCCGGCGCCCTCGGAGGGGCCGTCCTTCTTCTTGGTGGGGGCGTCCTCGCCGTTTTCGGCGGCGGCTTTCTCGCGGGCGATCTGCTTCTCGTAGTTCTGCGTCGCCATCACGTCCATGCCGAAGGTTTTGATCATCTTGCGCAGGATGTCGTAGGGCGGCACGCCGTTGTATTCGATATCGTCCAGGTTGGGCACCACTTCCTTGGCCACGAAGTCGCGCACCATCTTCTGGATCATCTGCTGTTGTTCGTTCCACTCGATCATGACGGTTCCAATCAATGAGTTAAGGAGCCTCTGAAAAAACTCCCTGGGACGCTATCAGGCGCCCGCCGGGCCGTCATTGATCAAGGGGAGCGGCGGAGTTGATGGAAAAGGTCAGGAGGCGCGTCGGATCACGTCGATGCGCGGCACCGGCTCGTAGGTCACGCCCATGATCAGGGCGTCCGGGCCGGCGCTGGAGGCGGCCATGTCGATGTCCTGGGGGCGCAGGCGCGGGTGGCTGCCGTCCAGGAATTTCTTCGCCGCGAAGGCATTGCGGGTGCGCTCGCGGGCCTGCTCCAGGCTGATGCCCTCGCCGCCCAGCAGGCCACGGATGTATTCCGCGCAGGCCACGTCCTCGTCGCCGGTGGGGTGGGACGCCACCAGCACCACGGTGTCCGGGTTCTGTTCGCGGATGTAGTTGGCGGTGGCTTCGGCATTGATCAGCGCGCCGACCAGCACCTGGCGGCTGTCGCGGGCGCGCAGGGTGGCGGCCACGCCGTTGGTGGTGCGCATGATCAGATAGCGGCCGCGCACGTCGGTGTGGCGTATTTCCCAGGGCGAGTTGCCGTGGTCGAAGCCGTCGATGGGCAGCGCCTGCACCTCGCCCACCAGCAGGCCTTCCCGGTAGTCTTCGCGCAGCCGGAAGGCGTCGTCGGCGCTGGACACCGGGTAGATATGGCTGGCACCGCCCAGAAACGCTTCGTGGCTGGTGGTGAAGGCACGGATCACATCGATGATCACGGTGATGCCGTTGATGTTGTGCGGCGGGTTATGCCCTTGGGCGATGCTGATTTTCATGGGCGCGACCGTTTGCGGAACGAAGCGTGCATTATGACGGACCCGTGGTGTCTGATGCCAGACAGGCGAAAATAACGTCTCTGGGATCCTGCCGGCCGCCTTTGGCGGCCTTTCGCGAGCCGGGCTCGCTCCCACAAACCGTACTTTGTAGATGGCGTTAGCGCTCTTGCTGCAGGGTTCTCGCCAGGGCCCAGACACGCACTTCCTTGGCGCCGCCTTCGAGCAGCGCGCGGCTGGCGGCGCGGGCGGAGGTGCCGGTGGTCATCACATCGTCGATCAGCAGGATGCGCCGGTAGCGTGCACCGGGCCGTGCCAGGAAGGCGTGGCGCAGGTTGCGCACCCGTTCCGCGCGGCCCAGGCCCTGTTGGTGGCCGGTGGGGCGGTGGCGCAACAGCAGGGGGGCCACCGGGCGCCGCCAGTGACGGGCCAGTATCAGCGCCAGCCGCTCCGCCTGGTCGAAGCCCCTGGCCAGCCGGCGCCGCCAGTGGGCGGGCAGGGGGCAGAGCACCTCGGCGTCCGGCCAGGGCAGCGGCTGCTCGCGCAGCAAGGGTTCCAGGGCCCGTTCCGCCGGCAGGCAGCCCCTGTGCTTGTAGGCGTTGATCAGCCGGTCCAGCGGAAACTGATAGACCCAGTGGCAGTAGGTACTGGTGAACGGCGGCGGC
>Ga0181379_1000927_pt1 | contig 13946 bp, 26 predicted proteins | sample 2SPOviralmetaG_FD_130115 | JGI IMG/M metagenome (GOLD analysis project Ga0181379, IMG submission 130115) | Marine viral communities from the oligotrophic San Pedro Time Series (SPOT) site, San Pedro Channel, CA, USA - 2 SPOT_SRF_2009-07-10 | ecosystem: Environmental > Aquatic > Marine > Strait... | reverse complement strand
TAATAGTAAAGTACTGTAAATAAAGGGATTAAGTAGTGTCGTTTGCAGTTTTCAAATCGACACTCAGTGTCGAAAATCGACACGAATTGGCTATAAGTGGGAATTTATTTTCAAAAAAGATGAAAAGTAGTAATTTTTTCTCAGGAAAAAAGTTGCAGTTTTTAAGAAATTTGCAGTTTTGGAGTTAAAAATGACAAAAAGTTGTCATTTCATGACAGTTTTTTTTAAAAGTTGTCATTGGGTTTTTTACTATTTCCAGAGTCTAAATTTGAGTGCAATAAGACCTAAGAAAATACTAAGCTCTGAGTAGTCAAAAATATCATCTACTGGATAGTAAGAGAATCCAATTTGGAAGCCTATGAATAATCTATTTTCTATTTCGATCTCGAAGTCCATAACACAAAGATAGTTTATTTGGTTTAGACAGTTATAGCTTTTGGGTTATATAATTAATTTACAACTCTATTGCCCTAAAAAAAACCGATTTTTTTTGTTGTAGGGGGGTACTATATTTGTTTTATTGTTCTGATTTTTTTGGCTTTTTTTATTACCATATATTTAAGCGATCAGGTTTTTTATAAATGTATTGTTTACATTTATTACATGTAATATACGTTTGAATAATGTATTGTTTAAAATCATTACAAAGAATAAAATAAAAAAAAGTACTAAAGAGGTTTAGACGTTTTTTGTAATACCTACAAGAATAATTTTATAGCTTAATTTTTTAAGGGGTTAAAAAGCACTAAATAATAAAAACTAAAAAAAAATTTGCAGTTTTAAATAATATAATTATATTTGCATAAGTTCTTTGAAATAAGCGGTTTTTTGCTCTAATACATTAAAACATGAAAAAAGCAATAAACACAAACGGTAAAAAAGTAATTAAAAACACTAAAAACACTAGCAAAGCTAGAGTTAAAGTTAATTCAGTAGTTAAAGTCTTGAGTGAAGACGTTAAACAAAAAATAGCTTTAAAACGTAAATTAAACCCGCAGTTTAGTCATGTAGTATCAAGATACTATAAAGACGAAATAAACGAGATTAAAACCGATTTTAAAGCAAGTTTAATAGAAACCAATAGACGCGCAAACCTTATAAAGGATAAAGAATTAAATAAGATTCAAAATCTAACTTTTGTTAAGGACTGCAAAAAAGCTATTAATTATATAGCTAAAAATAGCGACAAAGAATTGACCAAACTATTTAGTGAAAATGTAACTAAACACTATAAGACGCAAAATTTTGTAGTTAGTTATAACCTTAATTTAGTATCTAAAATTGTCAAATTAATCGATAAAAACAACGGTAAATTGACTTATCTAGAAGCCTTAAATCAAATTATAATAGCCAAAAATTACAACAAATTAAACAAGTAAAAATAAATTTTTAACCGCAAAAAACCGCAAATTTCAATATTAATAGCTAGTATATTATTGACTTAATTACTAGCATCTAAGCCTCAAAAAACGTTCTTAAAATAGCCTATAAAGCAGATATACACAAAAGTGTGTAGTAACTTAGTATTGTCTTAATTGTAGCTAGTCTCGATTAGATATAAGAGGTATTCAATGCATTAGCTAGACTATGCGAATACAATACTATGCAGTATATCAAACGTTCATTGACATACTGAAAGCAATTCAAACCATGCAAAGACATGGACTAGGTATGCTATACCTGGTATTGACCAATAGAGGTGCGACAAGACTTTAGCAAAGTCCGCTAGTAGCGCGTAAGTCGATAGCAAGACAACAAGCGTGATGGCTCAGCACGACAGACATTGCCTCTATTTATTGCGAGACGAGACCTTCGGGGAAAAGCGCAACGACATGGGGTTATCCTACCCCGACAACACGACAACATTGGCGTGGCAAAAATCAACAAGAGTAGTCGGTAAAGTCCATAGAACATATCAAGTCTATATTAATACGTTTCATACACTTGTGATTTTATGGAAAGGACACAGACAAACGTAAACATTGGGGCGTATGAGAATACGTCACAGACATACACACACAACTAACGGCATGAGGTTCGACTCCTTGTGCCGTATCTATGTTTAATTTAAATCAATTCAATCATGGGAAAAAGACCAAGAGTGAAAGCTCAGAAGTTCAGTGAGTTCATGGTGCAGCAGTATCTTGAGAAAGAGAAAGCAGACCGCCAGGCTCATGGACAACGAGTAGTAGAGCGTCTAGACGACTTAGGACTAGAGCACACATCTGATAACTTCAAGAGGGTTTCTAGAAGTATCAACAACGAAGCGAAATTGGCTCAGCAGCAAGCAGAGTCAAAGGTATTATTACAAGAATTCAAATCTAAATTATTGCAGTTATGACACTAGCACAATTAACTGAACTATTGAGGTTCATCGACACGACACAAAGCCAAGAGCACAAAGCCTGGGGTAAAGAAATCTTCGAGGAAAACACCGAAGAGGTAGACGGATTTATAATCTTAAAAGAGTTATGAAGACACCGTACTATCACCCAATAGAGAAACGATTTGTAACCAAAGAAGAGTGGTTCAAATTCATACATTCAGACAATTACTTCGAGGACAAAGCCTACGAAGATCAGGCACACCTAGCATTCGCAAACAAACATTTAAAAATATGACACAGACAGACACAAGACCTATGTACTTATGCCAAGAGTACGATGAGAGGTTTACTATCAGAGCAGCCACTTGGGAAGAAGCCAAAGACTCGGCAATAGGATGGGGCGCATACGTTATTGGAGTATGCAACGACATCGAAGCTATTAACAGAGGTGACACTAATCTAAAATTTACATTAATGTGATACCATTAAAAGTAACATCAGTACGGTACTTTGAAACTCGCAGAGGTTTAGGGTACGAATGCAAGACAAATGTGCGTGGCATATCCATATGGAATGACGGCATGGGCGGTCAAACATTTGTTGACAGCAACAAGCACACGCAAGACTATTCTGTTGTACACAAGTACAATGCAGAGTATTCAGACGACCAACTAGAACAATTAATTGATAAACACGAGAACATATGCAGAGACTAACCGCAAAAGGTATCGAGAGATACTTAACAGAAACTTATGGAGAGTGCAGACACAATCCAAAAGCAATGGCACACGCAGCAAAGCAGGTAGCCAAGACACTTAAATGTAAACCCTCAGAGGTATTTCATTTTGTTATTGAGAGCGAAGACATACCAGGTCTATACCTTAAGTCTTATGGATTCCAAACTAGAGGTGGAAGAGAAGTAATACATCAATTTGAACATTATTATTATGGCTTTGAGGGTTAACGAATATCTAATTATAGAGACATGGAATGGCGAAGGTTATTCCTACAAGAACGATGCATCGATCCTCAAAACAGAGGATACTGCCAAACGCATTGCAGAAAATAGTGTAGCAAAAATATTAAAAGAAGTTAACTTGTCAGTAAACTTGACATTAACTTCAATAGATTTGATAAACCTTATAGAATATTGCTCTGTAGAAGACTCCGGATCTATAATGATACTTCCATATTTGAAACAGTATGGTGTGATGATAAAGTGTGAGATAAACGAGTATACAATCTTCAATACCAAAGAAGAGTATGACAATGCTTACAAAGAAGCGGTAGAGCTTGCTGATCCGAAAGACTATCAGCTTGGCGATATGTTTATTCACGCTCACAAAGACGATTACAGTAGACAATTTAAAATACTTAGACCATGAGTTATATAGACCAATGTGATGAAGTAATCATCAAGTATCAGTTACCATTTCAAAAGAAGTACACCTTGTTCTTTAGTGAACGTGAATTCGCAAAGACCTTAAGACGTAGGCTAGGTGAAGATGAGTACGCTTCAGATGATTTTCTGATACAAGAATCATATATGCATGACGAATGGGAGCATGTCGATCCAAACAAAGTGTTAACACTTGTAGATCAGGACAATGTTACTGCTACATTTGAAGATGAGTACGCTAGAAGATATTACATTCACTATGAAGTAGTAACAGAGTATTATTGGCACACTGCAACAAACAGAAAACAATAGAAAATATGAGCAACGATTTCAAAGACGTAAGGATTGAAGCCTTAGAACGTGAGTTAAAAACTTACCAAGACGACCAGTATTTAGTGTGGGTTGGCGGTGTCCAACCTTTTGACAGAGCATTTAGTATTGACGATGCCAAAGACCTAGCTAAAGAATACATCGAAGACGGATACGATGATGTTAAAGTAGAATTATTAATCAATTAAATTAAATATTATGCACAATTTACATTATGTTGTAGTCAATGCAACATCAGCAACAGAAGCTGAAAGAGAAGTCGAATTAGAATTAGAGCAATGGGGTACAGAGAACAACTATTCTTCAATAGGCGGTAGCATATCGGAAGATAACGAAGTACATGTATCTGATAGCAGGTGGTCCAGGTGGAAACCACAAGAGAGCGACACCATAGAGAGTATCAGCAAGCAAGCAGAGTCTTGGCTAGAACCAGACGAGTATTACAAAGAAAGCTTTGACGAACTCCTTGAGCATGTAACTCCAACTGAGCCTCACACTTGGTTCAAAATCAAAGAGTATTGCACGCACATGTACCACAAATCTTGGACAGATACAATTCGCAAAGGGAAACCATTTAATATACTTGACCATAGCTTTAGGGCTTGGGATTTTGACAGAAATGGTGTAACCAATATGTCAGAAGGTGATGAGAACGAAAAAAAATATGTCGTAATAGTAGACATGCATTCATAAATCAATTAAATTAAATACAATGGTAAAAGAACAATTATTACCCAAGTGGTTCACCAATCAAGGCTATACGCTTTATGAAAAAGGTGACAGAGTTACAAACATTTTCAGCGGAGAGTCATACGAGCTCAACGCAATAGAACTATCCATGTACGACTTCATCATGGGAACACAGTACTTGTTGGAGGTAGCTCCACATACGATGAATAAAAAACGAATAGCTCAGTTTCGCAAAGGGCTTGAGTGGTTCAGACGTAATAACGCAGATGCCTATATGGTACTATTAGATTAAAACAATAACAAATTAAATTAAATTATTATGGGAACAAGATCCTTAACATTCGTGAAAAGTCACGACAACGAACCAATCATTAACATGTATCGTCAATATGACGGATACCCAAGCGGTATGGGTGTAGACTTATTAGAATTCCTAGACGGATTACACATGGTAAACGGCATAAGAGTTGGAGAAAATAAACGCATAGCCAATGGCGCACATTGTCTAGCGGCTCAGCTTGTGAGTCACTTCAAGCAAGAAGCAGGCGGCATATACTTATATCCGACAACCGATACAGATTGTTGGCAAGAGTATGAGTATCATATAAAAGTTGTTGAAAACTCAAAAGGTAAAAAGGTGTTACACATACAAGTGTATGACAACTATGAAGACAAGTGGCTATTCAAAGGCACTATAAGAAGATTTAAAAATTGGATTAACAAATTAAAATAAATTATTATGAGATATTCAGTAGAATTACGAGAGCACACCGAGGATGGTGACTACATTGAGAACCATTACGATTTTGAAACAAGAAAAGAAGCAATGGAATTTGCATACAAATATGCAAGTGACGTTCACTCTGTATTAGATTACCAGGACAGAGATTACGATCCAAAAGATATAACACCATTTTAAAATAAGATGAAAGTATTCAGAACAATAGTAATAATGCTAATAGCAAGTATTGGAATAATATTAATTATAAATCAAATTACATGACAAGGTTACTAACACAAAACGGTAAACTCAAAAAGACTAGCAAGAAGCTAGGTCTTAGAGTATTCAACTTCGGACTGCCAGCTTACAAATCTGTGACTGGCAAGATCATTTGTCCTATGGCAGATGCGTGTATTAAATTTTGCTACGCTAGAAAAGGTGCGTATATTTGGAGTAATGTGAAGCCAGCGTTTGAACGTAGGTATCAAGCGACACTTCAAGACAACTTTATTGAGCTAATGCAAGACGAGATTGACAGACGTAAACCAGATTATGTACGAGTGCATGACTCTGGCGATTACTATTCACCAAAGTATTTGCAGAAGTGGCTCACGATTGCTAACAACAATCCAGGTGTACGCTTCTACAGTTACACCAACATGGTTGATATGTTTCACAAGGTGCAATTGCCACACAATTATGATGTGATATTCAGTGATGCAGGCAAGCAAACACACCTAATCAGAACTACTAAGGACAGATATACCAACATCTTTTCTTCAGAGCAGAAGCTCAATGACGCTGGCTTTATCAATGCATCAGAGATTGATCTGTATGCAACCAAGTGGTTCCATCCAAGCAACAACAAAGTCGGATTAATATTTCACTAACAAATTAAATAAAAAAAATAAATAAATATGAATGTACTAAGTTTATTCGATGGAATTTCTTGTGGGCAACTTGCCTTACATAACCTTGGCATCAAGGTAGACAATTACTTTGCAAGTGAAATAGATAAATACGCTATAGATGTTGCAAAGAAAAACTTTCCTAACACCGTACACGTTGGGGATGTATGTAATTTAGCTTACTCAAAATACAGAGACTTCTTAGTTCAAGAGCGTGAGTCGGGATACATAGGAGACATACCTAACTCAAGGGGTATTGACTTGGTTATTGCTGGATCTCCATGCCAAGGCTTTAGTACTGCTGGCAAGCAACTGAACTTTGCAGATCCTCGCTCAAAATTATTCTTTGAATTTGCTAGGGTGCTTGATGAATGTAACCCTACATACTTTTTACTTGAGAACGTGAGAATGAAGCAAGAGTGGCAAGACATCATAACAGATATACTTGGCGTAGAACCAATAAACATTAACTCGTCACTTGTATCAGCACAAAACAGAAACAGATTGTATTGGACTAACATACCACAATCAGAAGAACTTATAGACCACAACATAACACTACCAGATATATTAGAAAGCGGAGACACTTGCGATCTGGTAATCAATCAAGGCAAGGAAGCTAAAGTAAAAGAGATACTCAAGGGTTCTTGTCTACTTGCAAGAGACTACAAAGGTTTTGGAAACCAAGGACAAACAGGTGTTAGAGTTGTCAATCAATCCAAGCCTTGGAGAGCATTAACTCCTACAGAATGTGAGAGAATGCAAACAATCCCCGATGGATATACATCAATCGGAGCGACAAAGCCGATCTCAAAAACACAGAGACTAAAAATGTTAGGCAACTGTTGGACAATTAAAGTAATTGAACACTTATTCAAGGGTTTAATCTAGCAGTTTGTTAATAATTATAAAAATAAATTTGCATTTTATATTTTAATTTTGTAAATTTGTGAAACAATTTAATTTAATACAATAACAATGGGAAGAACAAAGAAATTGTATGAGGATACTTACAAAAGAGAGCGTGAAGCCACATACAACCACATCACAAACACGCAGATCAGGCTTTATCCTGACGTACTAGAAGCCATATTTACAAACTGGAAAAGAGACATCAATGAAGACAATAGAACAAAGTAGAGAATACTACCTATTCAATTCTTGTGTTGCTAAGACAGCTGAGATAATGGATATAACAAGAGAAGATATAATCAACAATAATAATACACATTTTTCTAAGAAAATAAAGTCTCTATTTTATTTTGTATGTAAAAACAATTTACTTAAACTAAAAGACATACATAAAATGATGGAGTACTATGGGTGCAAGACATCTTTATCTTCAATCTCCAGGTTTGTCTCTAATTATGAGAAAGCCACACGAACATTTCCGCACCTAAAAGAATCAATAGAGAACATAATAGCTTTTTAAATGTACACCAAAGAACAACTATGGGAGCAGGCATCGCAAGATTTCACTGCAAGGCGAATACGCACTAGGAATTACGACTCATATATGTACAAAGGGCTAAAAATTATAAAAGATAAAGACGGTATATCGCTCTATAATACAAGAGTTTGGGGTGATATCGGAGAAGAAATTACCATTGATAATGGTTTGTTTGTTTTTTTCAGATATGGATTCCGAATGGGTTGCTATCGCTATCTAAAGAATAGTTATAGTGACTCATTGGAGTCTATTACTAGGAACATTCAAAGAGAACTAGACACAACTAGAAATAAAAAGTCCTTAGACTCACTCAAGGTGAGACGAGAGACCTACCTTAAAAAGTATTCAGAAATAAATCGTTTAATTCATAAATCAAATTCACATGAAAACAATTAACATCAAAGGGAAAGAGTATGTTACAGTTAATGAGAGACTAATTTACTTTAGGTCTCAAGATCAGTATGCCAATTGGCAGATTCACGAAGACGTTGTATCGATAGACGACAACGGTGGAATATTCAAGGTCACAATTTGTGATCAAGATGGTGTAGTAAGAGCGATGGCTCACGCTCAAGAAGATAAAGGTAGTAGCTATATAAACAAGACTAGCTTCTTAGAGAATGGATTTACTTCTGCACTTGGTAGAGCTCTTGGTTATTTAGGTATCGGTATTGATACGTCTATTGCTTCAGCTGATGAAGTTAATATTGCTGTCAAGAAACAAGATAACCCAAAAAGACAAACAGCTTCTGCTGAGAGTGCTAAGATAAAACTTATTGAGGATAGTGATAATTGGAAGAAGGTCTTAAATTATTTAGCGGCTAACGCTAACAAAGATTACAAAGGCTTAATTGATACACTTAGAACCAAGTACACTATCAATAGCACCCTTAACTCTAAACTTAAAAAGTATAAAGAGGAATTAGAATTAAAAGATATATTTGTAAACCCAAGTTAATAATGACAAGAGATCAGGAATCAAAAGTTCTGCAAAGTGTATTAGAACACTTGACAGACGACAACAAGTACTATGGTGAGTACGGCAGACAGTTTTTATCTAACTCAGATATCTACTCTTTGCTAAACAATCCATTAAACTTTAGAGCAAGCAGTCAAGAAAGTAAAGCTTTACTTGAAGGAAGGTATTTCCATACGCTAATGCTTGAACCAGACAAGCTTGATAGTTTTCATATTGTAGATGCTACAACAAGAAACACTAAAGTATACAAGCAAAGTTTAGCTGAGCAAGGTGTTCAGATGTTGCTTCTTAAAAGCGAAGTAGATGAGATAAACTTTATAGCAGATCGCATGAGGTCTAATCTTCAGTTCTTCGATTTAATTTACGAAGAGGGAAACCAGTTTGAAAGACCTGGCATCACAGAGATAGCAGGACATATGTGGAAAGGTAAGGCTGATATCATTGGCAAGGATCATATCCTAGATTTAAAAACCACAGGTTCACTTAAAGATTTCAACTATAAATCTAGAGTCTATAATTATGACAGTCAAGCGTATATCTATAAAAAGATATTTGGCAAAGACCTTAGATTCTTAGTAGTAGAAAAGAGAACAGGGCTACTTGCAATACGAGACGTAAGTCCAGACTTCTTAGCAAGTGGAGAGCACAAAGTATTACAAGCTGTAGAACAATATGAAAAGTTTTTTGCAAGTAATGCCATAGAAGACGTAACCAATTATTATTCATATGAAGTTCTTTAAAAAGAAAACTAAGAAGCCTTCTCTTTGGATTAATGTTCCACTAGAATATAAATCACAAGATGAAGCACTAGAAGCAATTTTTAAAACAACTCAATTACTAGAAGAAAAAATTTTATTTAACTTTAAATCTTTTTAATTATGGCGACAGAAAAAGTATTCGCAGACGGTTTTATTTACAAACAACCAAGAGAGCAGGCTCCAGATTGGGTGCTTGGATCTATTAGTGTAAAGGTAGAAGATGCTATCGCATTTTTACAGAACAATCAAAAGAATGGATGGGTAAACCTAAACATTCACAATAGTAAAGCAGGGAAGCCTTACATTGAACTTGATACATTTGTACCAAAAGCTGGGAACAATACAGCTAAAGCAGCTGCAGCACCAGGGGTTGACTTTTAAACACTAAACTTTATGAGCCGTAGGGTTTTGCTCTGCGGCTTTTAATTTAATTTAATTTATGATAACAATTTTTAAAAACATTAAGGAAACTTCAACGCCTTTCTATATTGACATAGGGGTTTCGTTAGCAAGAATTAAAAATGGTTCATCAAAAGACAAGGTAAAACTTATCCGTACAGAAAAAGATAAGACATTAAGAAACAGACTAAAACAAGATTTACCAGCAATATGTTTCTCAGGTACATTTACCAAGAGAGCAGATAACGCACTGCAAGAGCACAGTGGAATTATTTGCTTAGACTTTGATGGATTCAAGACAAGAAAAGATATCCTATCCTACAAGGAAGAGTTATCTAAAAACAAATATGTATTCTCTGTATTTATATCTCCTTCAGGTAATGGTCTAAAGGCTCTAGTCAAGATACCTAAAGATCATGAAAACCATGTGGGTTATTTCAGAGCACTTGAAGAATACTTCAACAATCCACATTTCGATAAAGCATGTAAGAACATCAGTAGGGTATGCTACGAATCATACGATCCGCTGATACATATTAATCATGACTCTAAGGTATGGGATAAAGCTGAAGAACATGAGTACAAGCCTATTGATAAACATACTTCTAGACCAACTATTCCTATCAATGATGAAAACAAAATCGTTGAAAGACTTATGGCTTGGTGGACAAGAAAGTATGGTATTGTAGATGGCGAAAGAAACAATAACGTATACATACTTGCTGCAGCTTTTAATGACTTTGGCGTAGCTAAATCTTTAGCTGAATATGTGATGAGTGGGTTTGCTAGTAGAGATTTCAATCGAAATGAAATACAAACCACTATCAACTCAGCGTATCAGAAGACAGAAAACTTCGGCTCCAAGTATTACGAAGACGAGGAAAAAGTATTCCAGGTTAGGCAAAATCTAAAACGTGGAGTGCCAAAAAAAGAAATACGTTCTCAGTTAGTTGACTCCGGTATTGAGGACATTGTAGTAAGTTCTGTTATTAGTCAAATTGAGGAAGACGAATCCAATAAAAAGTTTTGGACTAAATCAGACAAAGGAGTTGTTAATATTGTTCACTATTTATTCAAAGAGTTTTTGGAGGACAATGGGTTTTATAAGTTTGCTCCAGAGGGCTCTAAGAGTTTCATCTTTGTAAAAGTAACTAACAACCTGATCGACCACACCAACGAAGAAGAGATTAAAGATTGTGTTCTTAACTATCTAGAAACCATAGGCGACTTACAAGTGTACAACTACTTCGCTGATAAGACTAGATTTTTCAAAGAAGACTTTCTTAATCTTCTAAGTCCTGTTGATGTTTATTTTGTATCTGATACTAAGGATGCTGCGTACCTTTATTATCGCAACTGTGCAGTTAAGATAACTAAAGATACCAAAACAATTATTGACTATATAGATTTAGGTGGCTACGTTTGGAGTGATCACGTTATAGATAGAGATTTTGTTATGTGCGATGTTATTGATTGCGACTTTAGAAAGTTTGTTGGCAACATTTCAGGTAACATAGAAAAGAACATAACGTCTCTTGAAAGTACTATTGGGTATCTAATGCATGGGTATAAGAATTTTTCTTATTCCCCTGCTGTGATCCTCAATGATGAAAACATAACTCCTAATCCAGAGGGCGGTACAGGTAAGGGGTTGTTTATGAATGCCCTTGGACAAATGAAAAAGCTTGTTGTGATTGATGGAAAGTCTTTTAATTTTGAACGTTCTTTTGCTTATCAGCTAGTGTCTGCAGATACTCAGATACTTTGCTTTGATGATGTAAAGAAACACTTTGATTTTGAAAGACTATTCTCAGTTGTAACAGAAGGACTTACTCTTGAAAAGAAAAACAAAGATGCTATAAAGATACCTTTCAGCAAGTCACCCAAGATTGCAATAACAACCAACTACGTTATAAAGGGTGAAGGTTCTTCTTTCGAGAGAAGAAGATTTGAATTAGAGTTCAAACAACATTACTCTCAGTTCTATACTCCTTTTATGGAGTTCAAGAAATTATTCTTTGGCGATTGGGATGAGAATGAGTGGTGTCAATTTGACAACTATATGATTAACAACCTAATGTTTTATCTAGATAAAGGTCTTGTTAGGTGTGATGCTAAGAACTCTAAGATTAAAAAACTGATTGCCGCTACAAATGCTGACTTTATAGAATGGTGTGGGCTTATTGATGATGTGTCAAACGATAAGCTTAAGCCTAACGTTTTAATACCAAAGCAAGATTTGTACTCAGATTTTGTAAATGAATATCCCGATTATGCTGCACGCTCCAAGCACAGTATATCTAGGAATAGATTTTATAAATGGCTTTCAGCTTATGGGTTATATGTACACAAACAAACACCTATTGAGGGTAGGTCTAACGAAGGTAGATGGATAAAATTCATAGATGAAGAAGCAGAGAAAACTATTAAGAACAACCAGCCAGACATTGAGTTCTGATATGCAATGGTGCATTGATAATGATTGGCAAGTATATGTTGTTCCATACCAACTAAAGAAAGCTAAGATTGCTATACGCAAAGGCGGTATTTCATCACAAGGTAAGAACCGATATGTAGATCCTAGCGGAGTGATACACACCTCAACTGAGGTGTTAGGTCAAAAAGTTTGGAACTCTCACAAGGAGGCTTGTATTGAGCTCTCCTATGTACTGAAACAATTAAGACAAAAGTATTCATGATTAAATTTAGAGATTATCAAAAACAAATAATAGATCAGGGAGTTGATATACTCAAGAGACATAGGTTTATTTATCTAGCTATGGAAGTAAGAACTGGTAAAACACTTACCAGTCTAGGTATGCTAGATAAAATGATGAGTGTGAACAATGTATTGTTCTTAACTAAGAAGAAGGCTATATCAAGTATAACTTCTGATTATAAATTATTAAACCCTAGCTTTAACTTAGAGGTAATAAATTACGAAAGCATACACAAGGTAAGCCAAAAGGGTTGGGATGCGATAGTGATAGACGAGGCGCATAGTTTAGGTGCGTTTCCCAAACCAAGTAAGAGAGCTAAAGATGTAAAAAAGATTATTGCTAACGATAAGCCGTTAGTTGTGTTGATGTCTGGAACGCCTACACCTGAGTCGTACTCACAAATGTACCACCAGGTGTATGGTATTCCTAATAATCCATTTAAACAATATAGTTCGTTCTATAGGTTCTCTGATGATTATGTAAACGTTAGAATTAAGATCATCAATTCTTTTTCTATAAGAGATTACTCTGGAGGTAATAAGTCTATTACAGATAAGATGAAACCATATACTATATCTTATACTCAAAAGGAAGCTGGCTTCAAGGTAGATACCAAAGAGCATATAGTTAAAGTTCCTATATTGGGAGCGACTAGAAAACTTATAGATAGGCTTAGAAAGGATTTAGTAGTAGAAGGACAAGAAGAAGTAATACTTGCTGACACACCGGTGAAGCTTATGAGTAAAGTGCATCAGTTGTATTCGGGAACCATAAAGTTTGAAAGCGGCAAGGCTATGGTTATCGATTACTCTAAAGCTGAGTTTATTAAAGAAAAGTTTAAGGGCAAAAAGATAGGTATATTCTACAAGTTCAAAGCTGAACTTAAAGCTATCAAAGATACATTTGGGGATCAGGTAGTTACGGAACTTGAAGACTTCAATGGAACAGATAAAAATATTGCACTTCAGATTGTAAGTGGAAGAGAAGGAATTAGCTTGCGTGAAGCTGATTATCTTGTGTATTATAATATCGATTTCAGCGCCACATCATATTGGCAAAGCAGGGATCGTATGACTACAAAAGAAAGACTTAAGAGTGATATCTATTGGGTGTTTGATGAAAATGGTATTGAAGAACAAATATACAAAGCAGTATCAAAAAAGAAAGATTTCACTTTATCACATTTTAAAAGAACCATAAATCAGTTATTTTGATTTAGTAAATTTGTATATATGACTGAACAACAAATCCAATCGAAACGAATCT
>Ga0181379_1000923_pt1 | contig 14009 bp, 9 predicted proteins | sample 2SPOviralmetaG_FD_130115 | JGI IMG/M metagenome (GOLD analysis project Ga0181379, IMG submission 130115) | Marine viral communities from the oligotrophic San Pedro Time Series (SPOT) site, San Pedro Channel, CA, USA - 2 SPOT_SRF_2009-07-10 | ecosystem: Environmental > Aquatic > Marine > Strait... | reverse complement strand
ACGCACCGTCGGGTCTCAGGAGCTTGAGCAACAGATCCTACGGGATGAACTCAAAGCACGCTATAACCTCGAAGAAGCCGATGGCCAAGGAGCCGACAGGACGATCTTTGATAACTATGACGTTGCGTCTTGCCTCGGGGTCAACCGAAACTACGACATTCTCTAATGCCATTAATTAATACATCATTACCAAACCTTATCCAGGGGGTTAGCCAGCAGCCAGACGCTACGCGCTTCTCTGGGCAATGCGACGAACAGGTTAACTTCATGAGCAGTGTTGTTGATGGATTAACAAAACGCAACGGCACTAGGTTTGTTAAGAAACTCTTTTCGACTGACGCTGCGCTCTCAGCGGATAGCTTTATTCACTTTGTTAACCGAAGTGAAACCGAGCGCTACGTCATGATCCACGATGGCACTAAGTTCCACGCTTACAATGTGCTCAGTGGGGACGAGGCGTCTATCAATGGGGCCACAGGAGGCTACACGGCTGCTGGGACTTACCTTGATGTCTCTGCAAGCACCACCACTGCGCGGGACACACTTAGGGCTACTACAGTGGCTGACGGGACGTTCCTCGTTAATAGAAGTGTTCCAGTCACAATAGACCAGTCTAGTCGTTCCTCTTGTTTAGACAAGGAAGCTCTTATTTTTGTTAAGCAAGGAGACTACGAGAAAGAGTATTCCCTTGAAATTAACTACAGTTCTAAGACTCCTGCTTCTGCCCAGCTTTCCCTTACTTACACACAAGGAATGCATAATGTCTACTCGTTGACTTCAGCAAGCACTGTGTCTGTCTCTAATGGAGGCTCTGGCTATGTGAGTGGTGATGTATATAAAGTTACTTCTTATCCTTCTACAATCACATACAACAGTGATATTTATGATGTTACTGTTGGAGGAGGTGAAGACACCAGCGTGACAGTGACTTCAAATGCAAATGGAACTATAAGTGCTGCTTCGGTGGAGAACATAGGACGCTCTCTTATCTTTAAGAAGAACGCAGGGGTTAGAGTAGCTCAGCATGTAGGCAACACCATTACTGTAACAGTAACCCTCGCGCAGTCACCAGGTTTAGGTGGAGGCACTAAGTATGACAACACGGCTAACATAAAGATATACTCTGAGAACTCTACACAAGCAATGCACTCAGATACTTCAAGGATCACTGAGATAATTGCAAAGGGGGCAGGAGGATCACCTGCTTTAGATATTGAGGGATATAACCAACACTCATCTTCTATTCATGCCGCATCTGATAACTTTGGGTTTGAAGACAGGTTTAGCGGAATCAACGCAGGAACAAACGCAGAGTTCAGTTTAGTTCGAGATGGCAACCTGATTGTCTTGTCACGTCAGCTTTCAGGACCGACTAAAAGTGACTTCAAGATAAAAGCCAAGGACGGACTTGGAGGAGGAGCAATAGGCGTCGTCTACAAGGAAGTAGGGGCAATCACTGACCTTCCTTTGTTCGCTAAGAACGGCTTCCGAGTCAAGGTGCGTGGTGATGGTGACTTGGCTGCTGACGACTACTACGTCGAGTTTAAGACAGACGATGAGAACCAATCTATCGGCCCAGGCTCTTGGATTGAGACCGTGGCTCCTGATACGCTTCTTAATTACAAAGAAACAAGTTTGCCTTTGTTCATAACGAACACAGGGTTAAATAAGTTTGAGTTAGGGCACCTTAAGACGGCACCGCGCAGCGTAGGGGACGAGATAAGCAATCCTTTTGCTTCTTTTTCTGACCAAACAATTCAGAACAGTGTGTTCTTTAAGAATCGCTTAGGGTTTGTTTGTGGTAGTAACGTAATACTTTCTGAAGCCGGACTAGGACGAGTAAATGACAAGGGAATCTTCGAGTATAACTTTGGGCGGACCACAGTCACAACCCTTCTCGACTCGGACCCTATTGACGTCATTGTTGAGTCTAATCGAGTCACTGAAATCACAGCAGCGGCTGCGTCCCAAGAGAACCTTATCTTGTTCTCAACGAACGGGCAGTTTGTTCTTAAAGGGGAAGACCTACTGACACCACGCACGGTCTCAGTGAAGCCTATTACGAACTTTGAATACAACAATGAGACCGACCCTGTGTCTGTCGGTTCATATATTTATTATTCATTTGACTTAGGAAACAACACAGGTATCCGAGAGTTTTCGCTCAACAAGACCACTGACGTCTATGAGTCCAACGAGATCACTGAGCAAGTCCCTCGGTATATCCCTAAGGACATCACATACTTCTCTGGGTCGCTCTCAGAGAACCTACTAGGGATCTTGTCCAAAGACGAAGACCAGACACTTTACATGTATCGTTACTTCTTTAGCGAGAATAAGAAAGTATTGAGCTCATGGTTTAAGTGGGACTTTGGGGTAAACATCAAGGGCTTTGAGTTTATCGATTCGACCTTGTATATGATTGTTTCTGATACAGTAACAGACGAGACATACATTGTTAACTTACCTCTTAACTTTGACGGGGAAGACGAAGGATTGGCAACTTACACAGGGACAGGAAGTTCTTTTTCTAAGACAATTACAACTACCCCAAATGATGATGTTACTCACTTAGACATGCGAGTCCCCGCAGTCATCTATAATGATCAAATAAGGTTTCCTACGTATACTTCAGGATCTACCCGCCCTCTTAGAAGTAACATTTTAAACTTCTCTGTTTCGTCTGGGGGAAGCACAAGCAGCCAAATTACACCTTACTATGCAACTTCTGATATTGTTGTGTATAGCGACAGAGGAATACACATTCCAGTAACTATAACCACTATCGGGAATAACACACTTTTAACAGTAACAAACACTGGCGTATGGGATGACAACACGTCAGTCTGGGTTGGCTTTAAGTTCACCAGTTCTTACACGTTCTCTGAGCAGATCTTTAAGGCCCAGGCAGGACAAGCACGCACACCTAGCGCAGCGGCCAAGCAGTTCATTAAGAATCTATCGCTTTACCACACGAACACCTCAGACTATAAGATCAAGGTGACACCGGATAAACGAGCACAATATACTAACGAGTTCCCTGAGTCGTTCACGGGCGCTGGGAGCTCCTTACGCACTGAGCTCAAAGACGGATTCTTTAGGGCCCCCGTGTTTACCTCTAGTGAAAACGTAGAGATAGTCTTAGAGAACGATGGGGCTAAGCCTAGTAACCTCCAGTCCGCTGAGTTCGAAACCTTTGTTCACACACGGTCAAGTCGATATGGAGCCTAGTAGGACTTACGGAGCCTGTTCGATCGTCCAGGCGACGATACACCACGTCCATGAGCTCAAAGATAACCTGAGGCCCCACGATGCCCTAGAGTGCACACTCCTAGGCAGCACGCCAAAGAAAGCCTTAATGTTAGCCTTAACGACCGACAGGTCAACTTACACGGCGATCGATGGAGACAAGAAGCCGTTCGCTATGTTCGGCTCAGGGCCTACTGAGAACGGTGGGTATATCTGGATGCTTGGCACCCCGGATGTCACTAAGCACCGTAGGCATTTCATAAGAGCATCGCGTGACTGGGTGCAATATATCTCTAAGCCCTTTGGGGTCACCTCTAATGTGGTGCTCAAAGACAACAAGATGGCCATACGTTGGCTCAAGTTCTGTGGCGCTAAGTTTCTACGCGAAGTAGAGATCTCGTCTCAGGCTTTTTACGAATTTATTATTACAACTAAATAAACTACTATGTGTTTACCATTAGCATTCGGTGCAGCAGGTTCTGCGCTACTCGGCGGAAAAGTGGCCGCTACGTCGCTATTAGCGAAGTCCGTAGGGACAGCTTCTATACTCGGTCCGATAGCCCAGGGTATGCTGAGTTTCAGCGCTCAGGCCCAACAAGCCCGTATGCAAGCCGAAGCACAGAAACGGGCGTCGATCGCTGAGAACGCACGATACATGGCGCAGATCTCAGCGACACGGCAACAACAAGCCGCTGATGCACTCAGGGTAGCCCAAGAGGTCCAACAGGCAAACAGGGCGAGCATGGAGGCCATGGCGAGAAAACAAGTGGCCGCAGGTGCCGCAGGTATCAGCACTGAGTCTGCGAGCTACTTGGCCGAGATGAGAGACCTAGAGAGACAAGTAGCTGAGCACAGTTTTGCCTTTGAACAACGTCAGACCCTGGCTGACCAGTCGTATGAACTTAAAGCTCGTGACCTGGGGCTCCAGACTCAACAGAATTATATTAATATTAATAGACCGATTGACCAACCAGACTTCTTAGGGACAGCCTTAACGTCGGCACTTGGAAGCCTCGACGCTTACTCAACGGCAAAAGGCCGTCAGCTTACAATCGGAAAACAGAAAACTGGAACACAATAGATGACACCACAAGAACTTCTCCAACAACAACGCCGTCAGCAGGTCGATTTTAACTTATCGTTGCCTAGTGTTACCTCGCGTGAACTCCAGGCAGGACAGTATTCGGTGGCGGTCCAGCGGACACCCAAGGCCGAACAGACGACGCTAGGACGCCTCGCAGATGCCTTAGGTAAAGTCAACCCGATCATCGCGAAATACGGTGACGCCCAGATCGCAGAGAACGAAAGACAAATCTTAGATGTCCAGCAGCAAATCGCGAGCATGGACCCTGCGGAAAAAGAGAGACTGTTGGCACGCCCAGAAGCCGAAGTGAACCTCTCTAAGGCCTTCAGGGACGACTACGAGCTTAACCCTGTGGCAACCTACCGCGCCAAGATGTTGTTGGGCGCTGAGAAGAACGTGGAGTTTAACGCAGTGCTCGATGAGCGCATCGAAGAGTTCAAGACTAAGTTTCTTAGAGAAGAAGGAGACAAGCCTAGTTACAGTCAGATCAGCGAAGCGATCAATGAGATCACACAGGATTATCTGAAGTCTTCAGGACTCAATAGCGAAGATAAGGGAATTATGCGGACCGGGTTCTTACAGGAAGCCTCTGTTAATATTAATAAATTAAAACAGACGTTACCTTCAGCTATGGCCGAAGAGCATAAACAAGAAGTGCTCATGCCGAACTTAGCGAGCTCACTGGCCCGGACGTATAAACCACAGGACGGAACAGACCTAGTGAGACTTAAGAGTCAATGGGACAATTTTAGTAGCAGTTTGTCCCGCTCAGAACAGATAAAGGTCATCGATTCGGCGCTCGGTATCCTTAACTTCGACAGCGGCACCAAGGAACTAAACGACGGCATTGCGTTCCTTGAGGACATGAGAGACGCAGGGGTAACCATTGGTAACCAAGCGATCGACTCAGCGTCTGGTAGTCCCTTAGGCGAAAGCTTTTACTCGACGAAAATAGACGAGCTCAAAGAGATGGCGCTTACGGTGCGGAACAAAGAGAAAGCAGAGGCTTTATCTAGAGCTAACGATTATGAGATGAGCATGAAGAAGCGCTTCGCTAAGGCTGCAGACGACGACAATTACAGTAGCGAAGAGCCTTATGTCCTTGATATTCTTGAGAAAGAAGAGGCATACATAAAATCTTTAAAATTAGGGGAATTTGAAGAAGCAGAAATGTTAAAAGGGTTAGGCAGGGCGTATGTCAACGGGTTCAAAGAGCTAAACGACGACATCGATGAAATGGAGTCAGCTGCAGACAGTGGTAAGTCTGGGGTTTCAGTGTCAGAAGTCAAAGGAGACTTCAGATCCACCTTAGTAAAGACAGTTCTTAACGAACTAGAAGCCGGAACATTCAAGGGTGTAGATGTTAAAGAGGCACTAATCGTTGCTGGGGGAGACGAGAAAGCAATAGACTCATATAAAGACGTTGACTATGATATAATAGGTCTAGGACCCGAGCTCCGTCGCATTGAAAACAAATACCTCCAGTTATACAAAGATAAACGATCCTATGCCATAGACAAGATAGCGCGTCTAAAGCCAGGCGAAGAGTTAACACTACCTGACTCCACTGAATCATTTAGTATCGGTGAAAACGATAATATTAAAAATAAGAGGAATGCTATACTGGCTGAATACATGACCTCACTTACGGCGGGGATTATTAACGACTCTAAAGTGGAGTTGCTAGACACTATCAAAAAAGAAAAAGAGGATAAGGCCGCTGAACAGAAAGAGCAAAAAGAAGAAACAGCGCGAGTCCAAAAGGAAAAAGAGGAGCGCGAAGCGAGGACAGTGAAAACCAAAGATTCTATAGCTAAATCAAGCGAAATGATCAGCGTTGCTGGTGATAATACTTTTTCGTTTAAGAGACTTATAGGAACAGCTTTTAAAGAACAGGCCGTATCCATAGCGCCCTTTAATGTTTTTAGGGCCTATGAAAAGACACCGTTTAAAATGTCGGATCTCTACGATGCAGTAGAGCACACTATTAAATACAATCCGAATTCACCTGAAGATATGCAGGTGATTATAGACGATATATCAGAGATATACACTGAAGCCGTTCCTACTATACGAAGAAACCTGGCTAAAACTAAAGAATTACAACGTAAAAGGTTTAATCCTAACGATGCTGTTGGGCAGCGATTTGCAAAAGAGCGCATGAAAATCACTGACAACGTATTGAGAGCACGGCGTTTATTCCAAGGATACACTTACGATGAAGTTATAAAAGCAGTAAGCAACGGGGAAGGAGAACCAGGGTATCTATCGGAAGGCGTGGTTCTGCGAAATCCTAAAGAATTTTTTAGGTTTGAGTTTTCGGGGCTAGGAGCGCCAGGGCCGTATCAACCTATCGTGTTAGAATACAAAGCAAAAGCGATGCTAAAAGACGCCACTGATGAGCAGATAGTTGAACTAGCGGGAATTCTAGGGTTAGAGCCCGAGAGAATTAAAGGGTCCCAGAAGAGGCGCAGCGATTACATCCTAAACAAGAAACCTAAGAAAGCTAAAGAGCCAGAGGTTAAGCCTAAGGTTAAGCCTAAGGTTACACCAGAGGTTAAGCCAGAAGTTACACCTAAAGCTCGCCCACCTATCCGAACAACGGCTGAACTTAAGAAAGAGCGCGAAGAACAACTAGAGTTGAATCTCGATGAACCTATAAAGACTGATCCCACAGTAGAAGCTAAAGTAACAGGAACCGAAGGTGATATTACGGTCTACTCTCCACAAAGAGGAGGAGATAAAATGGAAGGTGGTTATCCGTCGTCACGCCCAGGACCTGATGGAAAGGCTCTAGTTCGCACTGTCCAAGACTACGCTAACGGAACCTCTGAATACATAACATTAGCAGGGAGTCCTTCTTTTTATAATAAATCGTATATTATTCCTGAGCTTCCTTATGAAGACCCGAAGACCGGAGCCACAAAGACCCTACGTAACGTAAGGGCTGTTGTTCACGATACTGGTGGGGCCTTCAAGACAAAGCCAGAATTCCGCTATGATATACCTTACGGTAGAGACTTAACGAATAAACAGATGACACGCTATAACGGCATCCTTAAGAAGAAAGGCATACAGTTTATTGACGCTGTTGAGCCTAGGGTTTCAGAACCTTTAGCGGCTGACGATCCCTTGTCAGATGACGGGGCGTTTGAAGGCAAAGGGCTTCTACCTTGAATAAATTAAATAATATTAAACACAACGTAACACACTTATGGCCACAGAAGACAGCTTAATGCCACCAAACGAAGAAGAAGACGACTTGTTCCTCGATATTGTTAAAGCTCCATTCCGGGGTATTGAAGGCGCAGTGCAAGGAGTCTACAATTTCGTAGACTATGCTACCGGAGATTTTCTCCCAGACTATGACCAGCGGGAGCTTGGACGTTCATCAACGATGGCCGGGGGTATTGTAGAAGGTATCTCTCAGTTTATCACTGGGTTTATTCCTGTTGCGGGAGTGCTAGGTAAAGCAGGTCAGGTGGTTAAAGCTAGGAAGATGTTTGGTAGTGACGTCGCAAAACAACTACTGAAACGAGGCAACCAGATCCCTGCAAAACAAATGGCAGCGATCAATAAGACATCCAAGAAAGCCTCGTTCGCTAAGAACTACGCGGCTGGTGTCGGTGCAGACTTCCTGGCGTTCAACGGACAAGAAGAACGATTGAGTAACTTCCTGTATCAGTATGAAATGTTCCAGAATCCGGTCACTGAGTATCTTAAGGCTACCGGAGACGAGACGGAAATTGAAGGTCGCTTCAAGAACGTTTTGGAGGGTATGTTTATTGAGATTGCTGCTACGCCTCTGTTAATCCCGTTCTTTAAGAGTATTAAATTAATAAAAAATAGAGGGAAGCTAGTGGCCGCGGGGATGGACCCTGAGGAAGCTACTGAACAAGCATTGTCAAAGTCTGACCTGACACAAGACGAGCTGTTCAGTGCAAACGAAATAGAAGCCCCTAAGGCAAAGCGCCCAGGTAGTAAAGTCAAAGGAGAAGAGGAGCCTGATATTGAAGCAGAGAAAATTGAAGACGAGCCTGACGAACCTAGTGGCTTTGATGGCCTAGAGCAACAAGAGTTTCAATTTAGGCTCGATGCTGACTCAGATAAATCACTTGGCTTTGCTAATACGCCACTCAGAGACGGACAGAAATTAAACCCAGAGGCCGAAGCAAAAGCAACAAAGCTTAACAGAGCACTAGCCCAAGACATAAGCGTAGGCGGTAAGCAAGCGCTGATGAGTAACATAAGGCTCGTGTCGTCTGAAAGTGACTTATTGCCTCTTGTTCGTGCCTTGTCTACCAACCAGACGCTTGAGGCTATCGAAAAGGGAACGCTCAAAAAGACAACTGAGAAAGATATTCTCCAAGAGTCAATGGATCTCTCGGATGCGCTTGGTGGCAATAAGAACTCTATTGAGGCTGAGTATAAAAAGCTAAAGGCACGCGGAGATCAATACGCTGATCAGTTCAACAAGGACCAGATGGCTATTAAATATTTAAATAATACATTAGCACGCAAAGCCCATGACCTTGCTATTGAAACCCGAGGGTTAACCAAAGGAACCGACGCCTACGATGAGAAGTTCACTGAGATGCTCTTCCACCTTAATCTTACTAATGCCTCACAGAACCTGTTTGCACAGTTTGGACGCACTGCTTCACTAGGAATGCTCCAGCGTAAATACATGTATAAACAAATCAAAGGCAAGAAGATCGACCCACTGCCTGACAAGCTGACCCCACAAGACATCGCTAAGTTCCGCGATCATCGCTTGGGTAGCATGAGCGACGAGAAACTCTTGGACCTCGTGGCCAACGCTAAGACCGGAGACGACATAGAGCACGGACTCAATAAGATCGCTAAGGGCGGACTAGGCAGCAACATGATGAACATGGTGCAAGAATACTGGATGAATTCACTGCTCTCAGGTCCTACTACACAACTAGTTAACTTGATTGGCTCTGCGGTAACTTATGCCGTAGGGACCGTCGAGAGAACCCTAGGCAGCGCGTTGTCAGGTAACTTTGCGCTCACTCGCGCTACCCTACAGTATTCGTTTAGTATGCAAGCCGTCGCCGATGCTTTCAAGTTGTCAGCACGAGCCCTAAAGAACGGAGAGGCCATCTCGATCCCCGAGGCAAGGCTATTTGACGACAGAGCGAGCGCGCGTAAAGCTATTAGTTATTCTCCTCCAGGGGGTGATAATGCTATATCAAGCACCTTTAACTTCTTGGGGGAAGTAGTGCGACTACCATCGAGGGGACTCGTGGCTGGCGATGAGTTTTTCAAGGCGTTCAACTACCGAGCTTACGTTCAACAAGAGTTAGCAGCCGAAGCAATCCAGAAAGGACTCAGGGGCAAAAACCTATCTAAGTATGTTGCAGATAGAGTCCAAGGTTACACCACTGAGACCGGAAGGATCTTCAATGAGGCAGGCATTAGGCGCGACGCAGAGCTCAAAGCTGACGAGATGGATCTAAAGTTTGAAGAACGACAGAACTTTATCGAAAAGGAAGTCGCTAAGTCTACCCAGCAGCCTTTTGTTTTACCTGATGGCACAGAGCTCAGCTTCAAAGACCGGGGCGTCTTGACTGCTAAGGCAGAGCAGATGGCGAAAATCAACACGCACACGCAGGACTCACAGAACAGCGTGTCAAACATGTTGTCTATGTTAACGCAGAAACACCCAACGCTTAAGTTTGTGATTCCGTTTGTGCGCACACCGACGAACCTGTTGACCTACGGTATCTCTCGGTCTCCCTTTGGATCTCTACAGGTCCTAAGTAAAGACTTTAGGGCCAAGCTTAGGAGCCCTGACGCTACAGTGCGGGCCGAGACACGAGGACGACTGGCTACCTCAGTGACCACCACGGCTGCCTTGCTGTATTTCTTACAGAGCGGTAAAGGCCAAGGGCTCATCACAGGCTATGGCCCTAAGAACAAAGAGCAACGAGAGTCATGGGAGATGAACAACCAACAGTATTCGATTAAAATCGGAGACAAGTGGGTAAGTTACAACAGACTCGACCCGATCGCTACGATCCTCGGCGTTGTCGCTGACATCAACGAAGCACAGACATACAACGAGCTCGACGACGGGGACCTTGAGAAAGTCTTTAGCGTTGCGGCTCTTGCGTTCTCGAACAACATCACGTCTAAGTCTTATGTCCAGGGGCTTGATAACCTCTTTGATTTCTTGAAGTTCAAAGACCCAGTGCGCGACGCAGAGAAGTTCCTCGGTAGCATCGCCGGAGGCTTTGTGCCTAACGTGATCAACCAGTCACTTAACTACGAAGAAGACAGGCCACTACGTGAAGCACGGGGTATCATTGACCGTATGATCAAACGGACACCCGCTGGGGGTAACTTACCTCCGAGGCGTAATATGCTCGGGGAAGTCATGACAGTCCCTAGTAGCGGGGGTGTCGCTGGTGTTATTAATCCATTATATATTAAAGAAGACCCGAAGAACGTGGTCGAATATGAGCTTTCTAACCTCAGGTCTGGCTTCAGACAACCATCGCGGTTCCTGAGGCCTGGCGTTGAAGAGTTAGATATGAAAGAATATTATAACCCAGAGACTGGCCAACAGTCTTACGATAGGTTCTTAGAGCTCGTCGGGACCTCAACGATCCGGGGTAAGACACTGCGACAACGCCTAGAAACCATGTTCAACAGTAAAGAGTATGCGGCGTTACCAGAGGCAGATCTCAAAGACGAAACAGGGAGCGACAGCCCTAGAGTTGCCGCAGTGCGTCGTATGATCAGGGCCTACAGGGGCGTAGCGAGATCAAAGATGCTCAAAGAAAACCCAGAGCTCCGCATGCGTGAGATTGAAGCGATACAGAAAGCACGAGCCGCTAGACAATAATGAACTCAACGTATGCACCGTCACTAGTTGGCGTAACAGGGCTCCTCGGGGCCATCACCCTTGAAAGTGTTAACACCTCGATCGCTATTTGCGTCGGGGTCACCACGCTTACATATTTAATAATAAAAATAAGAAAGGAACTAAAGTAACATGGACCGCTCAGATAAACTATATGAACTCCAGGACCTACTGATCGAAGAGTTTTTACTCAGGGTCAAATCAGGAGAGGCATCCACGGCTGACCTATCGACGGTCAGGCAGTTCCTCAAGGACAACAACGTGTCCGCCGTGGCCACCGAAAGCTCACCACTCCACGAACTAGTCAACGCCTTGCCGTTTCACGACGATAACGTAGACCGAATTGTAAACATGGCGTCCAATGAGTAGAAACTACAAGAGCGAATACGCTAACTACCACGCTAAGCCGAGCCAAAAGAAACGCCGAGCCGGACGCAATGCCGCACGGAGACTCATGGCTCGCAAGCTGGGGCTAAGCAAAATCAAAGGTCGCGACGTCGATCACAAAGACCGAAACCCCAGGAACAACGCTGCGTCAAACCTACGGCTCCAAAAGAAAAGCCAGAACAGATCACGAAATGGCTGACCTAAGGCAACTCAAAGACTTCAGGAACTTTCTCTACCTAGTGTGGAAACAACTTAACCTACCTGAACCAACTAGAATACAATATGAAATCGCGGATTACATGCAGCACGGAGATAAACGAGCAGTTATCCAAGGCTTTCGCGGCGTCGGTAAGAGCTGGATTTGCTCTGCTTATGTTGTCCACCAGTTGCTCCTCGATCCCTCAAAGAACATACTTGTTGTCTCTGCTTCAAAGACTAGAGCAGACGACTTCTCAACTTTTACTCTTAGGCTTATCCATGAGATGCCACTCCTTAAGCATCTTATACCCCAAGACAAACAACGGTTCTCCAAGATCTCGTTTGACGTCGGGCCAGCCCCAGCGTCACACGCCCCGTCCGTTAAGTCCCTGGGTATCACATCTCAACTGACCGGGTCTCGTGCTGACATTATTGTTGCCGATGACGTCGAGGTGCCGAATAACTCGGCGACCCAGATGATGCGAGACAAGCTCGGAGAACAAGTCAAAGAGTTCGATGCGATCATTAAGCCCCTCGACGACTCCAAGGTAATCTTTCTAGGAACGCCACAGTGCGAAGACACGATATACCGACAGCTAACCGAGCGTGGCTACCAGACCCGCGTCTGGCCTGCGCAGTATGTCACCCCAGACCAGAACATGAAGCGATACGATGGTCACATCGCTGAGTGTTGTATTAATATTGATAATAAAGGAAAGTCAACAGAGCCACTCCGGTTCTCTGATGTGGATCTTGCAGAACGTAAAGTATCCTATGGGTCTGCAGGTTACGCCTTACAGTTTATGCTCGATTCGAACCTCAGTGATGTCGAAAAGTATCCACTCAAGATCTCAGATCTGATTGTGATGTCGTTGGACACTGAGCTTGCCCCAGAACGACTAGTGTGGGCCAAAGACCCGGACCTAGAGTGGGACGGATCGATCCCCAATGTCGGCATGACTGGCGATAGGTTCTACAGGCCTATGAAGACCCTAGGTAAACACATAGAATACACAGGGACCGTTATGTCTATCGACCCGTCAGGACGAGGTAAAGACGAGACAGGCTACGCGGTAGTCAAAATGTTAAACGGGTATCTTTATGTCACAGCGGCTGGTGGAGTCCAGGGAGGATACTCAGAGGAAACACTCAAGTTTCTCTCTATGACCGCCAAAGAACACAAGGTCAACGAGATTGTCGTTGAGTCTAACTTCGGTGACGGCATGTTTGTCGAATTGCTTAAACCTGTGTTGCGCAAAGTCCACGCTTGCACAATCGAAGAGGTGAGACACAGCACACAGAAAGAAAAACGTATAATCGATACACTAGAGCCAGTGATGACTGGGCATAAGCTGGTAGTCGATCCTAAGGTCATTCAGAACGACTACGAGACTAGCCAGGTGTATCCTAAAGACCACGCTCTAAAATACCAGTTGATCTACCAGTTAACACGCATAACACGAGATCGCGGCGCTGTGACCCATGACGACCGCTTAGACGCGCTTTCGATGGCTGTTGGTTACTGGAGTCAGCAAATGGCCCAAGACGCGTCAGAACGCATCCTAGAGCGAAAAGACGACGATATACGAAAAGAGCTACAGAAACACGCCGAGGCTTACTTTAAGATCCGCCGCGGGGGCGCCAATATTCTCACTTGGTGATTCGTACCGCCTATATTGTAGGGCTATAGGTAAAACAATAAGCGATATTAACTAATGTAAGAACAAAAAACCAATGATTTTATATGGATGGGGGAAATACTGTATTGACAAGGGTAGAAATGTCCCCCTATAGTAACTATAGGTTAACTAAAGTCAGTAATTAGTAATAATAACAATATTGAATATTACACTAAAGTTAGTCTATAGTTAGACTCTAAGTTAACTCTAAGTAACTATGGCCAAAGATTTACAAAGCGTCACTGCTATCCTCGGAGAACATTTTGAAAACTATGTGATCCTAGTGGCTGACTCTAAGCACAGCTGCAAGATCATCTTTGATAATCACTTTGCCGCTAAAGGACTCGTCAGTGTCGCAAAGAATACTATTGACGATAGCCTTGGTTCTGGTATGAACTGCTTCGAGATCGACTTCGGTCCACTTTCAGATGACTGACGGTTGGTCTCATAATGCTTCTTTTGCATTCGTTGTTCCATTAGGCAGGGCTCTTAGTTAACGCTAGGGGCCCTGTTCTATTTT
>Ga0181379_1000922_pt1 | contig 14012 bp, 31 predicted proteins | sample 2SPOviralmetaG_FD_130115 | JGI IMG/M metagenome (GOLD analysis project Ga0181379, IMG submission 130115) | Marine viral communities from the oligotrophic San Pedro Time Series (SPOT) site, San Pedro Channel, CA, USA - 2 SPOT_SRF_2009-07-10 | ecosystem: Environmental > Aquatic > Marine > Strait... | reverse complement strand
CTTTTTTCTAATCTATTTAAAAAAACTTGTAGACATGCAAAATCTCTTGTGTTTTATAATTACGCATCCGGTCGCTGACCGGCATGTGTCAATTGTGACAAACCACACGGAGAGCTAAACATGCAACACACAGCCATCAACCCTAAGCACCAGCGAGCACTCAACAGCCTGTACAAGGCAGACCGCAAATACTGCGCACTGGTCGATGCGGGCCAAGAAAAGCTCGACTCAATGGACCCCGATAGCGACCGCTGGCACGACACTGCAGAGCGCATCGAGCAGAAGCAGGCCGAAACATATGACGCGTTTTTTGAGGCCGCAGTCGAGCAGGCAGGATTGCCTAAGCGCGAGCTTGAGGCCTTCACCAAATCCTACGTCGCCTTCCACGGCTACACGCCTTACCTCGTCTAAACCAGACCAACACACGGAGAGTTACCCATGTCAGACCTAACCAACAACCCAATCTGCCTAGTTCTAGCCAGCCTCATCGCTGACGACATCGCTGAGCTCATAGACGCTCACCACGACTGGGATTACGCACTCGATCGTCAGCGTCACTACAGAAAGACCTGTGACGGCTTTGCGCCTGAGTACATCGAGGAGTGGAACGCAAAAGCCCTAAATCGCGTTCTCGACGTGGAGCGCAAGCTAGCCTCAATCGGCATCAACGTGCAGGAAGCGCACAACCGCCTGAAGGCTAAGCAGGAAGACCTGCGGCCGGTCGTTACAGAAGAGCAGTTGTTTCGAGGTACGGCAGCATGAGCCGGTACGAGTATCGAGTAGAGAATCGTGGGTCGTTCATTTGCGGTGACGGTGCAACAGAGCTACCTGATTTTCGAGTTGTCTTGTATGTCGATGGCGAGTGGGAAAACGAATGGGACGGAGGCTGGACCGAAAGAAAAGCCACTGAACTTGCTAATCGAGCCAGCCAATAAACCGCACTGATGAGAGCCGGAGGGAAACCGGCCGAAACACCCTCAGGGGTGTCTGCGGAAATCCACCGCTCAATGACCAACAGGAGGTCACCATGTACTACATCAACCAAAACGATCAGTTCGGTATCGCAATCATGGCTAAAACGCTTGACCAGTTTTACCGTCGGCACCAGCCCGCTGAGGGCTCTCGTTGGCACGTTCGCAAGCGAGCCAAAATCCAGAACTTTGACGCCATCGATGAATACGTCATCAAGGGCGGCAAGCTTCGCAAGACCGGGCAGGCGGCAGTCTTGATGGTTAGCGAGTAATACCCGTCTGATGATGGCTGGAGGGATACCAGCCGAAACGTCCTTCGGGGCGTCACGGGAATCCACCCGACTGCTGATCAACAGGAGATCATCATGAATACTTTCACTAACCCGGCTTTGGCAGCAGAGCCTCTCACTGAGGTCTACAGCGCTACTGATTGCGTTTTCAACGACGTTCGCACTGCCACGGTATATCGCCGTCACCCGCTGCCTAGCATGGCTGAGGGCGACGTGTGGGCTGCTCAGTGGCGTGTGGTTACCAGCTACGACAACGACCCTCGCATCGTGAGCAACAAGTGCTTCTTGTACTACGACGACGCTGAGGCTGCTGCCGATACGTGGGTGTTCCACGCGGAGGTGGCGTAATGAGAAAACCAACACCCGCACAAATCAAACAGGCCGGCGTTCTTGGTCCGCACTTTTTCTCTGCGGACACCCTGCGGTTCTTTGGCCAGAACATGGCCAGTTTCAGCACCCAGTGGCACGACCGGGACGCTGGGGTGGTTCAACTCAGCGCACCAATCTACGACTTCACAGGCCAGCACATGGGCACCACTGAGCGCTACGTGCAGGTCACTGGCAACGATTACCGAGAGGTGGCGGCATGAGACAGTCCGATGAACAGCAGGTCCTTATCATGCTAACCCTGAGCGCCATCATGCTGGTGGCCCTGTATGCCCCGCTGTACTAGCCACACTGATGAGTGTCGGAGGAATACCGACCGAAACGCCCAAGCGGGCGTCTGTGGAATTCACCACTCTACCGTCCAACAGGAGGACAGTATGAATAGCAAAGTCGTAAAGCTGTCAGGCTTCAAGAAGCAACCCATCGGTGACCGCGTATGTCGATCGGTTTACCAGAGCGATACCGACTGGTCTGAGGTTCAGGCCATGGCATTGCAGAAAGGCATCCTTGACCCCGATAAGCTGTGGCTCCATGACATAGCCCGGTTCAATGAAATGGGTTCGGGGTTCCCCGGTACCGTTAAGGAGTTCCTTCGCTTACTACAGCAAGGTCGCTCTATTCCCTCTTACAAGTAACAGGCAATGGGGTGGTGGTTTTCTTTTCCCCGCCCCGATTTTTTTTCAAGGAGACACCATGAACCTCAACACCTTACCTTTCGCTGACCGGGCCTGCGTGGCCCGTTTACTACTGGAGATATTCGCACCTCAGGAGCTGATGCGCCTCGCTGTCACGGTCAATGATGGCGAGGAGGATGTCGTCAGAAAGTCATTCGATATGACCGTGGTACTCGATGCCATGGCGGCAACCGATGAGGACTATCTGATCATCTACGAAAAATGGGCCGATGGCAGTTGGAATCGGCTCGGAGGCTTCTGGCTGATCTACAACAACGGCTCTGAATTTGACCCAGTCGTCTGCATATCAGATTGCTTTTACTCACCTGCGGGTGAGTCGGTGATCAATGGCATCTATGACCGGGTCAATCAGCACTTCGAAAAGGAGGTGGCGTAATGAAATTAACACGCGAGGGACTGATGAAAATCATCATCGAGAACGCCGACCAGCTGTGTGTGTTTTACATCACCAAAGAGGGCGCCCACTTAGAGTCTTTGGACCTAAGCAACCCTGCATCGTTCAACGGCGATTGCATCCAACTGAACTGCGAAACGACTTCGGAGGCTACGTCATGAGTCCTGTCTACCGCTACACCATCACCGACAGGGCTAAGGCCCTGCTACGCGGCGGCTTTTATGAACATGAGGTCGCCTCAATTTTAATGGTCGAGTTCACCCTCGACGAGTTTCAAGTAGAAGACTTGCCCAAGCTGGTCAGGTTCATCAATGACACGAGGAAAAAAGCAGATGCACTATGAACTTCCAACCCACGTTCTGGAAAGAATTGTTTCACCGAACGGGAGCTACAAAACCGTTCAGCCTCACCATCAAAGGTCTATGGCCGTTGAGATACTGAAGCGGCGCAAGATCATGGCCGAACTCGAACGAAAGCTGGGGGAGCTGGTAATCGATAAAGCTGACCTCATCGCAATGAAAACCCTGCTCGCTAAGGAGTTGAGTCAATGAACAATTATAAAGTTGGAGACAAAGTGGACGTCAGGGTTTTGGACGGGGATAAACATTTCATAGATGACCCTCGACACCCCCGGCTGAAAAGCATCGATACAATCATGAAGCAGTCCGGGCTCGGACCGCATGACTGGATCTATTACATCGAAGACATTGAGGACCAAAAAGACATTTGGTTCGAGGTTCTCGAAATCAATCTGGCTGTGCTTGACGACACATTCAGGGATGGGAACGAGGAGGAGATCCTTCACGACATTTGCAAGGACGCCTTCCCGGAGACAAAGCGTTCATCCAGCGGCTACTTTGCTGAGGAGGCCTACATCGCTGGAGCTATGTTTCGCAACTCACATTATACGGTCAGGCTACACCGGGAGTGCGGCTTCAAAGACCAAACCCACAGCGATTACCTCAGCTACACATGGGAGCTCCAGTAATGATTACCGCACACATAGAGCTAGAAGTTTCAGAGCTGGACGTTATCAACCCGGTAGTTCACCGATGGACTGAAAGCGTAGAGTCGGAGGGCCGTGTCGAACAGGTGTCTTTTTTCGAGGTTGAATGGGACAGGATCGAATGGCTGGGTCAAATCGTTGAGCTGGATTGTGACGGCGAGCGGCAGCTTGAGGATTACCTGAGTGAGATTTCCCCGTGAGGTTTCAGTTTGTCACCAATGACAGTGATGATGCGAAGCTGGCAATGCAAGCCGCAGAACAAATGGCCAACCGGTTTCAGGAGCCTGTCTGCATTCTATTCGACTACTCAACCGTGTTGCTCAGCCTAAACGACAAGCCGGCACTCGAGATCGTCTACCCGGAGTTTTGGAGTGGCAGTCGATATGGATAACAACGATGTGCTTAAAGATCTAATGCATGAGCACGAGTTATCCCCGCAACAGGTAGCCGAACTGCTAGGCATGACGAGAGAGGGGGTCTACAACTGGACTCGATCCCGGGACACAAGCGGCTATCGAAAGATGCCAGACCCTGCTCTCAAACTACTCAAGATAACCCTACTTCGGTAGGGTTTTTTTATACCGGCACAAACCGCTGAATGAGGTAGTGGAGCATGACCTCCATGTCCTGATCATCGCCCCGGTCACGCCTCCCGCCAATCGCATTGTAATCAGGCTCGTCGCATAGATTGATGTAGCCTATGCCATCCTTCCACGAGACAAACAGAAACGCTGGCACGCCAGTGACGCCCGTCAACAAGCGTATCCGGGCAACCTTATCGGCACTGATCATGTACGTGGAAAAGTGATCCCGGGTGTAGTTCCTCACCTTGATCTCGACCATGCCCACAACGTAACCATCACGCTCAAAGAACCAATCGAGACCGTACAGTCGTTTGGCCTTGATGGCGCGGGCGTTGTACTTCTCCGCTATGGTATCTGCTATCTCGCGTTCTGCGCTGATGTCACGCGATGTTTCGTAAATAGGTCTAGCCATGACTCTTGGCCCATATCCGACGTGTCCAATAGGTCACGATCTCGTTGAAGTTAGGAACGGGCTCGTCATCAGGGAGCATAGCTAACAGCTCCTTGATGCGGTCCACGTCCTGCTTGGCGTAGTGTTGAGGGAGTTCGAGGTAGAGAGACCGGAACATCATGTCGTGGAAGTCTTTGTCGATGTGCTTTCGCACGTAGGCCTCCACAATTGGATACTCCAGATGGATGGCGGCGAGGTGGAGCTGTCGCCTAAATTCCGGCACTCTCACAGAGTTTCTCTCTAATGATCATGATCCCTTCATCGAGACCAACAGTGCAGGTGTAATCGAAGTTCTCCGGGTAGTCCCCTATAACGTGTAGAGGGAACACCATGCGGATCGGACGTCTATCGAATCGGTATATCAGGAGGGGGATATATTTTTTTCCCGCGGCTTTTAAAATTTGCTCCCACCACCACGTCTGATGGATGTCACCCTTGGCGTAACGCTTGCACTCAATGAGGAAGGGCCCAAGCTTCAGGTCCCCCTCATCTGCCACCTGATACTGCGTCAGGTTTCGGCGCAGGCCTTGGGTCGCTTCATCACCCAGCCAGTCACGGAATGTGTTGACTACCTCACGCTCGAACTGAGCGCCCTTTGTCCGTGAATTAACCATTGGTGACCTCAGCAGTCAGCCACCCCAGATACACCTGCGCCTTCGCGAGATCCTCTTTTGGACGATCCTTCTCGCTGTACCGCCATGTGTACTTGATCAGGTTGCCTTTCAGGTAACCGCGGAACTCTTCCGGGGACATGCTGGCCTTGATGGCGTCGATACACTCGAGGTCCGGGTATTGCGAGTTGTTGCTAGCATAGTGCTTCGGCTTCGAGACTCGGTCCCAGTCTTCCGGTGTCGCTTCGTTCAACGATAAGTGATGATGTTTGCTCATGTAGATATTCCTCTGATCCGTAACGCTCAATGAACTGAGCCTTGTAAGGGTGGCGAGATACGCACATTGGCGTAGCTAAACCAGCCCGGTGGTGATTGGGGCATAGTGGTATTGTGTTTAGGTGCGCCCCCGGTTTGACCTTCCCTGAAATATGATGGACCTCGGCCGGCGACTTCACGCCAAAATGCAAGCGACAAACGATGCACCCCAGCTGAACGATGGCGTCCATCCATTCTTTTTCTTCCTTGGTGGCTGAGTGAGACTTCATCCCATCAACGTCCTCATTTCTGCTCGTGTGGTAGCCATCTCTGTCTGCCACGTTTTGAATGAAACCTCTGCCGCCAGTGCATTCTGCTTTGCTGCCGCAAGAGCTCCCTTGGCAGTGCCTCGAGCAATACGCGCTTCGAACATTTCCTGCTGGTCGTCTGCCCACTTGGTCTGGGCCGCAACAGTCTTATGTCCGTGGTGGTTCTCAGCCTGAAACATCAGCTTTGCGGCTGTGCGCTTCTCTGTGGCCTCAGCCGTGGCCAAAGCAACCTCCGCCTGCTGTACCTCAGCACCAGCATTGCGGATGGCCTGAGCAAAGCGTTCGTTATCCATTTGGATTCTCCTTCGAGTACTTGATGTAATATTTTGGACGGCCGGATCGGCGCTCGAGGTACTGACACGTTCGGTTGTCGAACTCGAAACCAACCTTGCCCTCATAGCCTCCGTTGCGGTTCTTTAGGATTTCGAGATACACGTCCCACTGCTTCGTAAACTTTTCCTCTGGCTCCTCGCCTAAAACCCGGCACTGCTCTAGGTGCTCAACCTTTCGCTTGTTTTTCCACAACGACATGAACCCATCTGCCAGATCGGTGATCGACCCAGATCCTTTGACGTCGTATTTGTTTGGCGCTTTGTGCTCGTCTTCACCCTTCCGGGAGTGGGTAACCAAAAACACGGTAGCCCCGGTGGTCATCTTGAAGTTGACGACCTTTTCCACAAATTTCTGCTGACCCTCATAGTCGTCCTGTCTGACCATGTTGGTAAGTGAATCGATTACGAACACCGACACGCCGTAACGACGGTACGCGTACTCGAAACATTTCATGAGGTCCTCGGGCTTGGGCGTAATGTTGTCGACGTACAGCCACAGGTTTGGGCCCATCCATTCCATCAGCTTTTGCCGGTACTCTTTGGGCGGCTCGGAACTGCCTCCGGCCTGCTTCATCATGCGACCCAGCGTCTGCTTCGGTGTCATCTCGAACGACGCAACCAGCACTTTCTGTCCCTGTTCGACAGCATTCAGGCAGAGCTGCCCAAGCCACATGCTTTTGCCATGACCGTTGATGCCGGTGATTCCCCACATCTCGCTGGGCCGGAACCGAATATCTTCCTCGTCCAATTTCAACCAGCCAGAACCAAACCCCTGCTTGTCGCTCACTGACCGATCAAAGTAGTCGTCGATCTCAGTCTCAAACTCGAACACTGATCTGAGCGTGTCCGGGTCTTGCCACCGGGCCTCGTCATACGCTGCCTCGAGCACGAGTCGTGCCTGCTCATAGCCTTGTTTCTGCAGGAGCTCGTTGATGGCCCTGGTCGGTAGCTTTACTCGATAGCACCGGTCACCCAAACGCTTCATGATTTCCTGTGCCGCTAGGTCACCTTGCTCGTCCATGTCGGTAGCAATGATGATCTCTTCAAACCGGGCAAGGTTCTCGTATTCGTTGGCGATCCAATTGGTTTGCTTGGCACCCTTGCCCCCGCCCATTGGGACGGACAGGGCAGGGAAGCCCAGCTCACCGCATGCTATGGCATCCCACTCACCCTCTGTGATCCACACCTTACGAGCATTCGCCGGCATAGCCTGCCAACCAAACAGTATGGGCTTCAGGTCTTTTTGAGTGGACGGGTTACCGTCATGGTTCATGGGCTTGGTCTTGAGAAAAATGAGCTGACCAGTCGTATCATGAAACGGGAAGACGACATCCAAACCACCCCGGGTCTCTGTCTCGTATATCTTGTACCTGAAACAGACTTCACCCATTTCCTTGAACCCACGTCCCTGCATGTATGCATGTATCAGGGTGTTGTGAGTCTGTGTTGGTGGAGCAGGGGTGGTGTATTTTTTCTTTGCCGACTGCGAAATTTTTGGGGCGGGGCTGTAGTCACGTATCCCGTAGCGCTTAGCTGACCATTCCATGGCGTCAGTAAGTGAAAGGCCTCGACCATGTTGGATGAGATCAAGCATGTCACCACCATCACCAGTCGCAAAATCGATCCACTTGCCGGCCTTTTCCCCGTGAAGGTAGACCGACAAACTTCGCCCCCTATCTCCCTCGATGCTGCCAACCTTGTAGCACCCGGACTCGATGATTCCCTCAGGAAACAACTCTTGGCATATTTGATGGGCATGCCTCCCTAGCTCTGATGAGAGCACACGTATATCCATTACTTAACCTCAGCAAGTAAGTCATCTGTTCGTTGTTTATTTTTAAATCGATTGAGAGAGTCCCAGTCTGGGCTCCCAATACGTTGCCACCCCCGGCTTACTGCGAAGGGGATGAGTTCCCCTAGATCAAAGCCATGCTTGGCCATGGTCTCGAAGTCATGCGTCTGACGAGTAACCGTCGACTTGCCCGGCTTTCGATTGCCGGCTTTGTAATCCCACCACTCTTGCCATGCCCGTTTAGGAATACCTTCAGGGCGGGAGTCCAATAGTTCTTCTTTCCAATGTTTCTTCTTAGTAGATGTTTCTTCTTCTACTATGTTTATTCTTAGGTGCTGATTTTCGACATGTCGATTTTCGACATCTTGATTTTCGATATGTTGTTTTTCGTCATATACCTCCCAGTCAAATACGTGCTTGCCCTGATGTATATAACGAATGCGCCGTATGTATCCGGAAGCTTCTAGGGTGTCTGCTATGTTTTTGATGCGACCGGGACTGCACCTAAAGTGCTTGCACAGTTGTCGCTGGGTCACCCGCCAATCATCGATGTGGGTCAACAAGTATGCGAGGACACCAATCGCTTCGGGGGTAAGATCTGGATCACGCAGCAAATCGTTTGGCAACTTTGTGTAATGCCGGGATTTGTTGGCCGCGGGTTTGAAAATCATCAACTGCTCCGTGTGGTTCGCTGTAAAGCGCAGCTAACGATATGAAAAATCTTTTGATAGTGCAAATTTAATTGCACAGATGAGAACTATTCTCATATAAGACTTTTTTCAGTATACTGAAAGAACTTCACACGGATAAGATAAATGCATTATGACAATAAGAAGCGCTCCGAATACCTAAATAAACAATTAGACAAACGAGGGGTCGCGAGCTGGGGTCGCGCCTCTGAAATCGCTCGCCGTACCGGCTGCAGTAATGCAACTGCAGATGCATGGCTCAAAGGCAGCCTGCCTAAAAATATCCAGATGGGAATAAATTTTGCTGACGAATTCGGTTTAGACTTCTACGAATGGTCTACCGGAAAGTCTAGAGGCGCTTTCATCTCAGAATCTCGTCTCACTGAGCTGATCCATAGATGCAAAAACTTCGAAGATAAATATAATATCGATTTGAGTGCCAAGCAGATGGCCGCTCTCATCTCGATGGGTGAGTCTGACGAGCAAAGCCTAGAAACATTTATGGAGAATCTGCGCACGTTTTTAGCTAAGTGACACGATTTAATGGAGTTAACGAATGACCAAGGATAGGATTACCGACGCGGATCTGCTGGTACTAATAAAAAAATTTATTACCGACAATCCATCAATCCATGTGACCGATTGTGATGATGAAGTCGCAAAATTAATTGGCCTAGACAGTCCATTTCCATCTGAAGATTGACAAAGTCTTTTCAGCGCGTAAACTTTGTGGTGAATCTTTTGATTTACTACACGGATATGCGACATGGACAAGACTACTAAAGCCCACATATGGGCGACTCTCTCTGATGTAAACATCACCCCTCACTGTACTGAATCCGAAACGATTAACGGCAGCACTTTCCCTGCCGTTTCGTGGATGAATGCTCACGCACTCATGATGGGCATTTTCCCGGAGTACACATGGGAGTTCACCGAAGACCCTGAAGGTCGTGAAGTTCACTACTTCAACGATGGTACCTGCGAAGTACGGTGCCGGATGACGATCGAGGGGCACACTCAGATCACATCAAACATGGTAAGGGACGGCGGAGAAGTTGTTCGCAACCCTAATAGCTTCCAAATCAACACAGCGAAACAGCGATGCCGAGTCAAGGCTATGGCTGAGTTTGGTTTGGGCCATGAATTGTGGCTGAAAAACACCACGCCGGAACCGGTGGAGGAAGTGACTGACGAATCTTATGAGCCAGTGGCTGAGCCTCCTCAGGATCAAGACCCACAGCAAAAAACCGTCATCGACCGGCTATGGATCGGCAGCCTCGAGGAAATCCAAAAGGCTCGAACTAAAACTGCTGGGCAGAAGATGTTTGATCGTTACGTTAAGGCCCTCAAAACTCGAGGCCTTGAGGACTATCGCATCGACCGGTGGGAAGAGGTCTGCGAAAAGAAGGGGTGGAAAGTATGATGCACCCCCAAGGCTCCGAAGGCTGGCACAGAGCCCGTGCCGGCAAGATCAAAGCATCTACCTGCGTCGTATGGGAGCATATGCATCCTCACATGAGCGTACAGGAAGCTGTACGACAGGAAGTCAGGGCGATTCTCGGTGCCGAGTCTGAGTTTGTAACCAACCCTGCTGTCGAGCACGGCCATAAGATGGAAGACTACGGCCGCATCAAGCTAGAAGAGATTAACCGGTACAAGGTTGATGAAACTGGACTGGTCGTTCACTCAGAGCATTCTTTTCTAGCTGCATCGCCAGACGGCTTGGTAGGTATCACCGGGGGCATAGAGATCAAGTGTCCCTACTACGCAAAGAAGCCTTACTCCGTATTCGAGGACAGCAAAATCATGTACCTGTGGCAGTGCTACATGGTCATGGAAGTCTGTGACTTGGATTGGATGGACTTCATTTGCTACCTGATCAAGAGCCCAACCGATGAAGGTCAGTGGCACATTGATAGGGTAGAGCGCAACTGGAACTTCCTTGATGAAGAGCTCCCCGGGCGCATGCTGCCGACACCCAGCAAGGGCACAGTGACTAGGCTAGAGCTGTACAAGGCATGGCATGACTTCATTCAAGAAGAAGCCGCCGACCCTGAACGCGCACAAAAGCATCTCGACCCAATCAAACCTGACTTCGAAGAGGTGGAGGACGGTGACCTGTCCTTACTCGCCGAGGTACAGGGAAAGATCCATGACATCGAAGTGATGAACTATCAGACGCTCGGTGACCTTGATGCCCTGAAGCAAGAGAGAGATGCCTTAAAGAAAGAGCTGGTTAAAAAGTACAGCCGCTCTATCACTAACGGCAACATCTCGATTCAGGTCATACAGAAAACACCTCCGGTTGATTACCGAAGGGCATTCGACTTCCTTGGCGGGGAACAAGCCCTGCTCGAGAAAGATAGCTCGCTCGAAACTTTTAGACGAGCGAACAATTCACTTCAGTCCTCAATCAAATTTGGAGAAGACTAATGCAAAAGAAACCTACTGCCTTCGAGGCAATCAACGCCGGTAAGGGGCGCCTTTACCCGCTAGATCGAGAGAAAAAACTTGAGAAGTACAACAAGCTCAAGCAATACGGCTGGTTCCAAGAGCTTCCCAAAGAACAGCAAGCTCAAAAGATTCCAAGTTTCGACGGCTGGCTTAAGTTCGATCAAGCGGTGATCGACGATTTGCAACGCACTCTCGACATGAACGGAGGGAAGCCCTTTCGTTACAACCTTGATGTGATGGAGCAAAAGCGAGACGGCGAAGTCACTCAACTCAATATTGAATACTGGCTACCTACCAAGCCTGCTAAGGAAGCGTCTGAGCCACAGCTAGAGCCGGCTCCTGTGCAGAACGACCTGCCAGAGGACGATATCCCTTTTTAAAAAGGTATAGGTATGGGTTTACGAGTAACACGAGCAGTCGACAGCATTTTGTATGGCGGCAAGGACATCGATCCTAAAAGTCCCGAGACCACTTACGAGCACAAGATTTGGGTTCGTCGGGTCCGGGACCATAAAGGGAAGCAAGATTGCCTGCTGAACATCATCTCTGATGACGGCTGTGTTGAACAACTTATGACTGTTGGGGGTGAGGCACTAGAAATTAGTCCCACAGTCACCATCTCTCTAGTAGGTATTCAGGAGTATTGGTACAAGCCTGATGACTACTGTGAGGAATGTGGGCGAGGCGACCCAATTAAGACGCGGGTCGTGCCACAAGCGCGGATCTTGGTGGAAGCGCCAAGGTCTTATGAAATCATTCGTAACAACGCTAGGAGTAAGCAGAAACGATGAGTGACCAAACTATTAGTATCGACGGTAAGTCGTACAACTTCGCAGAGATTGGAGAGCGACCACGCCAGATGCTGGCACTCGTTCAACAAACAAATCAATCAATCCAGATTCTTGCACCCCTGATCGAGGCAGCTCGTGCGGGCGCAGATGCAACCTTGTCTGACGCCAAAAAACTTCTGCCCGAACCCCTCCCTCAAGAGGCGGAAGAGGTGTCCGAAGACTAGGTTGTTAATTAGTCCTCGGGTTTACCCTTTCCCGAGTTCCTGACTGGCTTGGCACACCAGCGACTAGAAACGTGCTGCCCTTTAGAGTGGGCCCTTGTGATTTGGGGGCGGAAACGCCCCCTTTTTTTTGCTAAGGTTAGCCTGCGGTGCGGGGCTTCATACACATGGAGAGTTTTATGAAGTTCAAAGATGTAGCAGAGCGTTACTTAAAAATAAGAACACGACGAGGCAACGAGAAAAGTCGAGCGGCAAAGCACGCGATCAATCAGATGGTCATTCGCTGGGGTAACAGAAATGTATCCACGGTTAGGGCCAAAGATATAAACGATCTGCAGGAGGAGTTGCTCTATGAGCAAGGACTCAGCAATGCCAGCGTTAACACGTACTTAAAATACCTGCGGTTGTTACTGTGCTATGCACGCGACAAGCTTGAGGTCATTGAGAACGTGCCTTCGATTAAGACCTTGCCCGAAACAATGAAGGAGTTGTATTTAGATCCTCAACAAGTGCGATCCCTATTGCGATGGTTAGATCCACTGAGAGCCGACATGGTGGAGTTTGCTTTGTGCTGCGGACAACGCAACAACAATGTGCGAACACTGCGCTGGTCTCAGATAAGCAAAGACAGGAAGTACATGTCGATTGAGTCTACCGAAACAAAGAATGGCAAACCTGCACTGATTCCCTTGAACGGTGACGCTAGAGAAATATTGCGAAGGCGTGAGCTGGCACAAGAGGAATTGGTTAAGAGACGACCGTTCTTGAGAGGCAAGATTGACTGTGTCTTTGTTCAGGATAACGGTAAGCCGTTCAGCCGTAGCGCGGTCTGTAATAAGACTTGGCGGAAGGCTGTGGACTTAGCCGGACTACCGAAGGGGACAAGCTTCCATACACTGCGACACACGTTTGCTACTTGGCACTTTCAAGCACAGACGGACACTCGCGAACTGATGGAGATTGGTGGATGGCGTTCGATTAATTCGTTACAGCGCTACACCCACATGAACAACCTTCACAAGTTGGAAGCAGCGAGTCGCATTGAGGGCATGTTGCGAGCGAACTGAACCCTGATTTTGGGTACGTCGCACAAAACAAAAAAGTCGAAAGTTGTACACTGGATGGGTTCAAGCCCTTCAGAAACAAAAATCCCCTGCGAAATCAGGGGCTTAGAGTGAATGGAGCGGGAAACCAGATTCGAACTGGCGACCTGTACCTTGGCAAGGTAAACCTACGGGTTTCCTTATAAATCAATAACTTAGAGAAGCCTCGAACCGCAACGATTTCTCTAATGAGTTGAACCTTTACGGTCTTACTGACTCGAATCTCTTGTTGTATTCATCGTACAGGCGCTCCTCTTTCTCAGCGATTGCCTGTAGTCGCTTCCACCTAACCATCGAATCAATGACCTTGTCATCGTACAAAGCTTTCTTCTCCTTCCTAAGATCTCGAAGCTGCTTCTCGATTGCCTTATGTGTCACCTCAAACTGATACAGCCGTGGACCAAACCGTTGCTGTAGGTTTCTACGGTCAGTTGGTGTCGATTCTTTGTACTCTTTTCTGTACTGCTGATAGTCGCCACGATTACTGTAGAAGGTGACTCGGTCTGAGTACTCACTAGCCATAGGCATGAACGTACGAAGGATCGGCACATCCTTCGGCAGGAGATCAGGCTCTTCTGATTCCAACTTCATTACGGTGTCAGAAAAGTCATCCAAGAATCGACCCACTCCACCCATAAAGAACTCGTAGAAGTG
>Ga0181379_1000914_pt1 | contig 14060 bp, 13 predicted proteins | sample 2SPOviralmetaG_FD_130115 | JGI IMG/M metagenome (GOLD analysis project Ga0181379, IMG submission 130115) | Marine viral communities from the oligotrophic San Pedro Time Series (SPOT) site, San Pedro Channel, CA, USA - 2 SPOT_SRF_2009-07-10 | ecosystem: Environmental > Aquatic > Marine > Strait... | reverse complement strand
ATCAGTCATTATTTTTTTATTCGATGCTTGTTTGTCCAAATAACCCTCAAAGGTAGCAAGTTTAGAAAGCTCTGATATAAATAATCCTGTTTCACCAACTTCCACAGACTCACAAAAGCCATCAGCATTTTTAATGGGTTCTCCAGATTCTTGATCGCACTTCACCACAAGTGAGCCACGCATATAGTGACCAACCATGCCTGGTCTACCGTGAGTATTAACCAATGCTCCAACTCCTTCGGTTGCACCATAAAGCTCTCTTATTTTAGGAATATTAAATCTTGATTGAAACTTTTCCCAAATGTCAGGACGCAAACCATTTCCTGAAATAACTCTTAATTGATGATTCTTATCTTCTTCATTGGGAGGGACATTCATGAGATATCTGCACAATTCACCTACGTATCCAAACATTGTAACTTTGTGTTTTCTGACATCTGGCCAAAACTCAGATGCGGAAAATCTTTCTTTAATTACTGTCGTTGCCCCGGCTCGTAAACATCCTGCCCAAGACCAAAGAAGACCGGTTGCGTGATAGAGCGGTAAAGTTAAATATAAGATATCTTTTTGTTTTGCTCTAAAGCCAAAAAACTGACCAGCAAAACTTGTCTTAACTGCTCTACCATTGGTGATAAGAGCAGCCTTTGGCAATCCCGTTGTACCCGAAGTATAAATGTACATGCCAATGTCTTTTATTTGCAAAGGGAAAGCTTGGACATTTTTGGAATCTTTAGAAGCCTCATTAATATCAAGGTAACCTTCAGGAACCTTTTGTGAATCGTTTACCAAATAAAGCTTAAGAGCATCTAGTTCCGTTTCTGGCATCGAAGCCTTAAACTTTTCAAGATGCGAGGCACCTAAAATAGCAGCCTTGGCATCCACAATGGTGACTACGTGTTTGAGACCTTCACCTGTCACCGTAGTATTGATTAATGCAGCGATGGCGCCGATTCGATGTGCAGCTAAAAGCAACATTAGAAAATCAGGGCAGTTATCCATTAGCAGGGCAAAACAATCACCTTTCTCGATTCCTTGAGCTTGCAGGAAAGCTCCATACTGGGAAACTTTTTTATCCGCTTCTAACCAAGTAATTGATTCGTCTTTAAAAATGAAAGCAAGTTCGTTGGGATACTTTTTAACATTGGTTTCAAAGAAATTTAAGATAGAAAGATTGTTATCAGGTTTCCAGGTAAAGAGCGTTCGAGGAATCCCTACGGCATAAAAATATATATCATCCAAAACCCCATTAATTGCCCATTTTAAACTCATAGTAAATCTCTCCCAAAGATACTTTATTTTGTCAGTTTCTTAATTTAATTTCTATCTTCTGTTAACAAATAAATTGGCGAGGACCAAGCTTTTGCATAATCTTTTGTTAAACAGTCATCATCTGGATTGGTACGATAATCGCCATAGCAAATGTTAACCGCAATGCAGTTACCATCCTCATCGAACTCGCATCTTTCCCTGCCTGCGTTTATTCGCTCAATGGGTTCTTGCAGCACTCTGGCGTAATAAGTCGCATCTCTGCCATCTATTTCATAATCATCATCAGAAAAATAAACAATGCAACCAGCCTCACTTTCAGGACACTCAAACGAGCGCCAAGGATCTTGAATTAAATCTTTGATATTTTCATTAGGCTGAGTCTGTGGAGTGACTTTAATAATCTCAATTTTTTCTATGAGATACCTTTCTTCAGAAGGATTATAGCATTCACCTTTGCAAAGTTCTTTAACGTATTTTGGATCTAAGTTAGTGGTTACGTAATCAGGGCAGCCTGGTTTTTGTTTCGGTGAACCCACGGCTTTTACTTTAAAGCTAGGTTTTTTTTGCGTAACAACTTCACTTCCCATAGCAAAGGTTTTCTGATCTTTAACCATATCAAACCACAGCAATATTTTTTCTCCCGAGGTGCCATATACTTCTCTATTTTGAATGGCGCCCCAAAGCTCATTTCTTTTTCGTGATTTTGCATGTACTGCAACCAATCCACCAGTTTGTAAATAACTTCCAATACGTTCTGTTTCTGCTTGAAAGAAACCAGGTAAGTCATACATCTTTTCGGGATCTGCTGGTTTAGTGGGATCTTGATTTTCTGGGTGATTAATTAGAGCATCACCAAGAATTGCCATTACGTCTTCATTTATTGGCCCTCTCGAGTCTGAGAAAACCTTGCGCATCATTTGTTTGTAACCAGTTCCTGCTCTTGCGTCATGAACATCGCTGGATCCAATAAAACCGAATCTAAATCTTTTTAGAGATAGAGGATCATCAAAATTTGTCAAAGCCAAAGCGTATTGGGCAGACATTTTTGGACGATAATTGAAACTACCAAAATAACAGTCTCTACACTGACCAGAATCAAGCCAGTCAGTTGCTTCCGAATTAGGAACTGTTAAAAAACCTCTGACACCATGATCGACATAAAATTGTTTGGCCTCATCTGATCTAGAAAGACATTCTGCTTGTGATAAACCTGCTTCTAAACAGCGATTGTAGATTAACTCGCCAGCTTTTTGACAGCTTGGCATGTAGTTTTCTGTCGTGGCAGGACAGGAGTTACTGCCATCGGCATTGAAAGTGATGCCAGTAAAATCTCTAAATTCTTCCGAGTTACCATGGCCAGAATAAACCTCCATGAGTATATTCAGATTTTCGTCTTGTTGATTTGCTAGTTGTTTATCCCAAGAAGAACCCATTGGGGTATAAATTCCCCAAGTAGTACCGTGTGGAATAACCATGGCTGGATAATTCCAATCATTAAGCTTTTCAAATAATTCTTTGGGAGTTTTAGTTAATTCTTTGCAATCAGAGGGCAAATCTCTAACTGCCACACCATCTGGACAAACATTGTCCATTACTTTTGTAGATGCATAAAAAAATCTTGCCGCCATTCCAAAATCTTCTTTTTCAGAAATAGGAGAAATAATTTGTGTGCTAATACGCAGAGCTCTTGGCATCAAATTAGCTGTACCTATATTTGTACCTTCCTCACCAGCTGTTATAGCTCCAATAGGGCGAGTAGGAATTTCTGCATCCTTGATACTTTTAAAGATTACGTTTTTGTGGCCAAAATGGTTAGCTGCATTTGAACCTTGCTGAGTCCATTCCCACCCTAAAAAGGGAGTTAAGTCTGGATTTGATTCCGAATTAGTAGCATCGCAAGATTGGATAGAATCAATAGTATCTATCCACTGACGTTTTGTTAGTAACTCAGCGTGATCATTTATTGAAAAGAAATCTAGATTGGAACAATATCTTGCAAAATCACAAGCATCGGCAACTGGATGAACGCCTTCTCCACCCATAATGGGTAAAGAAAATAACATGGCGTCTGCAGAAAAAGTTGAATGCACATGAAAGTCACCAAAGTAGATGACTTTTTCATTATCAATATTTAAATCATTTTTAGCCAGCTCAATAAGATTTTCTCTATCTAAGACATCCTTTTCCGGAAAAGCAGTTCCTTTAATTTTGCCTGCATCTTGATACGGCCATAGATAACCTCTGTCTAAAACGGGAACAGCTAAAACTCCTAAAACAATAAGAGAGACGAAAACAACAAAAACTTTTTTCATGGGATTTTAAAAATTACTTTAACTTATCTCTTATATAAAAGGGCAGATAAATAACATAGAACATTGTGACGCCTAATAAAATAAAGAAAATATAATGAAAAGGCGGATCAGGCATGAGATCAACTATTGACTGTCCAGCAGGACGTTGCATCATGAACCAATAATTAGCTGGGCTGCCTTCGGCAAAATAGTTAATAATTAAATTAATCAAATAAACCAAAAAGAGTACCGGAAAAGTAACTTTTAAGACATCTGTAATGGATTTAAGCGTAGGTCGATTGTCCAAACCTATTGAAATATAACCTATGCCGAGCCACATCAAACCGTGGCTGAAGAAAAATAACAGAAAATGTAAGTGTGGAAAATCAAAATTAACATCAGGCTGAGTGTTTGCCATTAGACCGCCGCCGATTCCCCAAAAAAAAGCTATTTCAAAAAAAATCCTTTTACGCGTTAACATGTAAAAGGCTGCTGAAAAACTAGCCAAGTGACAGAAATGCATAGGCAGCATTTTTAAAAAAGGAAAATCCTCAGGCCAGATACTGGAGTAAATAAAAGGTTTGGCTATTTCGTTTACAATTAATAAGAAAGCCAAGCCGTTACCAAACCTGTTTTTAATTTTCTCAGGTTGATGACGAAGCAAATAAGGAACTAAGATAGCCAAAGACAAAATGAAGACCAGAACTGAAAGATGATCGCTTCCAAATATTTGAAAAGGTTTTATCTCGAACATAATTTATTCTTTAAAAATTTATTAATAGGCTTTATTTTAATTCAGATCTTGGCTTGTTCAAGTGACAACGAAATTAAAAAAGTTTCATGGGATTCTTCGCTTGATTATTTTGCTTCAGAAAAGAACGGTTACGCAGTAACTTATTTTGTAGATATCGGTAAAAGTGAGGCTTATGTTGGTGGAATAATAGAGATATACAAATTACCCAATATGAATGTTGTCGATAGAATTAAAGTAGAAAGAATCGAATTCTTTAATCGAGTAGACGGATTGCAAATGTGTCGTATTTGGGGAAAGAGCGCTAAGTCTGATTTACAGAATCACCTGTTAGCAAGGAATTGCAAAGATCTTACTGATCTTTAAAGTCCTCGTAAAATTCTTCAAAGCGACCCTGAAGCCTCTGCATGCCAAGGATCCAACGATCGTAATCACTGGTTTTTCTTTTGATATATTCTAAAACTTCTTGATGTGGAGTAACTAGGAAACGTTCCTTCTTGATAGCATCAATAACATCTTTGGCACATTCATCCGCTTCAATCATGCCATCCACACCAGCAACACCTGGGCCTTGCGCTGTCATTGCCGTTTTAACAGCTTGCGGACAAAGACAGGAAACCCCAATGCCTTTTTCCCCATAAGTAATTTTTATCCATTCTGCTAAGCTAACTGCTGCTGCTTTAGTAACAGAATAAGGCGCAGCACCAAGTTGAGTTAGTAGTCCTGCTGCAGAAGCAGTATTGACGAGATAGCCTGAGCCTTGTTCCAACATCTGAGGAATTAAATGTTTTGCTACGTGAGCATGGGCCATGAAATTTACATCCCAGATATTTTGCCAATCTTCAGTAGTGACATCGAGCAAACCAAAGGCACCACCAATTCCAGCATTGGAACAAAATATATCGATACCGTTCATTTTTTCATTGGCAAATGCAATGAGTTTTTGAATTTCATCTTCTTTGGAAACGTTGAGAACAAAGCCAGCATAACCAAGTTCTTCGGCTACCTTTAAAACGTCTTCATTGAGATCAGCCAAAACGACATCTTTAGCTTGCTCATTTTTAAATTCTACGGCGAGAGCTTTTCCTATGCCGCTGGCAGCTCCAGTGACAACCACTCTTTTATTAAGTATTTCCAAAACTATCCTCCTAGTTTTACAACAGCTTCTTCACGCATTTGTTTTTTAGCAATTTTACCGGAAGCTATTCTCGGCAATTGCTCGGTTTGAAACCACATGTGTTCAGGAATCTTAAATTTAGCTAATTTCTCTGCTAAAAATGAAGACAGTTCCACATCGTCAATAACATGATCTTCACGACAGGCAACCACCGTAGCCAATTTCTCACCCAAACGATCATCTGGCACTCCAAAAACAGAAGCTTCCAAGACAGAAGGGTGTTCGGTAATAGCTGCTTCTACTTCAAGGCACGCTATGTTTTCGCCACCTCGAATAACAATATCTTTCTTACGATCTTTAATATATAAAAAATCATCTTCATCAATTAGTCCTAAATCACCAGAGCGAAACCAGCCCTCAGAATCAAGCACTTCATCGGTAGCTTCTTGGTTTTTCCAATAGCACCTAAAAGTACAAGCGCCTCTAATACAAACTTCACCAATTTCTCCCAATGGCAGCTCGTTACCATCGTCATCGACAATTTTTAAATCAATTAACTTTGGAATTGCAAAACCTGTACTGTTTGGTTTTTGGACATATACATCGCCATGATTATTAGCAGCCAAGGCATTGGTTTCGGTTAAGCCATATCCGATTCCAGGATTGGTATCTTTCATGCTGGCCTTCATTTCTTTAACTTGTTCTGGAGGTCTTGCAGCTCCTCCTCCATTTAAGTCTTTGAGTGTAGAAATATCTCTGGGATTTTTTTTCTGCGCTTCAACCAGCTCATACGACATAGTTGGCACCCCAGTAAACAAAGAAATTTTTTCTTGTTCTATCAGATCCAAAGCGACTTCTGGATCCCATTTGTACATCAATACAGTTTTTCTTCCTACAGGAATAGAAAGTAAGAATATTGCGTGGCAACCAGTAACATGAAATAACGGTACGCTCACAAGCGTTGCATTTTGATCTGCATCGGGTTGAACTTCAGCTGCTTCGCCGGTAGCTTGTCTGCCCATGAGATTTAAAGTTATCCAATAGAGCGGAGCAAAAATAATAGATCGATGAGTAGCAACAACACCTTTAGGGTAACCAGTACTACCAGAGGTATACATAATGGAAGCATCGTCTTCGGGTAAAATTTCAACCGGATCATTAAGCTTTTCATCAGCTCCTTCGATGACTTTATAAAAATCAAATTCTTGATGTTCAGGCTTGTTAGATCTTATAGATATTTTTGCTACATCAGCGCATCTTTCTCCAAGCCTATCCAATCTCTCTTCATCGGCAATAAAAACTTTCGATTCACTATTGGCAATACCATATTCTAATTCGTCGCCTTGCCACCAAGAATTCAAAGGTACAGCAATTGCTCCAATTGACGTTACGGCCATATAGCAATACATCCACTCAGGATAATTACGCATTGAAAAAGAAATCTTGTCTCCTTTTTTGATGCCATAAGTGGTTTGCAAAGTGTTGGCTAATTGATTAGCTCTCGCATAAGTTTCTGGATAGGTAATACGTTCATCTTGATAAACAATATGTTCCCAATCGCCGTGAGCTAAACCAAGATCAAAGTATTCTCTTAAGTTATTTGGCGCTTCAGCAAAAACAAAGTATTCGTTACCACGCACGGTTTCTTTTTTTAACGATAACATGCCTTCAGCTGTTACTTGTTCGAGCACAGCTAAACGATTAGCTGGACTAATTAAATCCATTTGTTCAGTCATATTTATTTACCAGTAAATTTAGCAGGTCGTTTTTCAATAAAGTGTTTAACACCTTCTTTAAAATCTTCTGAGCCAAAGCTTTGAAGCATCTCTTCCATTGAGGAATCTAAATTGGTTTGAATGTCTTCACCAAGGGCAGTGTAAATTTGACGTTTCATGATTTTTACCGATCTAGGTGAAACATTTTTAGCGATGTCTTCGGCATAAGCTAAAACGTGTTCAAGAAAATTTTCTGCGGCAAAACAACGATTGACTAAGCCAATTCGCTCGGCTTCCGAGGCATCAAATTTTCGAGCAGTCATCATGATGTCCATTGTATGAGCGACACCAATTATTCTTGGAAGAATCCAGCCAACACCCCATTCTGCAATCAAACCTCTTTTTGAAAAAGCGGTCGAAAATACAGCATCTTCTGAAGCCACTCGCATATCACAGTACAAAGACATGATTAAGCCAACTCCGGCAGCAGGACCATTAATTGCGGCAATAATGGGTTTTGGTACCGATGGAAAATAACTATATTGTCCTTCCCATTCAGCCATACCATTGGTTTCGTAATCTCTTTCTTCTGGCTTATCATTTGATACTTCTTTGTTGTTCGCGGAAATATCTGAAAGATTATCCATATCAGCTCCCGCACTGAAACCTCTTCCGGCTCCAGTCAAAACAATTACCTTTACGTCATCGTCTTTACAAGCATCATCAATTTTTTCTTTCAATCGAGCGGTTAATTCACCTGTGATGGCGTTGAGACGATCTGGCCTATTAAGAGTAACCAGCGCGACACCAGTCTCTTTCTTTTCGTATAAAACTACTTCATTACTCATTACGCTACTGTGCCTCCATCTATTACTAATGTATGTCCGTTAACAAAACTACCTGCTTGCGATGCTAAAAAGACGGCGGCTCCTCCAATTTCATCTGGCTCACCAATTCTTTTCATCGGACACGAAGCAGTTGATTGTTTGAGAATTTCCGGATTCTCCCAAAGAGCTTTAGCAAAGTCTGTTTTGAATAATCCCGGCGCAATCGCATTGGTTCTTATGTTGTATTGTCCGAATTCCAAAGCATAATTTTTAACCAACATGATATCTGCTGCTTTGGATATGTTGTATGCACCAATCACGGGGCTAGCGCTGAGTCCACCAATCGAAGAGACGATGATAATACTTCCGTCTTTTCTTTCCATCATCTCAGGAATAACCATTTGACAAAGATTGTGGTTACTCTTGATGTTGTTATTCATGATTTTTTCAAAGGCTTCATCGGGAATATCTTTTATAGATCCGAAATAAGGATTACTCGCTGCATTACAAACCATAATATCTATTTGCCCTAGTTGCGATCTAGTCTCTTCGACAAGCATTTCTAAGGCAGTTTTATCAGAAATATTACAAGGAATGACAATGGCTTTGCCTGCACCATCTAAAGAATTAATTTCCTCTGCAGTAGCTTCACAAACATCAGTTTTTCTACTTGAGATCACCACATTGGCACCTTGTTTCGCCATAGCAATGGCAATAGATTTACCAATGCCTTTTGAAGAGCCAGTGATGATGGCGTTTTTTCCTGTTAAATCAAACATCATATTCTCCTTCAATTATTTACCTTTCCAATTTGGCAATCTTTTTTCAGCAAAAGCCACTGGACCTTCAATAAAGTCTTCACTCCCAAACAATTCTTTGACAGCAGAATAGTGGGCTTGCATGGATTTTTCTAAATCGGGCTCATTGAAATTTTCATAGGCAACTTGTTTCGTCGCTCTAATTGACATCGGCGAACATTCTTCAATTTGTTTTGCCCAGGCTTTTGCTGCGCTTAATAAATTTTCTGGTTCCACAACTTCATTTACAAAGCCTAAGCTTTTACCTTCCTCTGCAGATACGTGTCTACCAGTAAGCATCATGCCCAATGCATTTTTCATGCCGATTTGTCTTGGAAGTCTTTGCATGCCTCCGGCAAGTGCTGCCAAACCAACTTTAGGTTCAGGCAAAGCAAATTTTGCATTAGTAGATGCGACAATCAAATCGCAAGCCAATGCTATTTCAAATCCACCACCCATCGATACGCCATTCACAGCAGCGATCAAAGGCTTGGTTAAATTAAATCTAGAAGTTAAACCAGCAAAACCTGAGGAAGCCATATTAATATCCATCTTGCCTCCGGCTTCAGCTTGAAACTTAAGATCGTTTCCTGCAGAAAAAGCACGATCACCTTCACCAGTGACAATACCAACCCAAAGATTTTCGTCTTTATCAAATTCATTCCAAACTTCATCAAATTCTGCATGAGCAGGGGGATGCAAGGCATTCATCCTTTCAGGTCTATTTATTGTGACGGTCAAGATATGACCATCTATATCGGTTTTTAAAAATTCATAATCTGTTTTCATATTTTCTCCCAAAAAAGTTGACGTTAATATTAATGAAGGAATTCGCATGAGTCTAGAGGGAACTCATTACTTTATTTTTTTTTCAGAACTGCAATAATGCTATTCCACTTTTTAGGAGAGCTTATGAACATACAAGATAAAGTTGCAGTCATTACTGGCGGCGCATCCGGCTTAGGTTTGGCTACGGCAAAACTACTTGCCGAAAAAGGAGCGAAGTTAATGCTTCTTGATTTAAACGAAGATAACGCAAAAGCTGCGGTCAAAGATCTTGGTGAAAGTTCAGATTACTGCATTACGAATGTTATCGAAGAGGATAGTGTCAAAGCTGCTATGGACAAAACGGTTGAAAAATTTGGCGCCATACATATTTTAATTAATTGCGCGGGTATTGGTAGCGCTTCTAAAACAGTTGGCAAGCAAGGGCCTCATCCTTTAGATTATTTCAAATTAGTTTTAGACATTAATCTAACCGGTACTTTCAATGCTATTAGATTAGCCGCTGAGGCAATGGGTAAAAATGAACCAGAGCAAGATAACGAGTGCGGAGTCATAGTGAATACAGCTTCAGTAGCTGCTTTTGATGGCCAAGTTGGACAAGCAGCATACAGTGCTAGTAAAGGTGGGGTAGTCGGAATGACGTTGCCAATTGCCAGAGATTTAGCTCGAATGGGAATTAGAAACAATACCATTGCTCCTGGAATTTTCGACACGCCAATGATGGCTATGGCTAGTGATGAAGTAAGAAATCCACTGATTGAAATGACTCAATTTCCAAAACGTTTGGGTAACCCCGATGAATTTGCGATGTTGGCAACACAAATAATTGAAAATCCATTCCTCAACGGAGAGACGATTCGTCTCGATGGTGGAATCAGGATGCAACCGAAATAACTATGAAACTAGTAACTTACTCCAACAGCGATATGCCGGCTATTGGCGCTTTGATCGAGGACAGTATTTGTCCATTTACCAATGATTCTTCTTTACCGACCGAAATGAAAGCATTTCTTGAAGGCGGGGAAGTGAATATGAACAAAGCGACAGACTTGCTTGCAAAAGCTGAAAATTTAATCCCTGTTGATTCAGTTAGTTTGTTGTCTCCAATCCTTAATCCACAAAAGATTCTGGCTATCGGTCTCAATTACGCTGACCACGTAAAAGAATCCGGGATGGAAACTCCTAAGATTCCCATGGTTTTTAATAAGCAGTCTTCGTCAGTGACTGGTCACAATGATGTTATCCACTTGCCAAGGGCTTCAGAAGCTTTGGACTATGAGGCAGAAATGGCGTTTGTGATTGGCAAGCAATGCCGACACGTTTCTAAAGATGAAGCAGCGTCTGTGATTGCAGGAATCACCATCTGCAACGATGTCAGTGTCAGAGATTGGCAATTAGCAGTACCCACTTTTACTATGGGCAAAAGCTTTGATACGCATTGTCCTTTGGGACCTTGTTTAGTAACCATGGATGAAATTGGCGACCCACATAATCTGGACATCAAACTTTTCTTAAATGGTGAAGAAAAACAAAATTCCAATACCAAGGAACTCATTTTCAACTGTTACGATTTAATCGAACATTTATCTACAGCCTTTACGCTTATGCCAGGTGATGTTGTGCCTACTGGAACTTCAGGCGGTGTATTGGGTGTGGAAGTCATGGCAGGAAGAGCAAGTTGGCTCCAAGAGGGCGATGAAATCAAAATTGAACTGGAAAAAGTAGGAACTCTTAGCAATAAAGTAGTTAAAGAACCGGATTCAACCAAATTCATTGCTTAGTGTTTGAAACTTTTTTTCTTAAGGCACGCTAAGTCCGATTGGGGTGACTCCTCATTGAAAGACTCTGACCGGCCACTTAATAAAAGAGGCTTGAGAGATGCCCCTCTGATGGGAAAGAAATTACATCATTATTTTCCAGATAATCTAAAAGTAATTTCCAGTCCTGCTAAAAGAACCAAAGAAACTTTGGAATTATTTTTTACCGATTACGATCGAGAAATCTCGATCGAATTTGATGATGCTCTTTATCATGGCTCGTCCATAAATTATCTCGAACATCTGATAAATAACGATACCAATGAAGCAATTCTATTTATCGGTCACAACCCTGGTATATCAGAATGTGCTTCGCAGTTTTCTCCGGAACCTATTTTCTTCCCCACTTGCGGTTGTGCAGGATTTTCAATTAATGCAGCATCTATTAAAGAAAATAATCTTCATTTGGCGGAGAAAATTTTTTATCACTATCCAAAAGAAATGTGAATTCTTCAAGAGCAAAGTTACAGAATTGAAAATTTAAATATAAAAAACTTATTCAAAAGACCGAATATAGTAAAATATCTTTCATGAAAAAAATTCTAGTCATCGAAGACGAAGAGGATCTTAATCAGACCTTAAGTTTCAATCTTGAAAACGAAGGCTACAAGGTAACTTCTGCACTTAAAGGTTCTGAGGCCCTCGAAATTCTAGAAAATGCATCACCTCCAGATTTGGTAATTTTAGATTTGATGCTTCCGGATATGCCAGGATTGGATATTTGCCGACATATCAGATCAAAAGATAACTTAAAGAATATCAGCGTGATAATTGTTACCGCAAAGGGCGAAGAGGTGGATCGAGTCGTGGGTTTTGAACTTGGTGCAGACGACTACATTGTAAAGCCATACAGCGTTAGAGAATTGATGTTAAGAATTCAAGCTCAACTAAGAAGAAATGAGTCAAGCGAAGTAACTGAAGAAAATTCAGAAGAGGGTAATATTTCTTTTAAAGATTTACTTATTGATAACAGTAAGCATAAGGTGTTTCTTTCTGACAAAAAAATATCTCTGACTGCAAAAGAATATACTCTTCTTAAATACCTTTTGATAAAAGCAGATAGAGTCCAAACACGAGATATTTTATTAGAGAAAGTCTGGGGCTATGATAATTCTGTCACCACTCGAACCGTAGATACTCATGTTAAAAGATTAAGATCAAAATTAGGAAAATATGGAAAAAACATTGAAACCATTCGAGGTGTCGGATATATATTTAATAAGATTTGATTTTAATTTATGAAGTTCTCTTTAAAAATTAGAATATTTATACTGATAGTTTTTACTGTTCTTGCTTCATTCTTGATTAGCGCGATCATTTTAAGAGGAAATGAATATTTTAGTGAAAACATACTTGCTGGTATTTCTCTCTTTTTAATTCTTATACTTGCCGCTGGCACCACTCTTTATAGATTTTTAAGAGACGTTGTTATTCAGGCATCAAGGATAATTTCAGGACCAGACAACAACGAAGAAATTGATTCTGAATCAGCTTTTGATACTTTGAGAACATCAACAGCTGTTGTTCAAAATGAACTGGAGAGTTATTCAAAACAACTCTCATTTATAAGTAATTTATTATCAAGAATGGGTCAGGGAGTTATCTTAGTGAACGAAGAGCTGAACGTGATGTATTTCAATCAGACCATTACAAAAGATTTTTTTCCCGAATTAAAAATAGGTGATGATCTATTTAAAAATATTTCTTATCCCGCGTTTAAAAAATTCATAAAGAAAGCCTGGGAAAAAGACGAATATACTAAAGAAATATCAGGCCCAAGAACAATAAAAACGGTCTATCTTGTTAGTTCTCAGAAATTTTCAAATGATAATCAACTCTTAATTGTTTTTTCCGATATTTCAAAATTAAAGACCCTTGAAAAGATGCGTGAGGACTTTATCGGTAACGTCTCACATGAATTAAGAACGCCGATTAGTGTAATAAAAGCAAATTCTGAAACTTTGTTATCCACTAAATTAATAAAAGATGAGAATGCGATAAATTTTACCAAAGCAATTCAATCTCAAAGCGAAAGAATGGCGACAATTGTGAACGACTTACTTTCAATCTCTAGTATGGAGTCTGGAGACTATCCTATTTCTTTAGATAAGCTCAATATTAAAAATATTGTTGATTCTGCCATCAAAGAATTAAACCCAATGACTGAGTCAAGTAACATCAAACTGGTAAATAAGATCTCTGATATAACTCATATCATTGGTGATGAATCAGCAATAAAAATAATAATTTCAAATTACTTAACCAATGCAATCAAGCACAGTCCCAATGACGAGATTATTGAGATTGATAACGCAAAGACAGATAAAGAATTTTGTCGTATCAAGGTTATAGACAATGGTATTGGGATAGCTAAAAAATACCGTGAGAGAGTTTTCGAAAGATTTTTTAGAGTAGACAAAGGTAGATCTAAAAAAATTGGTGGTACCGGTCTTGGGCTCTCAATCTCTAAAAATTTAGCATTGATGATGGGTTATTCCGTTGGGGTAGAATCGAACGAGCCCAAAGGATCTATTTTTTATATCGATGTAAAAATTCATCAAGAAACTTCTAAAGAAGTGGCCTGAGAGATTTCAGCATTCTTCTTGAAAATGTAGCCATCGCTTATATTCCAATTTGACGCAAAGAATTTAGCATTTTCGAAACATAATAATATGAATTCAAAAATGTTT
>Ga0181379_1000912_pt1 | contig 14065 bp, 11 predicted proteins | sample 2SPOviralmetaG_FD_130115 | JGI IMG/M metagenome (GOLD analysis project Ga0181379, IMG submission 130115) | Marine viral communities from the oligotrophic San Pedro Time Series (SPOT) site, San Pedro Channel, CA, USA - 2 SPOT_SRF_2009-07-10 | ecosystem: Environmental > Aquatic > Marine > Strait... | reverse complement strand
TCGGCGCGCTCGCGCAGCAGGTTGGCTTCGTGCTCCTTGCTGACCATTTCCAGGGTGCTGGCGATCCGGCGCAGACCGCCGGCGACGCCGGCGTAGTCGGTGTCCGCCACGCCCTGGGAGGCGAGATCCAGGGTTTCCTTCACCTGGTTGATTTCGTCCTTGAGCGCGCCCGCCACGGAGCGGATCACCGAACCCCGGGCGCCGGCCATCAACGCCAGCTCGCTCTGCAGCACGGTGTCGCTGACGCCGCGTTCCAGGCCGAACACGCCGCGTACCTCGGCGGCGGCGGTGCCGGTCCCAGAGCCGAGACTGGCCAGGTACAGGCTTTCCTTGATCAGCAGCAGCGGCGCTTCCTGGGCCAGGGCCCGCTCGCCGTCGTAGACCAGCTTCTTCAGTTGCCGGTCGTACTGCGCCAGCAGCGCCTTGCGCGCCGGCGTGATCACCATGCGGTCTTCCGCCAGGGATTCGGTGGCGGCCCGCGCCACCCACCAGAAGCGGCTGTTGGCGCAGCGGCCGCAGAGATTGTCGACCCGGGCCAGGGCCCGCGCCATCAGCCGCAGGTGCGCGTCGCGGTTATCGCCGCGCAGCAGCCCCAGCAGGCCGACCTGGTACATATGACGCAGACGCCGCCCCTGTGCCAGCAGGGCCGCCGGGTCGCCCTCCTCCGGCTCCGGGCTGCGCGCCCGCGACAGGTCGACGCTGAAGAAATGGCTTTCCTGGATCAGCGGCTTGCCGCCGGCGCGGCGCAGTTCGTTGATGCCGCCGATCAGCATTTCGGGCAGGGTGCGGTCCTTGAGCTGAACGTACTCGAAATAGCGGCCCAGCAGTACGATGGCGTTGCCCAGGGCCTGCACCAGCGCCCGGCCGCCGTGGCGCTTGAGGCCTTCCACGGCCAGCTCCATTTCCTCGCTCATCAGGGTGGCCGCCGACAGCTCCAGCATCTGCGAGATGCCGCGCAATTGGTGAAAGGCTTCACCGCAACGATCCAGCGAGGTTCCCTCGTCCCGTTCCTCGGCGAACGCCTCAAGGCTGGCTTCCGCCTCGCTCAACGTGGCGTCGATGGACTCCTTGAGAAACGTCAGGGAGGTGGTGTTGGTGATGGCGACCATGAACTCTCCGGAAACCCCTGCTGATTATTAAAAGCGTTTTGAACTTTCTCACGGCGTTCAACAATGCGTCAACTTTCAAACGTAAGCAACTGATTTGGCGGCATATTGTTAACAGGCACACAGGCCGGCGCCGGTTTCCGCCGTGGTGTGAAGGCGTTCATCCCCGGCTCACCGACTGTACCCCGGCATCGGAAGTGCTTATGATTGCGCCGCCCATCCGTTCTCCTTACATTTAGCAGGAAGTAGTGCCATGTACGCCCAGTTCGGCCGCGCCTTCGGTCAGAATTTCCTGGGGCAAGCCCCCGCCTGGTACAAGTACACCATCGTGGTGTTTTTGCTGATCAACCCGCTGGTCGCCTGGACCCTGGGCGAAGCAACGGCAGGCTGGCTGTTGCTGGCGGAGTTCATCTTCACCCTGGCCATGGCGCTGAAGTGCTACCCGCTGCAGCCGGGCGGCCTGCTGGCGATCGAAGCCCTGCTGATCGGCCTCACCTCGCCGGACACCGTCCTGCATAAAGTCGAAGGCAACCTGGAAGTGCTGCTGCTGTTGATTTTCATGGTGGCGGGCATCTTCTTCCTGAAGGACCTTCTTCTATATACCTTTACCCGAATTCTGCTGGGCGTGAAATCGAAGATCCGCCTGAGCCTGCTGTTCGCCCTGGCGGCGGCCTTCCTGTCCGCGTTCCTGGACGCGCTGACCGTGACCGCGGTGGTGATCGCGGTGTGCACCGGCTTCTTCGGCATCTACCACAAGGTGGCCTCGGGCAAGACCTTCCAGCAGAAACACGACCACGGCGACGACACCACGGTGGAGGATCTGCACCGGGAAGACCTGCGCCGTTTCCGCGCCTTCCTGCGCAGCCTGCTGATGCACGCCGCCGTGGGCACCGCCCTGGGCGGCGTCTGCACCCTGGTGGGTGAACCCCAGAACCTGCTGATCGCCACCAAGGCGCAGTGGGAGTTCGGCGAGTTCTTCCTGCGCATGGCGCCGGTGAGCCTGCCGGTGCTGGCCATGGGCCTGCTCACCTGTCTGTTCCTGGAATGGAGCGGCAGCTTCGGCTACGGCGAGGAGATTCCCGAGAAGGTCGAGGGGATCATGCGCCAGTACGCCCGCGAGCAGGACGACCGCCGCACCACCCGGGACAAGGTCAATCTGGTGGTGCAGGGCTTCATCGCGCTGTGGCTGGTGGTGGGGCTCGCCACCCACGCCGCGTCCGTGGGCCTGGTGGGCCTGAGCGTGATCATCCTCGCCACCGCGTTCTGCGGCATCATCGAGGAGCACCGCCTGGGCCAGGCGTTCGAGGAGGCGCTGCCGTTCGCCGCCCTGCTCACCGTGTTCTTCGCGGTGGTGGCGGTGATCGCCGACCAGCAGCTGTTCACCCCGGTGATCGACTATGTGCTGAGCCTCGACCGCGGCGTCCAGGGCTCCGCCTTCTATATGGCCAACGGCGTGCTGTCGGCGGTGTCGGACAACGTGTTCGTGGCCTCGGTGTACGTGGACGAGGTGGCCAAGGCACTGGTCAACGGGGAAATCGACCGGGACACCTTCGATCTGCTGGCGGTGGCGATCAACACCGGCACCAATATTCCTTCGGTGGCCACCCCCAACGGGCAGGCGGCGTTCCTGTTCCTGCTCACCTCCGCCCTGGCGCCGCTGGTGCGGCTGTCCTACGGCCGCATGGTGATCATGGCCCTGCCCTACACCATCGTCATGACGCTGACCGGTCTGATCATGACCGCCACGCTTCTCGAGCCCGCCACCGAGTACATGTACGAGCACGGCTGGATCACCCACCACGAGCCCAGCGATCTGAAAATGGACGCCGAGCCCTCCGCCCACTAAGGGCGCGGCTCGCCGCCGGCGGCGGTTACTGCTCCAGTTCCTGCCACAGGGTCATCTGACCCCGGCTCTCGGCCATCGCTTCCAGCTTCTTGCGGTGACGCTCCAGGTCCGTGTCCGAGGCCCGCACCACCGCCAGACGCGGCCGGTCCGCCGCCAGGCGGCGAATCGCTTCGGCCTGCTCGCTGCCCTGCTCGCCGGCGTCCGCGCCGCCCAGGGACAGCTTGGTCTGGCCGCCGGTCATCGCCAGGTAGACGTCGGCGAGAATCTCCGCGTCCAGCAGCGCGCCGTGCAGCTCCCGGTGGGCGTTCTCCACATCGTAACGGCGGCACAGCGCGTCCAGGCTGTTCTTCTGGCCCGGGTGCAGATCCCGGGCCATTTTCAGGGTATCCAGAATCCGGCAGCGTTCGGCGACGGCGCCCCATTTGCCGCCCAGGCGCCGCAATTCGTGGTCGAGGAACCCGACGTCGAACGGCGCGTTGTGAATCACCAGCTCGGCGCCGTCCACGAAGGTCATGAACTCTTCGGCGATCTGCTCGAAGGTGGGCTTGTCGGCGAGGAACTCCCGGGTAATGCCGTGCACCTCCAGGGCGCCCTCATCGATATCCCGCTCCGGGTTGATGTACAGATGCAGGTTATTGCCGGTGAGCCGCCGGTTGCGCAGCTCCACGCAGCCGATTTCGATGATCCGGTGCCCGGACAGCGGGTCCAGGCCGGTGGTTTCGGTATCCAGAACGATCTGTCTCATGCGCCGATCTCCGCTTCGTCGATACCCCGGTTGGCGAGCCGGTCGGCGCGCTCATTCTCGCTGTGGCCGCTGTGGCCGCGCACCCAGTGCCATTTGACCCGGTGCCGTTCGGCGGCGGTCTCCAGGCGCTGCCAGAGGTCCTTGTTGACCACCGGCTTCTTGGCGGCGGTTTGCCAGTTGCGCTTTTTCCAGTTGGCCAGCCACTCGGTAATGCCCTTGCGGACATACTGGGAGTCGGTGGTCAGATTGACCTCGCAGGGGTCCTTGAGCGCTTCCAGGGCCTGGATCGCGGCCATCAGCTCCATGCGGTTGTTGGTGGTATGGGGCTCGCCGCCGAACAGTTCCTTTTCCTTGTCGCCGTAACGCAAGATCGCGCCCCAACCCCCGGGGCCCGGGTTACCACGGCAGGCGCCGTCGGTAAAAATATCCACCTGCTTCAAAAGCCGTTACTCCGTATTTCGTTGTTGTCGCCAGCGCGCCACCGGCACCGATACCACCGTGGGGCCCTGCTGGCGGCTGAAGCCGGCGGTCGCCGGCAAGGGACGCATCATGGCGGCGCGTTTGCGGGCCACCAGCAGATACACGCCGCCGTTGCGCCACCAGAAGCGCCGCCCCAGCCAGTCCAGCCAGCGCAAACGGGCGCGGCCCCGGTCGCCGACGGGCAGATTGTAGAACCCGCTGGCCACGCCCTCCACTTCAAAACCCAGCACGTTCAGCCAGTCGCTGACCCGGTAAGGACGGAAATAGCGGCCGTTCCAGCCGGGCCGCTGGCCGCCGCGCCGGAACCAGCGCGCCAGCCCCATGATGCTCAGGGGGTGGAAGCCGACCACCGCGAGCACGCCGCCCGGGGCCACGCAGCGGGCCGCCTCGCGCAGCACCTGGTGGGGGGCGTCGTGGAATTCCAGACAGTGGTGCAGCAGCACCACGTCGACGCTGTTCTTGGCGATCGGCAGCGACTGCGGGCAGGCTTCCAGGGCCACCCGGCTGGTGGCCTGGCGCCCGCCTTCCACCGGCATCGGTGTCACCGAACAGCGCCAGGGCAGACGGATGTCGCGCAGCATGTCCTGGCAACGGCCGCCGCTGACTTCCACCGCGCGCTGGCCCACCAGCCGGGGGGTCCATTCGGCGACGATGGCGCGTTCCGCCTCCAGCACCGCCTGGCCGGCCTGGGTGTCCTGCCACTCATTGAACCGTTCCAGCATGTCCGCCGGCTGGCGGCGGAACGGTGATCTCGACAGCGGGGGTAACTGCATCGCTGACATTTCTCCCTTGGAACTGTAGGGTTACATCCAAGCATTCAAGCGAAGGGTAACACGTCATGCTGCAAGCCCCTACGGCCATCCCGGCCTTCAATGACAACTACATTTGGGCGATTCGCGACGGCGATCAATGCGTGATCGTGGACCCGGGCGACGCCGCCCCGGTGGAGGCCTGGCTGAGCGACCAGGGCCTCACCCTGAGCGCGCTGCTGATTACCCATCACCACCCGGATCACGTGGGCGGGGTCTCCGCCCTGTGCCGGGACCGGGATATTCCGGTGTACGGCCCGGCCCGGGAAACCATTCCGGAAATGGACCACCCGCTGGGCGACGGCGACCGCGTTCGTCTGGCCACGCCGGACCTGGAACTGGACGTGCTGGAAGTGCCCGGCCACACCCTGGGGCACATTGCTTTCTACGCCCCCCGCCAGGGCTGGTTGTTCTGCGGCGACACCCTGTTCGCCGGCGGCTGCGGGCGGCTGTTCGAAGGCACCCCGGAGCAGATGCACCACTCCCTGACGCGGCTGGCCGGCCTGCCCGAGGACACCCAGGTGTTCTGCGCCCATGAGTACACCCTGGCCAACCTGCGCTTCGCGGCGACCGTATCCCCCGAGGACCCGGCGGTAAGCGACCGGCTCGCCCGGGTCAGCGCCCTGCGCGAGCAGGACCGCATCACGGTGCCCTCCACCATCGGCGAGGAGAAGCGCACCAACCCGTTTCTGCGCGCGGCGGACCCGCAACTGCGCCAAGCGTGCGAAGCCCGTTTCGGGGAAGCGCCGGAAACCAACGTGGACAGTTTCGCGGCCCTGCGCCGCTGGAAGGACTCCGCCTGAAGCGCGGTCCGGCGGCGATTTCTCCTTGCCGGGATCGCCGCCCCTGCCTAGAATCAACTTAAAATTCGAATCGTATATTATTGTTATGAATAAACTTCTTGGTTGTGCAGCCCTGGGGCTCGCGCTGATGGTAGGCGCTTGTGCCACGAAACCCGAGGTGGACGACCTGCCTCCCATGCCGCCGGCGGAGCCCTCCGTCAAAGACCCGGGGCTCGCCAACGGCATGCCGGAACCGGAACCGGTTGAGCCCGCCGCCGACCAGGAAGAAAGCACGCAGCAGGATCTGTGGGCGCGGATTCGCGACGGCTACGCGCTGGACCTGCATCAGGACCGGGAGCGCGTGCGCCTGCAGCGCAAGTGGTACGCCCGCCACCCGAGCTATTTCACCCGCGTCACGGAGCGCGCCGAGCGCTATCTGCACTTTATCGTCGAGGAAGCGGAGCGCCGCGACATGCCGCTGGAGCTGGTGATGCTGCCGGTGGTGGAAAGCGCCTTCGACCCGTTCGCCTACTCCCACGGCCGCGCCGCCGGCCCCTGGCAGTTCATTCCGTCCACCGGCAAGTATTTCGGGCTCGACCAGACCTGGTGGTACGACGGCCGCCGCGATATCACCCTTTCCACCCGCGCCGCCCTGGACTACCTGCAGCAGCTTTCCGAGCGCTTCGACGGCGACTGGCTGCTGGCCCTGGCGTCCTACAACGCCGGCGGCGGCACCGTCTCCCGGGCCCGGCGCCGCAACGAGGAAGCCGGCCGCCCCACCGATTTCTGGCACCTGGACCTGCCCCGCGAAACCACCGCCTATGTGCCCAAGCTGCTGGCGGTGGCGGAGATCGTCCGCGACCCGCGGCGCTACGGCGTCACCCTGCACCCGATGGCCGACCAGCCCTACTTTGAAGAAGTGGACGTGGGCGGCCAGATCGACCTGGCCCAGGCCGCCAGCCTGGCGGAGATCTCCACCGAAGAGCTCTACCTGCTGAATCCGGCGTTCAACCGCTGGGCGACCGCCCCGGAAGGCCCGCACACCCTGCTGGTGCCGGTGGGCAGCGCCGACGCCTTCCGCGAGCGGGTGGCGGACCTGCCGCAGGAAGAACGCATGCGCTGGCACCGCTACACCATTCGCAGCGGCGATTCGCTGAGCCGCATCGCCCGCGCCCACCGCACCACCCCGGCGGTGCTCCGCGACATCAACGATCTGTCCGGCAACACCATCATCGCCGGCCGCACCCTGTTGATTCCGGAACCCTCCCAGGATCAGTACAAACTGAGCGCCGACCAGCGGCTGGCGGACAACCAGGGCCGGCAGCGCGGCAAGCGTCAGCGCGTGGATCACCGGGTCGCGGCCGGGGACACGCTGTGGCAGATCGCGCGGGAGAACGACGTCAGCGTGCAGGCGCTGGCGAAATGGAACAATATGGCCCCCGGCGACCCGCTGCGCGTGGGCCAGACCCTGGCGGTGTGGCGCGAGGACGGCCCGGCGGCCACGGTGCGCGCCGAAGAGCGCGAGGAAATGATTCGCAAGGTGCGCTACTCCGTGCGTCGCGGGGATTCACTGCACGCTATCGCCAACCGCTTTAACGTGTCGGTGAATCAGATTCGCGACTGGAATGACCGCCTGGAGAAAAGCCGCTATCTGCAACCCGGCGACAATCTGACGCTGTATGTGGATGTGCGCAACGCGCCTTAAGCGGATCAGGCGCGACGGCCCGCTTCGCCGGTGAACCCGGCCGGCGAGCGCGGGTCACAGTAAGCAGTGCCATTTGGCGATCCCCATCGCCTGGGCTATGGTGACGCCAAAGACCCCACCAAGGAGTCCACAATAACGATGAAAGGCGCGATGCGTTGCTTAGTGTGCTGTTTGTTCTTTGTTGCCGCCCTGTTTAGCGGCCCGGCGCTGGCGGAGACCCAGCGCTCCCACGCCATCACCATGCACGGCGAACCCAAGTACCCCGCCGGCTTCAAGCACTTCGACTATGTCCGGCCGGACGCCCCCAAGGGCGGCAGCCTGAGCCTGCACGTGGTGGGCGGCTTCGATAATTTTCAGCCGTGGCTGCCTAAGGGCCAGGCGGCGGCCGGCTCCCAGGGGCTGGTGTTCGACACCCTGACGGTGCGCAGCAAGGACGAACCCTTCACCGAATACGGGTTGCTGGCCGAATCCATGGAATGGCCCGAGGACCGCAGCTGGGTCACCTTCACCCTGCGCGAGCAGGCCCGCTTCGCCGACGGGCATCCGGTGCGCGCCGAGGACGTGGTGTGGAGCTTCAAGCAGCTGCGCGACAAAGGCGCGCCCTTCTACGCCTACTATTACGGTGACGTGGAAAAGGTCGAGGCGCTGTCCGAGCGCGAGGTGAAATTCAGCTTCAAGGCCGGCGACAACCGCGAGCTGGTGATGATCGTCGGCCAGCTGCCGGTGATGCCCAAGCATTACTGGGACGACAAACCCTTCGACGACGCCAATCTGGTGCCGCCGCCCGGTTCCGGGCCCTATAAGGTGGACAGCTTCAAGGCCGGCAAGCGGGTCGTCTACCAGCGCCGCGACGACTACTGGGCCAAGGACCTGCCGGTGAACCGGGGGCACCATAATTTCGGCCGCATCATCTACGAATACTATCTGGACCAGACCGTGGCGCTGGAAGCGTTCAAGCGCGGCGACTACGACTGGCGCTCGGAGAACAATTCCAAGTACTGGGCCACCGCCTACACCGGCGAGGCGTTCCGCGACGGCGAGATCATCACCGAAGAGGTGACCCACCAGAACCCGGCCGGCATGCAGGGCTTTATTTTCAATACCCGCCGCCCGCTGTTCCAGGACCCGGTGCTGCGCGAGGCGATGACCTACGCCTTTGATTTTGAGTGGTCCAACAAGAATCTGTTCTACGGTCAGTACAAGCGGACCCGCAGCTACTTCCAGAATTCCGAGCTGGCCGCCACCGGCCTGCCCGACGAGAAAGAGCTGGCACTGCTGAAACCGCTGCGCGAGGACCTGCCGCCGCGGGTGTTCACCGAGGCCTACCAGCCGCCGGTGTCGGACGGCTCCGGCCGCCCCCGTGACAATCTGCGCCAGGCCCAGGCGCTGCTCAAGGACGCCGGCTACCAGGTCAAGGACGGCAAGCTGCACACCCCGGACGGCGAGCCGGTGAGCTTTGAATTCCTGCTCTACCAGCCGGCCTTCGAGCGCATCGTGTTGCCCTACGCGCGCAACCTGAAGACCCTGGGTATCGACGCGGACGTGGTGCGCGTGGACCAGTCGCAGTACGTGCAGCGGGTGCGTAATTTCAATTTCGACATGATGGTCGGCGGCTGGGGCCAGTCGCCCTCCCCCGGCAACGAGCAGCGCGGCTACTGGGGCTCCGCCGCCGCCGAGCGGGAAAGCAGCCAGAACTACGCCGGCGTCAGCAATCCGGCCATCGATGAGCTGGTCAGCAAGGTGATCGCCGCCAACACCCGGGAGCAGTTGGTCACCCGCACCCGCGCCCTGGACCGGGCGCTGCAGTGGGGCTTCTACGTGGTGCCCAACTGGTATCTGGATTACCACCGCTTCGCCTATCAGTCACGGCTCGCCCATCCGCCGCTGCCGCCCTATGTGGGCTTCGACGGCGCCACCGAACTCTGGTGGGATAAAAGCGCGCAATAATGCTGATCTATATTCTCAAGCGCCTGCTGCTGATCGTGCCCACCCTGCTGGGCATTCTGCTGCTTAACTTCGTGATCGTGCAGGCGGCCCCCGGCGGCCCGGTGGAGAAAGCCATCGCCCAACTGCAGGGCATCGGCGGAGGCGGCGCCGGCGGCGGTTTCGCCGGCACCACCCAGGATCTGGTCAACAGCGGCGGCGGCGACTACCGGGGCTCACGGGGGATGCCGCCGGAGCTGCTCGAGCGTATCGAAAAGCTCTACGGCTTCGACAAGCCGGCGCCGGAACGTTTCTGGCTGATGATCAAACGCTATCTGACCTTCGATTTCGGCGAATCCTACTACCGCGACAAGGACGTCAGCACCCTGATCGCCGAGCGCCTGCCGGTGTCCATCTCCCTGGGGCTGTGGAGCACGCTGATCACTTATCTGGTGGCGGTGCCGCTGGGCATCAAAAAGGCGGTGCGCGACGGCAGCCGCTTCGACGTGTGGAGCAGCACCGCGATCATCGTCGGCTATGCGATCCCCAGCTTTCTGATCGCCATTCTGCTGGTGGTGCTGTTCGCCGGCGGCTCCTACTGGGAGTGGTTTCCGTTGCGCGGGCTGACTTCGGACAATTTCGATCAACTGCCCTGGTGGCGCCAGGCGCTGGATTACCTGCACCACATCACGCTGCCCACCCTGGCCATCGTGATCGGCAACTTCGCCACCCTCACCATGCTCACCAAGAACTCCTTTCTTGACGAGATCAGCAAGCAATACGTGCAGACCGCCCGCGCCAAGGGGCTGGACGAAAACGGCGTGCTCTACGGCCATGTGTTCCGTAACGCCATGCTGATCATCATCGCCGGTTTCCCGGCCGCCTTCGTCGGCATGTTCTTCACCGGCGTGCTGCTGATCGAGTACATCTTCTCGCTGGACGGGCTGGGCCTGCTTGGCTTCGAATCGGTGATCAACCGGGATTACCCGGTGGTGTTCGGCACCCTGTTCATCTTCACCCTGATCGGCATGCTGCTGAAGCTGATTTCGGACCTGACCTATATGTGGGTGGACCCGCGTATCGACTTTGAGCGGAGGGCACGCTGATGGGCAGCGGCAATCCGATCTGGCGGCGCCAGTGGCGCGCCTTCCGTCGCAACCGCCGCGGCTTCTGGTCGCTGGGCCTGTTCCTGGTGCTGTTCGTGGTCAGCCTGGGGGCGGAATTCGTCGCCAACGACAGGCCGATCATGGTGCAGTACCAGGGCGACCTGTATTTCCCGGTGTTCAAGACCTACCCGGAAACCACCTTCGGCGGCCTGTTCGAAACCGAAGCCAACTACCGCGACCCCTATGTGGCGGAACTGATCGAGGACGACGGCTGGATGCTGTGGCCGCCGATCCGCTACAGCCACGACACCATCAACTACGAGCTCACCGTGCCGGCGCCGGCGCCCCCCTCGGCGGAAAACTGGCTGGGCACCGACGACCAGGGCCGGGACGTGCTGGCCCGCCTGATCTACGGCTTCCGCCTGTCGGTGCTGTTCGGCCTGATCCTGACCGTCACGTCCAGCCTGATCGGCATCGTGGTGGGCGCGGTGCAGGGTTACTACGGCGGCTGGCTGGACCTGGGCGGCCAGCGCTTCGTGGAAATCTGGTCGAGCATGCCGATTCTCTACCTGATCATCGTGATCTCCAGTTTCGTGGTGCCCGGATTCTGGGTTCTGCTGGCTATCATGCTGCTGTTCTCGTGGATGACCCTGGTCGATCTGGTGCGCGCCGAATTCCTGCGCTGCCGCAACCTGGAGTACGTGCGCGCCGCCCAGGCCATGGGGGTGCGCACCCCGGTGATTCTGTTCCGGCACATGCTGCCCAACGCCATGGTGGCCACCCTCACCTATCTGCCGTTCGTGCTCAACGCCTCGGTGATCCTGCTCACCTCGCTGGACTTCATCGGCTTCGGCCTGCCGCCGGGCTCGCCGTCGCTGGGGGAGCTGCTGGGTCAGGGCAAGGCCAACCTGCACGCCCCCTGGCTGGGCTTGAGCGCCTTCGTCACCCTGGCGGTGATGCTCTCGCTGCTGGTGTTCGCCGGCGAGGCGGTGCGCGACGCTTTCGATCCGAGGAAATACAATGCCGCCGCTGCCTAGACATCTGCTGCGCCTGGACGACCTGAGCGTCTGGTTCGACGACCCGGCCCGGCCGGCGGTGGACCGGGTGAGCCTGAGCGTGGACGCCGGGCGCACCCTGGCCCTGGTGGGCGAATCCGGTTCCGGCAAGTCGCTCACCGCCATGTCGGTGCTGGACTTGCTGCCGGGCGGCGCCGGGCGCCGTGCCGCCGCCATAGAGCTGGACGGCGACAACATCCTGGACTGGCCCGCCGATCGCCGCCGGGCGCTGCGCGGCGGCCGTATCGGCACCATCTTTCAGGAGCCGCTCACCGCGCTCAACCCACTGCACCGCGTGGAGCGGCAGATCGGCGAGGCGATGCGCATTCATCAGGGCCTGGGCCGTGCCGCCATCCGGCAGCGTTGCCTGAATCTGCTGGAACAGGTGGAGCTGCCGGCCACCGAGGACATGCTGCAGCGCTACCCGCATCAGCTCAGCGGCGGCCAGCGTCAGCGGGTGATGATCGCCATGGCGCTGGCCAACGACCCGGCCCTGCTGATCGCCGACGAGCCCACCACCGCCCTGGACGTGACCATCCAGGAAACCATCCTGGACCTGCTGCGGCGCCTGCAGCGCGAGCGCAATCTGGGCATTCTGCTGATCAGCCACGACCTGGGCCTGGTGGCCCGCTACGCCGACGACGTGGCGGTGATGCACCAGGGGCGCATCGTCGAAACCGGCGCCACCGCGCGGGTGCTGGAGCAGCCGGAACACGATTACACCCGCCACCTGCTGGCGGCGGAGCCCGCCGGCCACCCGGAGCCGCTGACCGACGAGGCCCCGGAGCTGCTCAACGCCCAGGGCCTGTCGGTGCACTTCAAAGGCCCGCGCCGGGGCTGGTTCGGCCGCGCCGCGCCGCTGGCGGCGGTGGACGACCTCTCCCTCACCCTGCGCCGCGGCGAAACCCTGGGCGTGGTGGGCGAATCCGGCTCCGGCAAATCGACCCTGGCGCTGGCCCTGCTGCGGCTGATCCCCGCCGCCGGCACGGTGAGGCTGCTGGACCAGCCGCTGGACCGCCTCAGCGGCGCCGCCCTGCGCCCCTGGCGCCGCCATATGCAGGTGGTGTTCCAGGACCCGTTCGGCAGCCTTAACCCGCGCCTCAGCGTGGGCCGCGCCGTGGACGAGGGCCTGCGCGTGCACCACAAAGACCTGAACGCCGCCCAGCGGGCGGAGCGCACCCGCGCCCTGCTCGAGGAAGTGGGCCTGCCGGCGGACGCCGCCGAGCGCTATCCGCACGAATTCTCCGGCGGCCAGCGCCAGCGCATCGCCATCGCCCGGGCGCTGATCGTGGAGCCGGATTTGTTGATCCTCGACGAGCCCACCTCGGCGCTCGACCGCAGCGTGCAGGCCCAGGTGCTGGAGCTGCTGAAAACCCTGCAGCGCCGCCACGGCCTCAGCTACCTGTTCATCAGCCACGACCTCAAGGTGGTGCGCGCGATCAGCCACCGGCTGCTGGTCATGCGCCACGGCCAGGTGGTGGAGCACGGCGACACCGAGCGGGTGTTCCGTGAGCCCCAGCAGGCCTACACACGGCGCCTGATCGACGCCGCCTACAACCGCACCGTCAACGCCGGCGGCGAGAAACAAGCGGTTGCACATTGAATTCCGGGGCGTCTTTCACCCCCTTGCCATTTCCCTATACTAGGGCCAAACCGAACCGTCGAATCGAGGACATATCATGGGTTTTCTCGCAGGTAAGCGATTTCTGATTGTCGGCGTCGCCAGTGACCGGTCGATCGCCACCGGTATCGCCGAAGCCATGCACCGCGAAGGTGCCGAGCTGGCCTTTACCTACCAGAACGACAAACTGAAAAGCCGGGTGCTGAAAGCGGCCGAGCGCTACGGCAGCAACGAGGCGCTGTGCTTTCCCTGCGACGTGGCCTCCGATGAGCAGATCCAGCAGGTATTCGAAGAGCTCGGCAAGCAGTGGGACGGCCTCGACGGCGTGGTCCACGCGGTGGGCTTCGCCCCGGGCAACGAGCTGGACGGCAACTTCGCCGACGTGGCCACCCGCGAAGGCTTCCGCATCGCCCACGAGATTTCCTCCTACAGCTTCGTGGCCCTGGCCCAGGCGGCCCGCCCGCTGATGAAGGGCCGCAACGGCGCCCTGCTCACCCTCACCTACCACGCCTCCCGGCAAACCGTGCCCAACTACAACGTGATGGGCCTGGCCAAGGCCAGCCTGGAGGCGTCGGTGCGCTATCTGGCGTCCAGCCTGGGCCCGGAAGGCACCCGCGTGAACGGCATTTCCGCCGGCCCGATTCGCACCCTGGCCGCGTCCGGGATCAAGAAATTCCGCAGCATGCTGGACTACAACGCCGCCAAGGCGCCGCTGCGCCGCAACGTGACCATCGAGGAAGTGGGCAACACCGCCGCCTTCCTGTGCTCGGACCTGGCCTCCGGCATCAGCTCCGAGATCACCTACGTGGACGGCGGCGCCGCCACGGTCTCCATGCCGTTCGAGGAGCCCGGCGAAGAGAGCTGATTTCCCCTCGCCAAGCCCCACC
>Ga0181379_1000911_pt1 | contig 14066 bp, 6 predicted proteins | sample 2SPOviralmetaG_FD_130115 | JGI IMG/M metagenome (GOLD analysis project Ga0181379, IMG submission 130115) | Marine viral communities from the oligotrophic San Pedro Time Series (SPOT) site, San Pedro Channel, CA, USA - 2 SPOT_SRF_2009-07-10 | ecosystem: Environmental > Aquatic > Marine > Strait... | reverse complement strand
TGGTATTGCACAGATTACATGGTCTGGAAATGCAACAACAATTGACCAAGTAGGAGAAGCACTCGAAGACCCATCTAAGTATATTATACAAGGAACTTCAGCAGGTGTACCTACTTCAGGAACAGTTGACCTCTATAGGGAAACATTTAACTATGCAGATACAACAGGTCCAAGTGACGCTGACTATCTAAGAAACAAATTATCTACATTATATCTAGATGCTGATGCACAAGCTGGTGGCTCTGTCACTCAAGGTCTTGATGACAGAACTTACGATATTAACATCACTGGTGGCTCTCTAACAATTGCTAATAATGTTACTTATGTAACACCAGAAACAATCGGTGTTGTAGATAAACCAATTGGATCTTTCACAGGAGCTAGGGTTGTAAGCGGAAGCTTAAATATGTACCTAGATACGAAAGCAAATGGTTCAAACCAATTAATGACTGACTTATCAAACGCTACCGATATCATCACAAACGTCTTTGACATGAGACTGTTTATGGGTGTTAGTGGTACAGTCGGCTCAGACAATGATGCTATGGGTGCAGATGACTTTACTGGCCCAGGTGTTGAATTTAACATGCCAAGAACTCACATACAGGTACCTGTAATTGAAGTTGGCGACCTTATTTCTGTATCATTAGACTTTTCCGCACACGGAACTGACCTATTGACTGGAGATGAACTAAAAGTTAAATATTTAGGCGGAACAGTACATACTCAATCTGGGTATAAAGACAGTGGCGCCCACGCAGTAGACGCGTAAATAATGTCACATAGTTTTCTCAAGGAGAGTAAGCTATATATAGTTTACGGCGGTAACAAGTATAGAATCTATACTACTGCCGCCCTAAGCTATTCCCAATCATTTGCGGAAGATTCGTACCCAGTAAAGACTTTGCACGATCAATCAAAAATGGTAGAGGGAACAGTAATAAACAAAGCCAATCCGGCACAGTTTAGTTTTGAAGTACCTTTAACAGCAGAGAAAGATGAGTCTATCGTTATGGACTTGATAACTGATTTAGTTAGCACTAGTGTTTCTGATATAGAAACACAGCAATTAAAAGAGTTTGATGCCTATATCGAAACAGGAGCAGCAGTATTTAAAATTAGTAACTGCGTAATAACAACTGCAAACTTTGCTTTCAATCCGAGAGACCAGTTTAAAGTTGCAATTCAAGGAGAAGGAACAAAACTAGAAAGGGTAGGTAATGAAAGTTATACCATTCCAGGAAGTGCTCAATCAGAGTCTTCCACTAGAACGCCCACTTTAACATATCCTTCTGTAACGTTAGATAGCTTAGATATGAATAGTATTTTAAGTGTAACTCTAATGATACAGAGTGATGTTACATGGTCGCCCTTCGAGACTCTTCAAGAGAGTCTTTCAGTTACTAATTCAAGTAATGCAATGTTTCCCAGTGCATACACGGTATCAAATAGAGTTGTTTCGGGAGCAATCACTCAATACCAAACTGACAGTAATATAACACAATTTGACGATTTTAGTACTAATAGTAATTTAACTATAACAGCGAAAAAAGGAAGCAATAATGCAGACTTTTGGAAAATACAGTTAAATCCTATAATGTATACAGCAAGAATGGAACCAGCAGATATATACACACAAACATATGATTTCCGTTCAACCGATAATACAGCATTAGCTACAAGAATCACACAATATTCATAGGAGAATATAATGGACTTAAAAAACTTACTAGTAGATAGTAAAACTACTTGGGTTGAGTTTCCCGGGCTAGATGGATTAGAAGTCGAACTAGCTAACTTATCCCGAAAAGAATTAGTGAATCTTAGAAAAAGATGCACTACAAATAAATTTAACAGAAAAACAAGAGGCTTTGAAGAAAGTCTTGATGAAAATAAATTTGTAAAAGAGTTTTCATCATGCACAATTAAAGGTTGGAAAGGATTCAAACTAAAATATCTTGAAGATTTACTACTTGTAGATATTTCAGGAAAAGACCCAGAGGTTGAATTAGAGTACACGCAAGAAAATGCTGAACTCCTAGTAGAAAATTCATCAGAATTTGATAACTGGCTCAATGAGGTAGTCTTTGACCTAGAAAACTTTCGTTCTGACAAACAAGGAACTGATACAGAAGAGACTGACGCTGTATCTTGATCATGCTGGAATAGGCATGAATAAAGACCAATACTTACGTATGGTCGAACAAACAGGCGAAGAAATTGATTGGGATAGATGTCCTCCAGATACAGAGGACTTTCCGCCCATAGTTATAGATGCTATGAATATTTTCAATTCTTTAGGAAACAGAATTTATCCCGATGTAGGGTATATGGGAAAAGATTATATTAATCTTCCCATGTTTAAAAAATTATATGGTATTCACGAACATCAAGAAGAATACTTAATGGACATACTACTATTTCTAGATGCTAGAAATATAGAAGAATCCCGTAAGAGTATAAAAGCTCAGATGGATAAAATGAAAAACAGAAAGAATGGCTAAAGATAATGAAATAATCATTAAAATTATAACGAGTGATAAAGGAACAAAAGCTTCCATTGTCAATCAGAAAAAGCTGCAAAAAGAGGCAGGGAAGACTGCTGACCAGTATAAAAAGACTGGAAAACAAGCTCAAGATTATAATAAAAAAGAAAAAGCCTTGTATCAAGGTAATTTATCAACTGCCAAAGGTTTTTCAAAAATGAAAGAAACTATGGGGTCAGGTTCTTCCGGCCTCGTAGGAGCATACGCCACATTAGCAGCTAACGTCTTCGCAGCTACCGCCGCATTCAACGCACTTAGAGGTGCAGCCCAAGTACAAACGCTTATAGAGGGATTTACATTCCTCGGGAATGCTGCGGGCCAAACATCTATGCAAGTAGCAAGAGGTCTAAGAGAGATTACAGATGGTGCAATATCTATGGAAGTTGCATTAAGGTCTTCTGCTATAGCCATGACTTCAGGATTTGATGTTGACCAAATAGGAAAACTAGGAGAAGTTGCAAAAAATGCTTCTATCGCTTTAGGTAGAAACATGGCAGATTCTATAGACAGACTATTTCGTGGTGTAGCTAAACTAGAACCTGAAATTCTTGACGAATTAGGTATTATGGTTAGACTTGATACTGCTGTAAATAAATATGCAGCAACTTTAGGTAAAAATGGTACTGAATTAACTAACTTTGAAAGAAGACAAGCTTTCTTAAATGAGACTCTTACACAGGGTGCTTTAAAATATGGAGCTATTGGAGACGCAGTAGAAACTAACCCTTATGATAGGCTTTCCGCTGCTTTTGGAGATTTAACCGAGAAAGGTTTAACATTAATAAATAAATTCATTTCACCATTCTTAGAGCTGCTTAGTAAAAACCAAGGCGCTTTAACAGGAGGAATAATATTATTTGCTTCTACCATTCTTACCACAATGATACCAGCACTTGGCCAGCTTGCAGAAAGACAAATGAAAGTTGCCAATACGGCTGCGCATATGGCAGCTGAAGAAGAGAAAGCAGGTAAAAAAGCAGCAGTAAGAGCAAAAATGGATTTTGTAGGAAGAGGGCCTGGAGCAGCAGGAACAGCTGCAAAAACTTTAAAAGGTGGAGAGTTTACTCAAGTTAAAGCTTTGCAGAAAGCTTTAAAAGCTAGAAATGCAACTGAACTAGACTATAAAAAAGCACTGCAACAAGTACAAAATACTAGAAAGCGTAGTATTACTATTGCTACAAAAAATGGTAAGATAAATACAGCACAGCACCAAAAAAGAATGATAGAGTTAGAAGCTCTTGAAAATCAAATACTAGATGTTCAAAGAGCAGAAACAGGAAGAGATGCTTCTAAAGGAGATTCAGCTTTTACTAGCGGGGTTGCTTCAGGCCAAGAAGGTATGGCTGCTCAAATGGGTCTTATTCAAGGAGCAGGAGTAAAAGAAGGATTTAAACTTGCTGGAGAAGGCTTTACAGACTTTAAAAAGAAACAGAAAACAGGCTATACAGAATGGCAGAAAGGATTAGGTAAAAAAGGATTATTTGCTACGTGGGGTAAAAAAGTAACTATGGGCTTTAATTTAGGGTCTGCAGGAGCAAGATTGTTCGGAGCAGCACTAATGAATGCTATACCTATTATTGGTCAAATACTCTTTTTTGGTGGAATGTTAATATCTTTCTTTTCAAACTTTAAAGGAAAAGCTAGTGAGTCTGAAGTAGCACTTGATAATCTTAATGAAACTCTTGATACAGCAAAAGAAAAGTTTGAACAGTTAGAACAAACTAATTTAAATCTTCCTACAACTTTGCAAGACTTAGATAGAAGTTTTAGAAGTACAGCTATCTCTGCAATGGAAGTAAAAAATGAAATAAATGTACTAGGTGGTATTTCAAAAGAAGCCAGAGATAATTATGAAATATTTACTAGAGCTCTTGCAAAAGAAGAACAGCTAGGTAGAATGGCAAACATGTGGCAAAGACTTAAACTTATGTTTTCAAGTTGGGGAGACAGTCTTGTAAACTTTATTCCTAAAGTCAAAGAATTTATTGTAAACGGTCTTAAAGCTATGTTCCCTGTAATGACTAAATTAATTGGGTATTTAAAAGACATAGGTTTAATTGATAAAACTGTAGAAATTGTTAGCGGCATAGGAACAGGAATAGCTGATGCTGTAGCACCCGCAGAAACTGCTGCCGAGATGCTTGATAGACAAGTAAAAGCAGCTACAGAAACTGGTAATGACATGGTAGCTAGTTTAAGTGGTCAAAGTGCAGAGTTGAAAAAACAGTATGCAGGATTTGATTTCGGAACAGCATTTGAAGAAGCTAGAGCAGAAATAGAAAAAACTGAAGGAGCTCAAGTAACTTTTGCAAAGTTACAAGAAATAGTAAATAACAAGTTTGCAGAAATGAGTCTACCTGTAGAAAGAAGTAAAACTACATTAAATGAATTAAATACTAGCTTTGAACAAATGGGTCAAGTTTTTAATAAAAATGTTGATGGTATACTGAAAAGAAATTCTTTTGATAAAATAGCATCAACTGTAACTACTTTAAATTCAGATTTAAAACAATTAAAAACAGATGGAATGTCAAGCACTGAAGTATTTGACCAAATAAGGTTAGCTACTGAAGCAGCTGGTATAAACATGGAAGCTTATGGTATAGACGTAGAACAAGTTAAAAAGAATATAGAAGCAGGAGAAGCTCCTTTTGGAAAACTTCAGGCGGATATGGAAAAACTAGGTGAGATGACTAGACTGGCTGCCCATGAAAAGAAAGCGTTAAAAAATGAATTAGCTTTATTAAATTCAGAGTTTGCAAAAAATAAACAAATTGATGAGTATGCTTTAAAATTACAGAACTTTCAAAGAACAGGAAAGTTTGAGATAGCTCCAAGAGACTCTTACGCTAATGCACTATCACAAGTAGAAGCTGCAAAAGATTTAGCAAAAGACCAGTTTGATATAAAAATGAAGCAAATAGCTGCTGAGTTTGCTTTAGAAGAGTTTAAACTAAAAGTATTTATGAAAACTGCTGAAGCAAAAGGCATGGGAGAGGAGTTTAAAAATCTTCAAACCTTACTAAAAGCTAGCAGAGACGCTCAGGAAACTGTAGCTGGAAATACTAGAGATATTGCTATAAATAAAGCAGATGGAGACAAATTAAAAGTTCTACAAAATGCAGGAACAACAGGCTCACTAGGTGTAAGGTCTAAAGATGCTGTAGAAGCAATGAATGATAAAGATGCAACTCGAGGCTCAAGAATAGAAAATATAAGAAATGCTACTCAACCAATGAGAGAAGCTCTAGAAGCTTTAGGGCCTGAAGGAGAATTAGTTTCTGCAGCTCAAATGGGCGTACTTAGTATTGCGGATTCATTTACTACTTTAGGAGATAGTACTATGGACGCTTCTGATAAACTTGGAGCAGTTTCAAGTATAATTGGTTCTATAGGTTCTATAATGCAAGCAAACTCAAAAGCTCAAATAGCTGAAATAGATAATCAGATAAAAGCAGAAAAGAATAGAGACGGAAAATCAAAAGAATCCTTAGCAAAAATCAAAGCTATGGAGAAAAAGAAAGAACAAATGGCTAGAAAAGCCTTTGAAATGAATAAGAAAATGCAAATAGCACAGGCTGTAGCAAGTACTGCATCAGCCGTAGTAGGTGCTTTGGGTATGAAACCTGCGGGTCCTTGGAACATTCCTATTGCTGCTATGATGGGAGCTTTAGGTCTTGCACAAGTAGCTATAATTAGAAAAAGTAAATTCCAAGGAGGTCAAAGCGATGTACCTAAACCTACTTCAACAATAGAAGTTGGAAAAAGAAATAATAGAGTTGACGTATCGAAAGGTTCATCTGCTGGAGAAACAGCATTCTTAAGAGGTAATAAAGGAGTTGGAAGTAATGCAAATAACTTTATACCTGGAGGAGCTGCTGGAATGAGAGCATATGCAGCGGGTGGAGAAGGAGTCCTTGTAGGAGAAAGAGGTCCAGAAGTAGTACAACCTACAGCCCCTATAGATATAATACCAAACAATAAATTAAGTGGTGGAGCACAAAATGTAAACTTTACAATTAATGCCGTGGATGCAGAAGGAGTACAAGAAGTTTTACAAAGACAAAGAGGAAATATAATCGGAATGATTAGAGAAGCAGCAAACGAACATGGAGAAAATTTCATGGAACAAGTTAACATAGAGGCATACTAATGGCATTTACTAGTTTTCAAACAATACTACCAGACCCGAATAACGGAGTAGGTATAGCAGGTAATCCATCAACTACAACAGCTGATAAAGGACCAGGCTTTGCTTCGGTTAATATTTCTTCAGGAACTCCAATTCAAGTTACTAGAACTAATAGTGGCCGTTTAATAAGCCGTTCAGCTGCAGGTCATAAATTTGAAATGAAAATAGAGTATAATCCAATGACAAGAGAACAGTTTGAACCTGTATATAGTTTTTTAATGCAACAGAATGGAAGACTAAATCCATTTTTTGTACAACTACCTCAACAATATACTTCTAGAAGCTCTACGTTTGCTACTTATGCAGCTTCTAATACTATTTCTACAGCAGGAGCGCTTACACAGGGAAGTGACTTTATGGTTCAAGGAGGACACTCTTCATCACAAACTACTAATCCTCAATTAGGCGATATGTTTACTATAACAGATACAAACGATAGTTTACATAAAAAATCCTACAGAGTTACTAGAGTTATGGTTAGAGATAATCATCACTCAGGTATACATTCTAATCCTAGCACTACGCAAAGAATTGTATATTTTCACCCGCCATTACAAAGAGCTGTAGCCTCAGGACAAACAATAAATTATGACAAACCACTATTTCGTGTAATACAAAAAAATGATATTCAATCGTATAGTCTCGGAACAAATAATTTATTTAGTTTTTCACTAGACCTAGAAGAAGCACAGGCGTAACATGGCAGAAAGAGCATTATCCACAGATTTAAAGAAACTATTACTCAATAATGAGCCGTTTACCTATGCTCATTTAGTTAAGTTTGAAAGACCTAGCAAGGAGCTATTAAATGGCACTTTTAGTACTGATGCTAAAAGATATGCTTACTACACAGATTCAGCTTTCAATATTGACTTCAATGATGGAAGTTTAAATACTAATGGTAATGCAAACGGCACACAAAAATATATAGCTGATAAGATATTAGAAGTAGGAACATACTCTGAAACAATTGAAGCAAAAGCTTCTGGAATGAATATCAAATTAGCTTCTGAGAGTTTTAATAATTCAATAACTGATGATGGAATCACAATGACTTCCAGCACTATAACTGTGCCTAGTCATTTTGATTTAGCAAACGAAGGATTCAGAGAAGGAGACAAAGTATTAATTACTGGTGGAAGTAATAATGGACAAGAAGTAAGAGTTACAGGAATAAAAACAAATAATACTGTTTTAGTAGTACAAAATATAGATAGTACACTAGGCACGCAAAGTTCTGGAACAAATATTACACTACAAATAGTGTCTGACGAATTAGCAGGTCCTTGAGGAGAAAAGAATGATGCAGGTAACTTAAAGTCTTATCATAATAGAGAAGTATTTGTTTATAAAGCATTTTTAGATGGTGCTTCTATTGTTGGAGCTCCAGTCCTTATATTTAAAGGAATTATACAATCTGCTTCACTAGATGAAAGTCCTAATAGTAATCTTCATGTTACTTGGAATCTTACAAGTCATTGGGGAGACTTTGCTGCTGTAAAAGGCAGAATGTCAAATGATGCAATTCATAGAGCTGTAGACGCTCAAAATAAAGGACAACCTGCAGCGGCTGCAAAACCTGAGTATGCAAATGACTTAGGATTTATGCACGCAGAACAAACAACAAATATCTTAGCTACTTATACTGCTATTGAGCAAGAGATGAGAATTAAAGTTAAGAAAAAATGGGGTGGTTTAAAAACCAAAGTAAAAACATGGATGGAAGATGTAGAGGTACAAAGAGAAGTAAACTTAGACTTTAGCCTTAGCTCCCATTTCATACCTGTAGTTTATGGTATAGATAGAGTTGAAGGTAAGCCTATCTTTGTTGATACTAAGTCAAATGACCCAAATAATATTTTTATAGCATATACACTATGTGAGGGACAAATCGGTGGACTATATGATTTATATATAGATGGTAACCCTTTAATTTGTATAAACAAAGAAGATTCAGATGATAGAAATGACAGTACTGGAGCTTCAAAAGATAATGTAGAAGTTTTCTGTAGAGGAAGACAAGATTTAGGAACTACACTTGGCGGAATAAGTATGTCTGGAAGTGGAGTTAGTGGGTCTAATAGAAATAATTATAATTATGGAGATTCTTTTAGAGGCAGAGGCAGTAAAGGCTTCAGAAGTCAATTTGATGAATTAGAAGTAGATGAGATAGAGTATTATACTCCAAACACAACTTTATTAAACACAACAGCTACTGATAGTAATGGTGGCGGTGTGCTACACGGAGAAACTATAAAGCTTTCTGCTCCTAATACTATGAAGTTAACTCTGCATACAGGTAAAGAAGACCAAAAAGCAGATAATACTTTAACATCTATAGCTGTATCCCCTAAATTTAAAAGGCAAGTTGATTATTTCGATAATTCTAGCGATGGTTTTGAGTACTGGAGTCCTCAACACAAATTATTAGACACAGCCTATGTAGTATTAGATTGCGAAATAGCAGAAGATGCAACTACTGTACCAGAGATAGAGTACATAGTAAGAGGAAAAGCTGTTTCTTGTTACAACTATGATTATAGTTACGACCATACAGGAGCATCTGGAGAAGCACATACAAACTTTAAAGTAGGTGACCAAGTAACTTTGAAAAGAAGTAGTGATAACTCTACTTTAAACGCTAATGTAACTATTATAGATAAATGGTCTTTCGCAGATGCAGACGGAAATGTTAGATATAGATTCAGATATAGCGATGCCCCAGATTTAAATTACTCAGATGGTATTCCTGGAATCACAGCTTTTTACCATACTGATGGTACTAACACTTGGAATATGGTTACATGGAATCATATTGCAGAATCAGGTACAGTACCTGCAACTCTTTCTGTAACTACAACTGTTACAGCTACTTCAGGACAAGCATTAACAGCAAATACAGGAAGTAATCCTGGATGGTTAACTAATCCTTATGCAGATGGAGCTCACTTTAATTTCTTCTTTACTACTGAGTCTCTGTCTTATTTCAGAAAAACTTTTCCTTTCACACTAGGAGGAACAACATTAACAGCTACAGGAACTGACGCTAACGGAGCCACAGGTGGAACCCAAACAATAGTATCCGCAGACAAAATAAAACTAGCTACAGCAGCAAATAGTGCGGACAATGCTTACAATAATTATACTGTAGAACTTACTAAAACTTTTACAGATTCTACAGGTACTCATGCTCAAAAAGTAAAAAGATTAATTACTGCTTATGATGGAAGCGAAAGAGTAGCTACTGTAAGTGCTGCATGGCCTGAAGGAATGGCTCCAGACCCTGATGACGTAACACAAGAAGCAGGTGCAGTATACACATATAGATTATTACCGAAGTCTACTACTGATGATAGAAGGGTAAGTTTAAACCCTGCAATGCAGTTACTAGACTACATGACAGCAAAAACCTATGGAAAAGATTTAGATATAGATAAAGATATTGCTTTATCAGACTTCTTACTTTCTGCTAGAGCTTGTGACGATAAAGGAACTCAAACTCTTTTAGGTATGTCTAATGCTCAAAGAAGCGCAGTAAGTGTTGGAGAAAGATATGCTTTAACTTCTGATGGAACAACATCAGGAAATGTAGTAGCTATGGGACTTGTAAAGTCAAAAGGTACTGATGCTAATGGCGTAAATTACATAGAACTAGAAGAATGTTGGGGTAAATTCTCAAAACGATTTATGAGAAATACTCACAGCTATACTGTGGGAGATATAATATATACTGGACACGCTAATGGTTATAGCAGAGTTACTTCTGCTGGAACAATTAGTTCGCCTCCTACAGGTTCTTTGACAAGTATTCCTATTTATAAAGTTAGCGGTGGAAGTATTTCTAGCACTAAATTTGATGTATCTTTAAATAGTGGGGGTTACTATAACTATGTAGGTAAATATAATACAGCAACTCAAGGGTACGATACAGGATATAGCTTATTTGATTCAGATAATGTAAAATTCTGGAGATACTTAGGTTGGAATTCACACCATCAAAGAGAAGTTACTAGACACCAGTGCATGGGGTCTGTAGATACTTCTCAATCTGTTTTTGCAAATATTAATGGATTTCTTAAAAACTTCAATGGATTACTATCTTATGAAGCTGGACAATATGCATTAAGAATAGAAACAACTTCTGACCCTATCACATCTCAAATTGCTACAAGTAGTGATTCTGGGTACACACCAGGAGCTCAAAAGAATGCTAGATGGATAGATGAGTCTGATATTATTGGAAAAATAAATGTTAAAGATGGTGGAACCAAAAAATCTTACAACACTGTTAGTACCTCAATAGAAGACCCAGGCAATCAGTTTAAAAATACTGCTGTTACTTTCTATGATTCAAACTATTTAAGAGCGGATAAAAATGTAATAAAAACTGGAAATGTTAATATTCCAGCAGTCGCTAGTTATTATAATGCTCGTATAAATGTAGAAAACTTTTTACGTAAATCAAGATTCGGACTCTCAATAAGTTTCACTATGGGACCTAAGGCATTAATGTTAATTGCTGGGGATACTATAGCTTTTTCACACGATAAATTTGGATGGAATGGAAAGAAATTTAGGATTACTAACATATCGTATAATAAAAATTGCAATGCCAATATAACAGCAGAGGAATATGATGATAGCTTCTATACTATCACAGCTCCTAACTTACCGAGCGTATCCGGAAACGACCAAAGACAAGGACTTCAGGCTTCTCCAGGACAGCCTGGTTCACCTACAGCAACTGCAGGGGCTTTGGGTACAATTAATTTAACCTGGACAAATAACTCAACATTTACAGATAATATGTTTACTGAAGTCTGGAGTGGACCAGACTCAAACGTAAACAATAGGACACTACTTACTAAAACTGATGGAGCTACAGCAAAATTCGCAGACAATGTAGGGTCAGATAATACAGAAAGATACTACTGGATAAGACACGGAAAAAGAGTAGTACTTACTTCAGGTGGACAAAATAAAGTAAAAGTTCTATACTCAAACTTCGTCGGGCCAGACAATGCTACGACAGTTATACCAAGCACTTGGTACAAAGTAGCAGGAAGTACTAATTATAGTGCTTTCAAATTTAGTGCTGATGGTAACACAAAGACACCTAGCTCTATTACCATTACAGCTGATAGAGTAAATTTATCAGCAGCTGCATCATTTACAGCTACAAACAACTCGGGAGCTAGTGTAACTCTTACAGGGTCAGGAGATACTAGAACTTTAACTAGTGCTAACTTTGGAACTGCTGACTATGTAAATATAGTTATATCTGTAACTTCTACAACAGCAGAAAGAAATGCTGGAGCTGATAATACATATACTGATACAGTAACAGTACAAAAAGTACAAGATGGACTAGTAGGTTCAAATGGTAGTGATGCTAAAACAGTAAAACTAACTGCTGACGATTATTCAATTGTATATAATGCAGCAGGGTCTAGCCCAAGTCCTTCTAGTAGTATAACTTTAACTGCTACTGCACAAGGATTTACTGACCCTTACTTTAAATTTACAGGAGATGGTATATCTGATGAAGGTACTTTCACAGACGGTTCAGGAGCTGCAGATACCTTTACATTTAGTGTTCCATCAAGTCATTTTACAACTCCTAAATCTTTAAGAGTAGGAGTTTCAGAAGCAGACCAAACAGAAGTAGCTTTTGATACTATAAGTCTTTTTGCAGTAAAACCAGGACAACAAGGAGTTGATGGAGCAGAGCCTGTAACAAAAGAGTTTACAGTTACAGTAGCAGGTGGAAAATTTGTAATAAATGGAACATCTCAAAAAGAATTAACACTTCTTAGAGGTTTTACATATACATTTGACCAGTCAGCATCTTCTAATTCTAGTCACCCTATACGTTTTTCAACTACAAGTAATGGTACTCATGGTGGGGGCTCAGCCTATACATCTGGGGTAACTCATACAGGAACTCCAGGAAGCTCAGGCGCTCTTACAACATTTAAAGTTCCAAGCGATGCACCTGCGTCTTTATACTACTACTGTTCAAATCATAGTGGTATGGGCGGTGAAGCAAATACTCAAGATTTAGGGTCTGGTGTAACTATTATATGTACTAACGAGTCTCATGCTATACCTGCCGATAATGATGGCGGTAATCCTGTAATGACAGGAAGTGGTACTTCATTCGAAGTATTCAGAGGCAATACACAGCTTACAGGAATAACTAGTGGAACTCCTGGAGCTGACCAATTTAAAGTAACTGTAACAAGTGATACAAATATAACAGCAGGTGCTCAATCAGCGTCTTCTCAAGCAATAGTATTTGCAGACCATACATCTATGAGTGCAGGTACAGCTAATATTGTTTATTCAGTAAATATTGAAAACACTCAAACTGTAACCAAAAAACAAACATTCTCTAGAACAAACAAAGGTAATACTGGAGCGCAAGGAAGTACAGGTTTAAAAGTAAAAGAAATGGAACTTTACTACTTGATAAGTTCATGGACTTATGGTAGTAATGCTTCTTGGCCAAGTACTCCAAGTACTGGTACCTATAACTTTGGTACAGATGTACTATCAAGTATTCCTACTGGGTGGTCACGAACAAAAGAAACAGGCATAGGAAAACTTTACTCTATATCTAGAGCACTTGTAACTGAATCAAGTTCAGGAAGTGGAGTTTCAAGTAGTATTACTTGGGGAACTCCTTCATTTTCTGAATCAGGATTTAGTGATACAAATTATATTTTCAAATATAACAATGGCGTACCTAGTACTCCAGCAGGAACTTCTTATCCAAACTTACCTTCAGGCTGGTCTGATGATATACCTTCAGCAGTTTCTGGACAACAACTGTATTCTTCTAAAGGTCATGCAAAATTATCAGGAAGTGGTACTAGTTTTCAATTTAATTATACTTGGGGAACTCCTGTACTACATGTTACAGACAAAGCAGATATTGCACTTGGAAATGTAGATAATGAAAGTTCTTCAACTATTAGAGGTGGTAATATTACAGGTACTATCGGTGGTGTTGCAAACACTACAATCAGAGATGGGGTAGATAGAGCTAGAAATGCTATTAATACTGATAATAGAATCGTTGGAGATATTTGGGACGGAAGTAATACATTTACTCCTACAGAACTACTAAAAGTTAGAGGAGGTTTCGATGGATTAGATGGGACTCCTACTTTAAAAGTAGCCAATGCTAATGCTAGTCTTAGAAATTCAGGAATAACTTTAAGTGCAGGTGGAGCTTTATCAGGAGCTGGTGGAGGAACAATAACCAAAGCAGGTGTAGGAGTACCTACAATCTTCAGACAAACAAGTGCACCGACCTCTATAGC
>Ga0181379_1000910_pt1 | contig 14070 bp, 20 predicted proteins | sample 2SPOviralmetaG_FD_130115 | JGI IMG/M metagenome (GOLD analysis project Ga0181379, IMG submission 130115) | Marine viral communities from the oligotrophic San Pedro Time Series (SPOT) site, San Pedro Channel, CA, USA - 2 SPOT_SRF_2009-07-10 | ecosystem: Environmental > Aquatic > Marine > Strait... | reverse complement strand
GTACAAGGAAAACTTGCTCACTGTGAAATCAAAACCAAACAAAGATCCAGCAGATGAAGTTGAGAAGTACGACGATGGAATGCAACACAGAGGCATCTCGAAGAGAATGTTCACAAGAACATTTACTATTGCTAATGATGTTGAGGTCAAAGGTGCAGAACTTAAGGATGGTTTACTTAAAGTGAGTATGGAAAGAATTATTCCAGAGCACAAGAAGGCAAAAACTATCGAGATCAAGTAAAGCAAAACAAACGGATAGGGTGGTAAAACACCCTATCTAAATTGACAAACGTATTAGATATGTTATAATAAGGTATGACAATGACAGATATACAAACACTGACAAAAGAAAAGATCAAACTAGACGAACCTGGAATGTACGATGTAATTTTCCTAAACGACAACATCACAACAATGGAGTTCGTCGTGAAGGTGCTTAAACAAATATTCGGCAAGACGCCGGAGCAGGCACACAATATCACGACAAAGATACACCAAGACGGACAGGGCATCGTTGGCTCGTACACACATGAAGTTGCCGAACAGAAAGGCATAGAGACAACACTTGCGGCCAGACAGGAGAACTTCCCACTGCAGGTCAAAGTCAAGAAGCAGTAATGGATCTCAGGCACTACGTCAGAGAAAATCAGCAAGTGATTGATTTCGTGCATCACGCAACTCCAGGAGTGATTGACAAGTACGTGGGCACACTAGACTACGCCACCGCTAGGTTCAACACCATACTATTGAAGTTATCACAGGATCCGCTAGGCGCGGACAAACACAGCAACGAGATTAACGATTGCTTCGAAGTGATACAGAAGTTCCACGCTGACACGAAAAGATATTTGATGTGGCACTACCTGTTTAAACCAATCATGGCACTCAAACTGCACTGGGCAGGAACAACGCAAATACCAAAGATAAAGTTTTTACTAGAAAAAATCAATAATTAATGTTATGATAGGCAATTGGTTGTTCTGGGCAATACCACGGAACTATGTTAGGAGATACCTTTTCACTTTTTGGATTGTAATGTTTTTCATACCGGGGTATTTTTTAGGATTGCAATTTACAAAATTGGGTTTTATAATAAACTGGCTTTGGTTCGACCTTGTATTTTACGGTTGGTTCAGAGCAAAACAAATGATAGAAGGAGACGAGGAATGAAAGCAGTAGTATGGAGTAAACCGGCCTGCCCTTATTGTGAGAAGGCAAAGAACTTACTCAAAAACAAAGGAATAGAATACGAAGAAAAGAACATAGCAGAAGGATACAAGATCCAGGACCTATTAGAACTGGTGCCAAACGCAAGGACTATGCCACAGATATGGTTGGACGAAGAACATATAGGTGGTTATTTTGAACTAGAAAAAAAACTAAAGTAATTGACAGATCAAGCATCATAGTTTAAAATTATTAGAAACAAGGAGATTTATGATCAAAGAAGCATTGATTAAGAAACTAGAAGGCGAGATTGAAGTTGCTAAGGCAGACCTTAGAACTTTCTTGTCAAATCCTATGGGTGTAGCAGAGCACATTGACTATGTGATCACTGCTGAGAAGAAACTAGAAGCATTAGCACACGCACAGGATAAACTAGAATCTTTAAACAATCTATAATGACATACACTGTCAACGACAAGTGTATTATGTGCAAACACACCGATTGCGTTACAGTATGTCCTGTGGACTGTTTCTACGAAGGTGAGAATATGTTGGTCATAAATCCAGACGAGTGTATTGATTGCGGAGTGTGTGAACCGGAGTGTCCGGAGGACGCAATACTGCCAGACACAGATGAAGAAGGTGCCAAATGGGTAGACTTTAACGGCAAGTGGTCACAGGAGTGGGCGGTGCTCACAGAGAAGAAAGACCCTCTGCCGGACTATGAGAAGCACTCGGGAGAACAAGGAAGATTAGAAAAATACTTTAAGGACAAATAATGAAGAATAAGAAGAAATCAAAATGGCAGGCCAAACGTGAGAAAGAGGCCAGCGAGAATTCACAATTCGATCCTAAGATACATCAACTAGGTAGAGAGGGATATGGATTCCAAATGAAGAAGGATATTAAAACAGATCCAGAGGAACTGTCAGGTAAGAACCTGCCTTTCAAAACAGAAAAATGATAATAGACAAGATAAGAGAAATGGGAGACAACCTCAAGTTATTAGAGGGACATGACAGGCTACACTATCTCATTGACAAGGCCAACGGGTTGGAACCGTTGCCAGAGCCAGCGAAGACCGAGGAGAACAGGATACGTGGTTGTGCATCAAAACTTTGGCTGATAGGTGGTGTCAGAGATGACGGCACAATGATGTACCAGGTGGATGGTGACGCACACATCAGTAAGGGCACCGCTAAAGTGGTGACGGACATAGTGAACGGAGAGCACAGGAGTGCAGTGGCCAACCTCACAGTGGAGAGTTTCGAACCACTGGGCATAAAAGAACTACTCACAGTACAGAGACAGAACGGACTGGGAGAGTTGATAGACAGGATAATAAGGATAGCACAATGATGGACATGCCACCAGGATGGACTCCACAACCAAGTCCCTCAGTAGATCCACAACTTCAAACTGATTTGAGTGATATCAAAGAACATCCACCTACGCAACAGGAATACATGCCCAAGATAGTCGAGAAACTAAAGGAATGTTATGATCCTGAGATCAGCGTTGACATATACAACCTGGGTTTGATATACGATGTCAAAGTAACAGAAGATGGATACGTCCATGTGTTGATGAGCCTTACTAGTGCATTCTGTCCGGCCGCGGACATGATACCAAAGGATGTGGTGCAAGCCGTAGAAAGCATACCAAATCTCAAGTGCAAGGTAAAAATAACCATGCAACCACAGTGGGGCAGGGAAATGATCAATCCAGAGATCAGAGACCTCATGGGGTTATAACCAAACTCGTTGACAACGTTCAAAATATAGTATAAAATAACAACATACTGAATCATGTTGGGGAATCAAGGTGAAATTCCATGGCTCTACCAGGAACCGTAAAGTCGGAGTGCCAACCAGTATAGTCCGCTGTCGAATGAGGGCCTGGGAAAGTCTAGTTCTACAATTGAAAATTAACAGTGGCGTAAGAGGAACTGTTATGAAAAAAACAAAACAAAAAATTGTGCTGTTCGTCTACTTCATTGGCTTGGTTGCCTTGAGTAGAATTATACCGCATCCACCAAACTTTACTCCGGTGATTGCTATGGCTGTGTTCATGCCATACCTTACTCGTAATTTATATTCAGCAGTGGTAGTGCCACTGTCGGCTATGTTTGTGTCGGATCTGTATATAGGATTCCACTCTAGTATGTTTTGGGTATACAGCAGTGTCCTATTAGCAACCACATTGAGTCATTACACTATGTCAATCAAGAAAACATATGTGCACCTGGGTTCAAATGCACTGTTATCATCCTCATTATTTTTTGTGATTACAAACTTTGCAGTTTGGATGTCTGGTTCCTTGTATCCATCAACCTTGGACGGTCTATTACTTTGCTACACAATGGCCATTCCGTTTTTTGGAAACACATTAACAAGCACAATATTTTATGTTTCGCTTCTTGCATTAGTGTCTCACTCTGCAACAAACATATCGAGGAGATATACGGACGATGAAGAAAATATTACTAGCAGTCTTAACATTATTACTTTTCCACACAGGACTACAAGCAGATCATTCTACTAAACACACCTGTGAGCAGTTAGAGTATGCACCCTGTATCACTATTTCAAAATACATATTGAGAGATCCCAGTGTGCTGACCACGGCATCAATGAGCGTGGACTACATTGACCAGTACACCATAGAGAACACAAACACCATAGACACAGTGCAGGCCATTGCGAGAGCGACAGGTCTGAATGTTGTGCAGTCGGGACCTACAGGACAACAGACTTCTGTGTTCATGAGGGGTATGAACTCCAACCACACCATGGTTGCCATAAATGGAGTTGCAATCAAAGATCATTCAACTACGGGTGGACTACATGACATAGGTGGTGATTTTATCAAGCATGTCACAGGTATACAAGTGGTCAAAGGGTCGCAAGGAACACTTTACGGTGCAAACGCAGTTGGTGGTGTAATTAATTTTATCACCACAGACAGTTATGCAAATAGTATATCGGCGACGATGGGATCCAACAACACCAAAGGTATCACACTCAAGATATATCAGAACAAAGATAACCATTCGATCAGTATAATTGCTGATGGTACTACGTCTGATGGTATATCGGTGGCGCCCTCTGGGACAGAGAAAGATGGATTTGATGCAAACAACATCACGATCAACACAAAAAGCAAATGGGACGAAGTTGAAATAGGCACTACTATCATTAGAAGAGAAAGCGATGCAGATCTTGACAACGGCACAAGCGATGATCTAGATTACACAGCAGAGAACAACATGAACCTATACCAGTTATCGAGCAAGGTAGACACAGAATTAGGTTTCTATAACATCACATTTTCACGTACAGAATATGACAGAGATTATTACAACGGAACAGAACACGATGAATATGATTCATCAAGTAACACTGTGTTATTGACCAACACCGTCCAAAAGGACAAGTGGGATATCACACCAGGCGTGGAGTACGAGGAGTTCGATGGTTCATTCGTCAACAGAGGATCATATTCCGCAAGTGTTGACACGGGCGGTGAGAACATAGGCTACTTCGTAAACACAAACATAATCGCTTCTGACAGGTTGGTACTGTCGGCGGGCGTGAGGCAAGACGATCCTAGCCTGTTCGATGACTACTCCACATACAGACTGGGTGGAACGTACAGCCTCACAGATGCGTTGACGTTGAAAGGAAACTACTCAACATCTGTAAAGACACCAACTCTGTATGAGATGCACGGTTCGGACAACTATGGATACAACGGAAATCCAAACTTGTTGCCAGAAGAAGCGGAGACAACAGACATTGGACTTGAATTCAAATTCAAAGACAGTGTGCTAGATGTGGTGTACTTCAGCACAGATTTGAAGAACCTTATCACATACGGAAACAGCACTTACTCGAATGCGTCAGGCACGTCCAACAGGCACGGTGTTGAAATGAAGTTCAACAGTTTGTTGACCGACAACATCTACTGGAGGAACAATGCGACTTTTACTGTAGCGGAAGACGGTAATGGCACACAGGTCACTAGGAGACCGAAGTGGTCAGGACTTACAGCGATAGACTACAAGAAAGAAAAGTGGACAACAACCGCAGAGTACCTGCACACAGGCAGTCATCTCGACATAGACTCTGCCACATGGGCAACGATAACGCAACCTGCGGTAAGCATAGCGAACGTACACACCAACTATGAGATAAACGACAAGGCAAACGCCATACTGTCAATCAACAACATAGGCGATAAGCAGTACGAAAGGCCAGATGGTTATGCACAACACGGCAGGAATATACTATTGACTTACAAACTGAAGTTCTAGTATAATATTGTATGGAAGTCACACTCATAGACAGGATGGGCACAGACTTATCCGTTGTCAATGCGGCACGGGTCAGTTATGCCAAGACAAAAGACGCCTTTGACGTTGTCAAGGACGAGAAGTTGATCAAGTATCTCGCAGAGCACGAACACTGGTCACCGTTCGCACACGCCAGCCTGCAGTTCAGGATCAAGGCACCTATATTTGTAGCGAGGCAACTTGTGAAACATCAAGTTGGACTGGTATGGAACGAGGTATCAAGACGCTATGTGGATGACGCACCAGAACTGTACCGGCCAGACGCATGGAGGGGCAGACCACAGAATTCCAAACAGGGTTCAGACGGTGAAGTCGAACTGGACCAAACAATCAATCATAACATGGAGACAACGATGGAGAGTTGTCTTATACTGTACAACAGTCTGTTGCAGAAGGGTGTTGCACCGGAACAGGCACGTATGGTGTTGCCACAATCCATGATGACCGAATGGTATTGGTCAGGCACACTGTACGCATTCGCAAGGGTGTGTAACCTGAGATGCAAACCAGACACGCAACAGGAGACACAGGAAGTGGCCAACGAGATAGATAGATTAACCAAAGAAGCATTTCCAAGAAGTTGGAAATATTTGAGGAAGTGATTGCATATGAAAAATAAAATATACACAGTCGCCGGAGTACTAGCAGTGGTAATGGCGGTAGTGGCTGTGTCGGCCTTTGCTCTGATATAATCAGATATAGACATCTCCAAGATTTCCTAGTATAATATATGGTATGAAACTAGGAATTGTGGGACACGGCTTCGTGGGCACGGCAGTGGATCATGGATTCACGAAGGACGTGCAGAAGTTCATAGTGGATCCCAAACACAACAGCACCAACACCATAGAGGACCTGATCAAGTTTGGGCCTGACGCAACATTCGTGGCAGTGCCAACACCCATGTTGGAAACGGGCGAGTGCAACACAGAGATACTGGAGACGGTGATGCAACAGTTGAACAGCAACAAGGGTTCGCTGGTGATCGTCAAGTCCACAGTGCCCGCATACAAATTACAAAGCATACTGGAACAGTGCATGGACATCAGGATAGTGTACAATCCAGAGTTCCTCACAGAGAAGAACTACATCGATGATTTCGTCAATCCACCCATGCATGTTTTTGGCGGGCTGAACGCAGACACAGACGCAGTGGAAAAACTGTACTTGGAGCACAGTGATTGTAAGGAATGTCCTGTGTACAAGACGGATCTAATCACAGCCAGCATGGTCAAATACTGCATCAACAGTTTCCTGGCAAGTAAAGTCACATTCATGAACGAGATGTATGACGTACTCAAAGCGGCCAAAGGAGCAGACTGGCAGACGTTCACAAACATCATTGGGAACGATCCCAGGATAGGTAACACACACATGAAAGTGCCTGGCAATGACGGACAGCGAGGATACGCAGGGTCTTGTTTTCCTAAAGATACTAACGCTCTGGCTTGGTTTGCCAGAGAGATACTTAACACCCCGTTCACACAACTTGAAACCAGCATCAAGATCAACGATAAATTTAGAACAAAATAAAACATGTCCGATTCTCAAATTGTTTTATTAGGTGATTGTATTGCTACTGGGCAAGACCTATTGTATCCAGATATAACAGGTGACAAAAATTTTGTTGCAGATGCCATAGAATGTGCAAAAAGCAAAGACCTTGAGAAAAAATTAGTATCGTGGTACTTGAAAAATAATAAAGAAAAAGTGGATATCAATAATATTATACATGAAAGTTACAAGTTGAAAATTAAAAAAGAAAAAGAAATGTCCTGGGTGTCTTACATACCAAATTCTCTCAATCTTTCAGTAGCGGGAGAAACTTTCCAAGGTATGCACAAAAAAATAAAAAAAATAATATTAGAAAATGTTAAACCATCTATGGTGCTAATTACCTGCTTCTCGGAAGGACACAGGTGTGTAGTTATAAATCAAAACAATCAGCAGTTTGTGGTCAAAAGAGATATTGCGTTCTTAGATCTCGAACAAAACATATGGCCGGCCAAAGTTTACCAGGAATTTGTGACCAAACTACACAATCAAGAACGCAGGGGAAAACAGTTCCAGAGAAGGAAGAATATTAAGAGTTTCCGGATGTTGACTAGACTTCTTGATCAACATCAAATACCATACAAATTCTTACTTTTTAGGAAACACAATAGTTACATGTCTACCCAATACGTTGACCTGTCTGACCTGCCCATGAAATATCGCAACGATCAAGGACAGGAATTGTTCAATAAAAAATTAGAAGCACAGCCAGAGATAGCAAGACGTGTCATGAACGTCATATAAATAACTTTAACAGCGCCACTTTACAGTGACGTCGGAGTAAAATAGGACGCTTGAGCATCTATGCTCTTTACTGTTTGACAGAACGCCCTTCCGTATGGTATAATACCTAGTGTGCATTATATTATATGAAAAACAGAAATATTTTAGATACAATCCTATATCCACAAGGTTTTAGTTATACTTTTGATAAAAGTCTTGTCACGCCAATCCGCAACGAACCAGGGATAGAACAGATTGTGGAAATATCAAAACCTTTTAATATTTTAGAACTAGGATCATGGCACGGTAAAAGTGCAATCAACTTTGGAAAAAAGTGCTTAGATCAGAATTTAGATGTAAACATACTTTGTGTTGATACATGGTTAGGTAGTCATGAGTATTGGACAACTTACGTTGAAAGGCAACCATTGGTTTCTAGCAGTTTTGATGTATTTTGTTCTAACATTGTGGCCAATAAATTAGAAAAAAATGTTTTACCATTCCGACAAACCACAGAAAATGCCATACAGGTTTTGAAATACCATGATATAAAATTTGATCTTATCTATTGGGATTGCGGCCATGAGAGTGTTTTACAAGATTTATTATTGTGCGAAGACGTAATCGACACAAATGGTATTATAGTGGTCGATGATTATTTTCAACACCAAATAGTAAAACGACAAGTAGAAAGTTACTTAACGCAGAAGCAAAGGAACAAAGAAGTCATCCATGACAAAATTATCATTAGAAACAATTAAATCAAATATAGACAGATCAAGTTTTGTTAATATAGAGAACTTTGATCAATTGATGGGTATCAAACAAAGTCAATTATTTGTAAATTATCCATCTAGTAAAAAGGATCAGTTTGATAACTTTGATTTGATGTCCAAACCAAACACTCTGTATGTACACATTCCGTTCTGCACTGGCATATGCACTTACTGTGCCTATGTAACCAGCCGAGCAAAACTTGGCGATGCCAAGATAGACAATTATCTCGATCTCTTGGAGAAAGAATTTATCCTTTACAATAACAAACTAGGACGAGTAAAAATTGCCACAGCCTACATCGGCGGCGGAACCCCCACAATAATGGATTTGCCTCAGTTGGATAGATTGTACAAATTAATCCATAAGCATTTTGATATCTCGGACATTGAAGAATACACGTTGGAAGGCTGTCCAGAAACGATGGTCACTGACAAGGTCAAACAAGGAATGGATAACGGCATCAATAGGATTAGTATGGGGGTAGAATCATTCAATGACAATATTTTGACTCGTATGAATCGTAGACATTCAAATAAACAATCTATAAAAGCAATCGAACAGGCAAAAAAACTTGGAATCTCAGTAGACATAGATATCATAAGGTGTTACCCCGGATACAATGAACAAATGGTATTGGATGATGTGAATACAATAAACAACATTAGGCCTGACTCCATTACTACTTACAAATACAATTTAAAACCATCTTCTATAGACAATAAAAAAAACATACCATTCTTGACAAACAACGAAACAATAGAACATACACTTCTGTATTACGAAGGATTGAAACTAGGTGGGTATAGTCAGCACAACATAGACTGGTTCGTAGCAGATAAAAAAGACACTTTCAAGCATCAAGTCTATAAATGGAAATACGACGCCAATCAAATTGCGTTGGGGGTTGGCGTCTATGGCTATATAGGCAATACTCAATACTTTAATCACAAGAGTGCAGTTGAATACAAAAATAAAATCAATAGCAATATGCTTCCTATCTCACATGGTCAAACATTGGATGAGCGTGAACTTGAAGATAAGAATATAATGTTTGCCTTGCGTGACAGAGTTATCTTAAACAATTTTCCAAAACACAAACAGAAATTAGATGAGTTGGTCAGCAATAATTTAGCACACATCAACAACGGCTACCTTGAATTGAATCAGATTGGAAAATTGTACATTGATCAAATACAATCTTATTTTGCTACAAACAAACAGTTATGCACATTAGCCAATTAAGAACAGGAGACAAAAATGTTAACTAGGAAACACCTAGGCTTTTACGAAGTAAACGGAAATATATACAGGAATAAAACAATGGCGTTGAGTGTGTGCAAGGATGGGCACTATCCTCATTGGAATTTCAATGAAGATGTTTTTGACAAAGTTGATTGGACCACTGAACCCTCGGAGGACCTATACGAAATCTACAAACAAAGGGCATTACAACTTAGAGCAAAGTATGATTACCTTGTATTGTATTTCAGCGGTGGCATCGACAGTACCACTGTGCTTCGTAGTTTTGTGGACAACGACATCCCACTCGATGCTGTTATTGCCTATGGGCGACACATCAACAATGCTGAAGGTAAAAAAAGTAATCCTGAAATCAACAACTCAGCCATTCCTTACATCAAGCGTCTCGAAAAATCACTTAATATAAAAATTCCTTTTATCCTGCTCGATGACTGGGACCTGTTCAAAAACTACACTGACGAATCTTGGATCTATACCGGTAACGGTGGTACGCTGAGTCCGGAGACATACATCTACAACTTTCATGCTGATGTTCCGCAAATACAAGAAATATTGAGCAAAGGAAAAACTGCATTAATCCGAGGAGTAGACAAGCCACGGATGCGGTACGACAAGAGCACTGACCGATGGGCCTTCCAGTTGTTAGACAAACAGACAGGTGGCTTCCATACCAGTGGATTGAGTGAGTACAAGAACACTTGGTATGAAGTAGAATACTTCTTCTGGACGAGAGACATGCCAAAGTTGCTGGTGAAACAAGCACACATCATCAAAAATTATTTTACACAGAAAAATGATCCAGTATTACGAGACCAATTGTTCTCCAACCTGGTAGCAGGTTTCAGGCACACGGAATACTACAAATGGATTGACCCACTGGTCTATGGAAGATACATTCCAGGACAACTGCCAGGACAGTCCCGAACATATTTCAGTATGCTGAAAAGTTCTGTTGTCAACGCAATGGACAAAGATCAAGTGTTTTTACAATTAGGAGACAAACAAAACGTTGACGTATGGAAACGTGGCATAAAATTTGTTCATGATGCCATAGATCACCGATTCATGGATGGAAAAAATTCCGAAGGATGGGTCAGTCTTGAATCATTCATCAAAAACGGCTTCACTGGTTCATGGAGCAAACCCTATTACCTGAATTAATGGACTGGTAAATATTTTATGTCATTGAAAATCATTACAAAAGATCAAATTCAAAAAGATTCTCTTACTGTAGACATAAGCGGAGTCCACACCGATTACACCATTGATAAAACAACTGTAGAAATCAAACAAAACATTGAACACGGGTTCAATCTCTTATCCATCAAAAGTCAAAATCCTATAGAAATAATAGATGTAAAAATTGATGAGAATTCAATTAGGAATTACATCTATCTAAGTTTCATAGACGAAAAAGGAAAAAAAATACAACCAGGAACATATATTTCAAATACTGATCAGAGTTGGATACTACCTTTAATTTATCCTTACAGTAATTGGATAACTTTTATACTAAAACATATCCCGAATGGATATTATGGTAGTGATCTTTTCAAAGATTTTCATTTCTTTTTCCCAGAAAGGATTAAAATTAAAAACACTTTCAGTAAAGTGCTGTGTGATTATTTTTATCATGATAGTGAATACACTATAATTGATAAGAAACAAGTGGGAAATTGGTATGATGGAAGTGCCCTACCTTATCAACCCTTACAGTTTGAGTACGACAGGATTGCCATTTGTGATGAGATAAAACAGAATATCAATGATCTAAAATTTGATGTTGATCATCCTGGTCAAAATAAACTGAATTTAGAAGAATTTGGAAACTATGAACAATGGGCAACTTGTTCTCTAATAGAAGGCAATGAATCAAATAAAAATATTTCAATTTATGAAAAGAGTCAGTCGTTTAAACACTTAGAAAATCTCTATGAATTTATCAACAGATTACCTATAACAAATCTACATCATTTTATGATCGCAACATTGCCTCCAAATAGTTTTATCTATCCACACAGTGATAGTGGCAATAGAGGATTTCAACCCAAAGGTACTGTGACCATGTATTTTAATCTTGAGAAGGTAGATGGTGTATTTTTTAAATTTGGCAATGTTGGACTTGTGCCAAACGATGGTGATTTGTTGATCAATAATAAAAAGTATGCCCATGCTGTTGTGAATCAAGGCGATAAAACCAGATATATTTTAACGATTACTGGTGTAACCCTTGATAAGGAAAAATTGAACACTATAGTGGGTAAATAGCAATATGAAACCATGGTTTGTGAAAGAAGCGGACATAATAAAGTTCCCAGAGCCCGAGAGCAAGGTCGTAGAACTGCCAAACGTGCAGATGTATCCGGACTTCCTCACAGGGGTCAAGGACCTACATAACCGTAAGGCGAAGGGCGAGATATCACAGGATTCACATGACAAGTTATACAGTGACCTGATTAACAGATTCATGAAGAAAGAATCATTCGAGACTCCATGGTTCTTGAGAGAATATAAGTCACTTGATCAAGCAAAAAAAGAAATCATACAATCGGTACAAAATTTAGATTTGTCTGATAAAGAAAATGCAGAAAAGAATGCTAATTTACTAGACCAAGTTTATTCAATTTTAAAAAGCACTGATACAATGGGCAGACTTGGTGGCACACTCAAAAATGCACTATCAGACGAATACAAAGAAAATGAATTGGTAGCAATAAGTGAATTGGTAAACAATGCAAAAATACAATACAAAGAAAAAATTGCATTCTTAAAAAACTTACAGGAAGATAAATGCATCGCTGTTGATATGTTAAAAACCCCTGGCAATTATCCAATTGGTGATTTGTTTTTTAATGATTCAAAAAATGTTGCTGTCTTTAATGCACTTTTACCTTACGGTGCAGGCGCCAAACAAAAAGGTAAAGGTGAACACGCATTAGGAATAATGAGCAAACGTATTACTGTAAGAGGTGCAGGTGACATTAACGTTGATGGTGTTGCAACAGAATTAAAAGTTGAAACGTCAACAGGTGGCGGTAGGCTAGGTGAACCAGGTGCCGTACCAAACAGCGAACAGATGAAATCGATATTCAACAAATACAAAAAGTTAGTTCCTATGTTATTTGATCAACAAGGAAATTTCCAAAAACCTAGGCTAAACGTTTCGGTTTTCACATCAATGGCAAACCAAGCAAAATTGACTCCGCGAGAAAAAAAACAGTTAGCAACTGATGTGTTTGGAGCATTTTGGGGCACACACGCAAAGCCGATCATAGCAGAATTTTCAAAAGCAAACGCAGACCCTGACACTGTGCGAAGACTCCACGTGAGGGCCAATTTCGATTGGTACAAAGATTGGATGGCTAACACAAAAGGTGAAGCATTTGTAAACATAGCAATTCTTAGTATTGCTAACAAACAACTGGCGGGAATATCGAGTGGAGATGATATTACAAACGGTACAGTAAAAATACAAAGTCAGAACCCATACATTGTTACGCCACAGCCAAGAGAAGCATTTACACAAATAAACTTAAAATAATCAGTACACACAATTCATACAACAAACACAAATAAGTATTTGTATGCACATTGACGCACAGGGCAAACTACTCGTTGCACCACCCGGCATGCCTGATCCCAGGTTCGCCAAGACGGTTGTGTTCATATGGAAGCATGATGTTTCCGGAGCGTCAGGTGTCATGATCAACAAGCGATGCCAGAGGCCCACTTTCCAACACGTGTGCCAGGAGGGCGGGATCAAACTCAAACCAGGGGTCAACCCACCTGTGTACTACGGTGGACCCATACTGAACAATGTGGTGGGAGTGCTACACAGCACCGAATACAGGTTGGCCAGCACAAACACACTGATCGAAGGCACTGTGGGATTCACCCTGGACAGCAAGATATTGGAAGATGTTGCAAAAGGCAGTGGACCACTAAACAGGATGATCACGCTGGGCATGGCCAATTGGAACAGTTCACAGTTAGAGGAGGAGATAGAACACCCACACACGCCAGCAATGAGTGGGTTGGTGTTGGACTACGACGAGAAACTGGTGTTCGGACAGTTGGCGGACACGAAGCCCGACGACATCTGGGAGGACTGTTTGAGCAGGGCCATACGGAGCAAGACCGCGGAGATCACCTCAAAACTGTTCCGTGACTAAGGTGTGCATTTTAGTTTTTTTTATCTAACAGCATAAAAGCACTATTTGGTAATTTCAATAAAT